>Ga0187778_10000276_pt1 | contig 37098 bp, 46 predicted proteins | sample 1015_Q2_SP5_20_M_FD_132418 | JGI IMG/M metagenome (GOLD analysis project Ga0187778, IMG submission 132418) | Tropical peat soil microbial communities from peatlands in Department of Meta, Colombia - 1015_Q2_SP5_20_MG | ecosystem: Environmental > Terrestrial > Soil > Wetlands > Peat | place...
ACGAGCATCAGCATCGCGAAGACGAAGAACGCCATGTACGCGAAGTAGCGGCGCTCCTCGTCCTCCCCGTCCATGTAGCCGATCGAGTAGCCGACGATCAGGCCGCCGACGCCGGAGACGACGAGCATCATCACGACCGAGACCGGGTCGACGAGGATCGACATGCCGACGTGGAACGTCCCAGCGGTCAGCCACGTGAACGGCGTCGAGAGCTCGCTCCGGTGCGCCCCCGAGCGGCCGACCATCGCGACGAACGACGCGACCGCGCCACCGAAGGCGACGAAGACCGAGGCCGTCGAGAGGTAGCCGGCTGCGCGCCGCGAGAGCGCGTTCCCGGAGAGCGTGATCGCGAGGGCTCCCGCGAGCGGCGCGAGCAGGCAGAGCCAGGCGGCGGCGATCATCCGCTCACCTGGTCACCCGACCACCTGGGCGGTCAGCCGCTCGAAGATGGCCTGGGCCGCCGCGGGGATCGCCCCGCCGACGTCGTGGGCGGGCTCGTAGGCCGTGATCGCTGCTGCCCGCACCGCGAAGCGCTCGTGGATCGCGTCGATCGCGCCGGTGAGATCCTCGAGCGTGAGGCCGTCCTCGACCCAGAGCTCGTTGGCGCGACCGACGGACGGGTCGAGCACGTCGAGGTCGACGTGGACGTAGACGCTGTCGACCTCGCTCCGAAGGTCGTCCAGCGCGCCGTCGACGGGCGTCCGGCGAACGATCCGGGCGCCCGCTCGCTCCAGCCGTTCCCGCTCGCCTGCGTCGAAGTCGCGGCCGCCGACGTGGACGACGTGCGCGGGGGGGATCGTGGCGAGGCCGGCCCGGAGCGCGTCCCAGCCTCGGCCGGTGAGCAGTGCCAGCGGCATCCCGTCGAAGAATCCGGTCGGGGTCGTCTCCGGCGTGTGGAAGTCGCCGTGCGCGTCGAACCAGACCACGCCGACCCCGCCTCCGATGCCGGTCACCGTTCCGAGCGAGCTGCTGCAGTTGCCCGCGAGGACGACGGGGAAGTCCACCTCCGCGACCGCAGCGGCGATCGCGCGCACGACGGCGAACGACCCTGCGATCTCGTTCGAGTGCGTCTCCGGGATCTCGACGTCGACGACTTCGCAGCCTCGGCCGAGCGTGTCCGCCAGCACGGGGACGCCGGAGCCGAGCCCGAAGTCGCGACGCCCGAGGTGGTAGGGCGAGGCGATCAGCGTCGGCCTGCTCATCCGCGCAGCTCCGAGAAGCGATCGACGTCGAGCGCGAGCCGCTTGCGCGCCATCGCGACGATCAGGCCGAGCCCGACGCACACCTCGGAGGCGGCGACGGCCATCACGGCGATCGCGAACACCTGGCCGTCGCCCGTGCCGAAGTGGCGCGAGAAGGCGACGAGCGCGAGGTTCGAGCCGTTCAGCATGATCTCGAGCGAGAGCAGCACGATCAGCGGGCTGCGGCGGAGCAGCACGCCGAGCGCTCCGATCCCGAAGAGCACGCCCGCGACGAAGAGGTACCAGGGAACGCTCGGGCCCATCACGACTGCTCGGCCTCCTGCGGCTTGATCCCGAGGACGACACCGCCGACGGCTGCCACGAGCAGGACGATCGACGTGATCTCGAAGGCGAGCAGGTGGTCGGTCAGGAACAGCCTGCCGATCTCGGCCGGGCTGCCGAACGACGAGTCGACGGGCGGCGAGTGGCTCAACCGGCTCGACTTCCAGAGCAGCGCGACGACGGTCTCGGCGAGGAGCGCGCTCCCGGCGACGACGGCCGAGGCGCGGAACAGCGGCGAACCCCCGGCCCACGGCGCGTCGGCCCGTCCGCCGAGGTAGGCGATCACGAAGAGGAACATCACCATCACCGCGCCCGCGTAGACGAGCACCTGCGCGGCCGCGACGAACTCGGCGGATGAGAGGAGGTAGAGCACCGCGAGCGAGGCGAGGTTCCCGATCAGCCCGAGGGCGGAGAAGAACGGGTTCGAGAGCGTGACGACGAGGAGGCCCGAGCCCAGGCATGCAACCGCGGCGGCGAGCCACACCATCCAGACGAGGACGTTGCCGACGCTCGCGACGCAGACGGCGCTCACGACTGGGTCCGGTAGGCGGGCAGCGGCGTGTCGAAGAGCGCCGGATCCTGGATCGGGACGCGCTTGATCGGCTCGGCGAGCAGCATGTCCTTCGTGTAGATGAGGTCGTCGCGCGAGTACTCGGAGAGCTCGAACTCGTTGCCGAGCGTGATCGCGTCGAACGGGCACGCGAGCTCGCAGTAGCCGCAGAAGATGCACCGGCTGAGGTTGATCTCGTAGATCCGGGCGTACCGCTCGCCGGCCGACACGCGGTTGTCCGCGGTGTTCTCGGCGGCGACGACGCGGATGCAGTCCGACGGGCACGCTGCTGCGCAGAGCGAGCAGCCGACGCACTTCTCGAGCCCGTCCTCGTGGAGGTGGAGCCGGTGCCGCCCGCGGAAGCGCGGGTAGAGCGGGCGCTTGTACTCCGGGTACTGCTGGGTCAGCGGCTTCTTGAACATCTGCCGGAACGTGACGGCGAAGCCCTTCAGCGTCCCGAGCGGCTGCATGGTGCTCATAGCGCAACCACCAGGACGGCCGTGACGACGGCGTTGATCGTCGCGACGGGCAGGAGCACCTTCCAGCCGAAGCGCATCAGCTGGTCGTAGCGGAGGCGCGGCAGCGTCGCCCGCATCCAGATGAAGACGAAGAGGAGCGCGCCGAGCTTGAGCAGGAACCAGATCGGCCCGTACTGCTGGAGCCACGGCCCGGGGATGTGCCAGCCGCCGAGGAAGAGGGTCACCGCGAGCCCGGAGAGCGTGATCAGGTTGACGTACTCGGCCATCGTGAAGAGGCCGAAGCGCATGCCGCCGTACTCGGTGTGGTAGCCGGCGACGAGCTCCTGCTCGGCCTCCGGCAGGTCGAAGGGCGCGCGCGCCGTCTCGGCGGTGCCGGCGAACAGGAAGACGAGGAAGCCGACGAGCTGCGGGATCGCGTACGGGACGTACCAGAGGTCGTGGTACTGCCGGTCGACGATGTCGACGAGCGAGAGCGAGCGCGCCATCAGGATCACGCCGAGCACGGAGAGCGCGAGCGAGACTTCGTAGGAGACGAGCTGGGCGCAGGTGCGCATCGAGCCGAGCAGCGCGTACTTCGAGTCGGACGACCAGCCGCCGACGATGAACCCGTAGATGCCGAGCGAGCCGACGGCGAAGATCAGGATCAGCGAGATCGGCACGTTCGCCACGTACCCGGTGACGTAGTAGCCGCCGATCGTCCAGCCGGGGCCCCACGGGATGACCGAGAACGTCGAGAGCGCCGCGAAGGCGGCGATGAACGGCGCGAAGATGTAGAGCACGTCGATCGCGGCAGCCGGGAAGAAGCTCTCCTTGCGGACGAGCTTCACGAGGTCGGCGATCGGCTGCAGCAATCCGAAGGGGCCGGCCCGGTTCGGGCCGTAGCGGAGCTGCATCCGTCCCATCACCTTCCGCTCTGCGAGCGTGAGGTAGGCGAACGTGACGAGGACGACATTGATCACGATCGCCGCCTTGATCAGGCTGATCCACCAGCGCTCGGCGCCCGTTGCGAGGAGGACTGCGCTCACGGCTTGAGCACCTCGACCGCCGGGTGGAGGTCGCCCGCGTGCTCCTCGGCGACGCGCGCGACGCCTGCGAGGAGCCCGCGGTTGATCCGCGCGCGGAGCCTCACCGACGTGCCGTTGGAGCGGACGAGCACCTCGTCGCCGTTCGCGATCCGGCGCTTCTCGGCGTCGGCGGTCGACAGCTCGAGCTCGGCCTCGGGCCGCTGGAACTGGAGCTCGGGAACCCGCTCGACCTGCGGCCCGGAGAAGAGCGGCCGGCGTCGCACCAGCCGCAGCTCGCCGATGAAGTGCTCGTCGGCGGGACGCGGGGTGACGGCACCCGGCGGCGGCTGCGCCGGCTCGGGCGCCTCGTAGGCGACGCGTGGCGGCAGCGACGCCCGATCCGCCACGGAGACGCTGCCGAAGCAGAGGGCGGAGAGCTCCTCGAAGAGGACGGCTGGGTGGGGCGAGAGGTCGACCTCGAACCTGCCGGCGAGCTTCGCGATCCAGGCCAGCTCGTCGGGCACGGGCGGGATCACCGCCCGCCGGAGTCGTTGCAGCCGGCCTTCGAGGTTGAGCAGCGTGCCGTCGCGCTCGAGCGTGCTCGTCGCGGGCAGGACGAGGTCGGCCCAGCCGCTCGCGAGCCCGTGGAACATCGTCACCGCGATCACCGCCTCGGAGCGCTCCGCCAACGCACGAACGCTCGGCGACGCCGCCGCCTCGTCGCCGACGACGACGAGGAGGCCGACTGGTTCTGGATCGGTCTCGTCCCCGTCCGACGCGGCCGCCCAGCCGATCGCGACGCCTCGCCCGTTCGGTGTCGCGGGCAGGTGGAACGCGCCGCCGCCGGGCTTCTCGTCGAAGCCGAGCGAGTAGGCGGCCTCGGCCAGCCGCGCGCCTCCGCCGCCGCCCGGCCCGCTCCAGATCAGGACGGCGCGGTCGGCGGCGCGGAGCCTCTTGCCGAGCGCGCTGTCGGGCTCGGTCAGGTCGTGGAGCGTGTTCGCCGCCGTGCCGGGCGCGGCGTGCTCGCTGCCGGTCGGGCCGAAGACGACGATCTCGGCGCCGTTGCGGCGCGCCTTGCGGAGCCACAGGTCGACGATAGGGGCACGGTCGACGACCTCGTCGTCGCCGACCACGACGATCAGCTGCGCGTCTGGGAGCGCGGAGAGCGGCAGCCGGAACGCGTCGAGCGCCGAGGAGGTCGACTCCGGCAGGACCGCGGAGTGCGCATCGAGGCCGACGCGGAGCAGGCGGCCGAGCGCGTATGCCTGCTCGATCGTCTCGGAGCCCGAGAGCGCCGTGAGGATCCGGCCGTGGGCGGCCCGTAGCAGCCGCTCGGCCTCGTCGAGCGCGTCGTCCCAGGAGATCGGCTCGAGGCCGACGAGGTGCAGCCGCCTGAGCGGCTCGAGGATGCGATCGGGGGAGTGAAGGTGCGGAGTCGAGAAGCGGCCCTTGTCGCACAGCCAGCCGCCGTCGATCTCCGGGTTGTTGCGCGAGAGCACCCGCTTCGCCTTGCCCTCGCGCGTCGTCACCGACGTGTTGCAGCCGACGGGGCAGAGGCCGCAGACCGTGGCGACCTGCTGGATGTCCCACGGCCGCGCCTCGAAGCGGTACTGCGTCGAGGTGAGGGCACCTACTGGACACAACTCGACGACGTTTCCCGAGAACGGCGCGCGGTAGGACTCGTCCTCGAACGTCGCGATCAGCGAGTGGTTGCCGCGGTTGCGCGCGATCAGCTGGCCGTCCTCGGCCACCTCCTGCGAGAAGCGCGTGCAGCGGTAGCAGAGGATGCAGCGCTCGCGGTCGAGGGCGATCAGCGGCGAGACCGGGATCGGCTTGTCGAAGGTCAGCTTCGGGAACGTCATCCGCGTCGTGCCCGGGCCGTAGCGGAACGTCAGGTCCTGCAGCGGGCACTCGCCGCCCTTGTCGCAGACTGGGCAGTCGAGCGGGTGGTTGACGAGGATGAACTCGAGCGTCGCGTTCTGGCCCTCCGCGGCCTTCTCCGAGACCGCCGCCGTCCTCACGACCATCCCGTCGGTCGCGGTCAGCGTGCACGCGGCCTGGAGCTTCGGTATCCCCTCGATCTCGACGAGGCACATGCGGCAGGCGCCGACGGGCGGCCCGAGCCGCGGCTCGTAGCAGAAGACCGGGATCTCGACCCCGGCGGCCGCGGCGCTCTCGACGAGCCCCGTACCCGGCGCGACCTCGACCTCGCGCCCGTCGATCGTGACCTTCACGCCCTGGCTCACGGCGCCCTTGCTCACGAGGCCGTCTCTTCCTTGTAACAGTCTGTTGCAAGCGTCGTCACGCCGGCACCGCCTCGCGGTCGGCCACGGGATGCTCGGTGTGGGCGTGCATCGCGACCGGCGCCAGGATCCCCTCGAGCGACGAGCCGCCGCCGAGCGGACAGCCGCCGCGGTCGATGTGCTCCTGGAACTCCGTGCGGAACTTGTTCACGTAGCTCGCGACGGCGATCGCGTCGGAGTCGCCGAGCGGGCAGAGGCACTTGCCAAGGATCCGGTCGCAGACGTCGAGCAGCAGGTCGAGATCGGGCTGCGCGGCGCGCCCGTCCTCGATCTTCTGGAGGATCTGCGTGAGCCAGTGCGTGCCCACGCGGCACGGCGTGCACTTGCCGCACGACTCGTGCTCGTAGAACTGGGAGACGCGGATCCCGAGCTGCACCATGCAGCAGCGGTCGTCGATCGCGATCACCGCAGCCGAGCCGATGGCGGTGCCGAGCGAGGTGAGCGAGTCGAAGTCGAGAGTGGCACGCTCCGCCTCCTCGGCGGTCAGGATCACGGTGGACGAGCCGCCCGGGATCACCGCCTTCAGCTTGCGCCCGCCGGCGATGCCGCCGCCGACGTCGTAGATGAGGTCCTTCAGCGGGAAGCCGTGCGGCAGCTCGTAGTTTCCTCCGTTGACGACGTCGCCCGAGAGCGAGAAGACGCGCGTTCCGGTCGAGTTCTCCACCCCGAGCTTCGCGTAGGCGTCGCCCCCGAGCGCGATCACCTGTGTCGCGGTCGCGATCGACTCGACGTTGTTCACGGCGGTAGGCGCCGCGTACAGCCCGGCGATCGCGGGGAACGGCGGCTTCGTGCGGGGCTGACCGCGGCGGCCCTCGAGCGACTCGAGGAGCGCCGTCTCCTCGCCGCAGATGTAGGCGCCTGCGCCCCGGTGGAGCACGATCGTCACGCTGCCGAGAAGCTTCTGCTTGCGCATCGCGTCGAGCGAGTCGCGCAGCACCTCGAACTCGCGCTCGTACTCGCCGCGGATGTAGACGAAGACGTGCTTCGACTCGATCGCGTGCGCCGCGATCAGGCAGCCCTCGAGGAAGCGGAAGGGAACGCGCAGCATGATCTCGCGGTCCTTGAACGTGCCCGGCTCGGACTCGTCCGCGTTGACGACGAGGTAGTGCGGCTTCGGCAGCTTGTCGGGCTTCGGCACGAAGCTCCACTTGCGGCCGGTCGGGAAGAACGCGCCGCCCCGCCCGCGAAGCTGCGAGTCGTTCAGCTGCGCGATCACCTCGTCCGGCGTCATGGCCCGCGCCTTCGCGAGCGCGGTGAAGCCGCCGGCCGCCTCGTAGTCGGCGATGTCGGTGAGCGCGCCGCCGTTCGTGCCGGCGAAGACGACCTCAGGCGTCGCCATCGCCGCCCTCTCCTCGCAGCTCGGCCACGATTCCCGGCACGTCCGACGCCTGCACGTGGAGCCGGTGCCGGTTGTCGATCGCGACGATCGTCGCCCAGCCGCACCCGCCGAGGCACTCGACGGTGCGGAGCGTGAAGCTGCCGTCCTCGGCGGTCTCCCCGGCTTGGAGCCCGAGCTCCTCCTCGAACGCCTCGACGACCTGCTGCGCCCCGGCGAGCGCGCACGAGACGTTCGTGCACACCTCGACGACGGTCTCGCCGGCCGGCTCGAGCCGGAACATGTCGTAGAAGGACGCGATCGAGAGGCAGTAGGCAGGCGTGAGGTCGAGCGCGTCGGCGACCTCGCGGAACGCCTCGGGCGGGAGCCAGCCGCCGTGCTCGGCCTGCGCGAGCTGGAGCGCGGGCATCACCGCCGAGAGCGAGCTCGGGTAGCGCCTCCGGATCCCCTGGATCCGCTCGTAGAGCGCGGACTCCGCCATCAGCGGTCCACCTCGCCCATCACGCCGTCGAGGGAGCCGACGACCGCGATCAGGTCGGCGACGGCCGCGTCCGTCATGCAGGTCGCGGTCGCCTCGAGCGCGACGAAGCTCGGCGCGCGGAACTTGACGCGCCACGGCTTCGGCCCGCCGTCGGAGACGACGTAGCAGCCGAGCTCGCCGCGCGGCGACTCGACCGTGACGTAGACCTCGCCCTCGGGGACGGTGTAGCCCTCGGTGACGATCTTGAAGTGGTGGATCAGCGACTCCATCGAGGTATGGAGCTCGTGCCGCGGCGGGAGCACGACCTTGCGGTCGTCCGCGATCCACGGCTCGCCCTCCATCCGCTCGAGCCGTTCGAGGCACTGGACGATGATGCCCACCGACTGGCGCATCTCGTCCATGTGCACCTTGTAGCGGTCGTAGACGTCGCCCCCGTGGTAGACGGGGACGTCGAAGTCGACCTCGTCGTAGGCGAGGTACGGCATGTTCCGCCGGAGGTCCCAGTCGATGCCCGAGGCCCGCGCGACGGGCCCCGACTGGCCGAGCGCGATCGCGTCCGCCGCCGAGAGGAGCCCGATCCCGACCGTCCGCTCGAGCCAGATCTTGTTCGAGTTCAGGATCGCCTCGTAGTCGTCGACGCCCTTCGCCATCTGCCCGCAGAAGCTCCGGGCGACGTCGAAGAAGCCGGGCGGGATGTCCTCGGCGAGTCCGCCCGCCTGGAAGTAGCGCGTGTGCATGCGCGTCCCGCCGACCATCTCCGCGATCTCGCAGACCTTCTCGCGCTCGCGGAACGCGTACCAGAGCATCGAGATCGCGCCGATCTCGAGCGCGGACGTGCCGAGCCAGATCAGGTGCGAGTGGAGCCGGTTCAGCTCGCCCATGCACATCCGCATCCACGTCGCCTTGCGCGGCACCTCGATCCCGAGCAGCTTCTCCACCGCGAGCGCGAAGACGAGCCCGTTGTACGTGTAGGAGACGTAGTCGATCCGCTCCGGGTAGGTCATGCACTTCCACCACGTCTTCTGCTCCATCGTCTTCTCGAAGCCGGTGTGCAGGTAGCCGATCACCGCCGCGATGCCCGCGATGTGCTCGCCGTCGAGGTCGACGATCAGCCGCAGGACGCCGTGCGTGGACGGGTGGTTCGGGCCGAAGTTGACGGTGAGGATGTCGTCGAGGTCGTGCTGGGCCGGATCGACCTGGAGGATCGTCGGGATCGGGCTCGGGATCCGCGTGCCCTCGTAGATCCGGCGGCCTCGGGCGTGCTCGACGGTCGCCATCACTCCTCCCCGGAGAAACGGACGGGCTCGCCGCCGATCGGGTAGTCCTTGCGCAGCGGGTGCCCTTCCCAGTCGTCCTCCATCAGGATCCGGACGAGGTTCGGGTGGCCGCGGAAGTGGATCCCGAACATGTCGAACGCCTCGCGCTCGTGCCAGTCGGCGGTCGGCCAGACCGGGACGACCGAGTCGACGTCCTCGCCGTCGTCGAGCCAGACCTGAACGCGCACACGGCGCGGCTCGTCGCCGAGCCGCAGCAGGTGGTAGCTGACCGAGAAGCGCTTCGGCTTCGGGTCGGGCACGCGCGCGAGGCCCTGCGAGCCGGGCGCGTGCAGGTCGCGGCCGGCTGCAGTGCCGATGTAGCCGGCGACGCCGACCGAGCCCCAGCCGAGGTAGTCGGCGGGCGAGAGGTCGGAGAGGAACGAGAAGCCCTCGACGTCGCGAAGGTGGATGCACGCCTCGACGAGCCGCGCCGGGTCGACGACGAGCGTCGTCTCCCCGTACGCCTCCCTCGTCTCGATGACCCCCGGGACGGCTTCGTAGGCCACTACTCGGCGACTCCGCGAATCAGATACGCGGGCGGCACCCCGGCCTTGATCTTCTCGTGCAGCCGCACGATCCCCTCGAGCAGCGCCTCCGGCCTCGGTGGGCAACCCGGAACATGAACATCAACAGCGACGACCTTGTCGACGCCCTGCAGAATCGTGTAGTTGTTGAACATCCCGCCCGAGCTCGCGCACGCGCCCATCGCGATCACCCACTTCGGCTCGAGCATCTGGTCGTAGACCTGCCGCAGCGGGCCGGCCATCTTGTGCGTCACGCGGCCGGAGACGATCAGGAGATCCGCCTGCCGCGGCGAGGAGCTGAACTTCTCCATCCCGAAGCGCGCGACGTCGTGGTGCGAGCCGACGATCGTGATCATCTCCATCGCGCAGCAGGCGAGCCCGAACGTGTCGGGCCACACCGAGTTGGACTGCATCCAGGCGACGGCCTTCTCCACGGTCGTCAGGCCGAGCGCGTCCTCGATGTTCGCTACCTCCTCCTCGAAGACGCCGGGGCCCTTCGTCGGCCAGAGCACCCGCTCGGAGTTCAGGCCCGCGCGCGCGAGCGGGCGGTCGCTGATGACCGGGAGCGCGCGCTTCAGTGCCATTCGAGCGCTCCCTTGCGCCAGACGTAGACGTAGGCGACGACCAGGATCGCGATGAACGTGAGGAACTCGACGAGGCCGAACCACCCGAGCGCCTTGAGCTGGATCGCCAGGGGGTACAGGAACACGATCTCGATGTCGAAGAGGATGAAGAGCATCGCCGTCAAGTAGAAGCTGACGGTGAAGCGCCGGTGCTGGCTCGGCGCTCCGGCGGAGACGCCGGACTCGAATGGGATCAGCCGCTGCCGGGTCCGCCCCCGCGGGCGCGTCGCGAACAGGAAGGAGAACGCGATCATCGAAGCCGGGATCACCGCCGCGAACAACCCGTAGATGAGGAACGGCAACCAGTTCGAGAGCACGCGCTATCCCTTTCCTGCCGGTGGGCTCCGGCGAAACCTACCACCTCCGCAACGGCAGCACGAAGTAGAAGGAAATCCTCATGTTCAAGCGAGAAACCACTGTTACAAAGTCCGCCGCTTCGCCCGAGGCGGGACTCGTCGGCTACGATGCGGCCATGGAGATCGCCGAGCGCCCGACCGAGACGCTGATCTCGCTGACGCCGTTCGCGGCGGCGAAGGTCAAGGAGCTGATGGCGGAGGAGCCCGACGCCGAGAGCCTCGTCCTCCGCGTGGCGATCCAGGGCGGCGGCTGCTCCGGCTTCCAGTACGGGCTCGGCTTCGACTCCGGCGCCGCCGAGGGCGACCACGAGCTCGAGCTCGAGGGCGTCCACGTCGTCGTCGACCCCTACAGCGCGCCCTACCTCCAGGGCGCCACGATCGACTTCCTCAACGGCCTGCAGGAGTCCGGCTTCAAGATCGACAATCCGAACGCCGTCTCCTCCTGCGGCTGCGGCCACTCCTTCCAGGTGGCCGAGGGCGAGGAGCTGCCCGAGGGCACCCAGATGGGCGGCTGCGGCTCCGGCTGCTCGCACTGACGCTGCTCCGGGCCGGCGCGAGTGGCCGAGCGCAGGCACATCCGCGGCGGCGAGGGCTTCCGCGTGCAACCCGACCGACCAGCCGGTTCGCGCGGTGATCGCGCGCACCGATCCCAAGAAGTCAGGAGAGCGTCGTCCTGCTCCATGAGGACGGAGCGGCCTGCTCCATGAGTACGAACTCGCCGCATAGGGGACCCCGGCAGTCGATGCGCACGATCTGTAGCTGGAGTGCTACATTCGGTGCGTGGCTGAGGTTTCCGCACGTGATCTCCGTAATCACACCGCCGCCATCCTCCGCCGGGTCGAGGCGGGCGAACGGTTGCAGGTGACCGTCAGCCGCCGCCCAGTGGCCGAGCTCGCGCCCCTTTCACGCCCGGCGTGGGTCTCCGGCGCCGCCGTTGAAGGCGTGCTCCGAGACGCGCCCGCCGACCGGGGCCTGCTCGACGACCTCGCGCCAATGCGCGAGCAGACGGTCGAGCGCGCGTGAGCCGCGCCGTCCTCGACACCTCCGTCCTCATCGCACGTGAAGAGGGCCGGCCGCTCCAGCGGCAGCTGCCCGACCAGGTCGCCATCTCCGTCGTCTCGATCGCCGAGCTCGAGCTCGGCGTGCTCGTCGCCGCCGACGCCGACACGCGCGCGCGACGCCTCCGCGCACTCAGCGCAGTCCGCGCCCTCGCCAGTGCACTCCCGCTCGACGAGCGCACCGCCTCCGCCTACGCCGGACTGGCCGCCCGCAGCCTCGCCGCCGGCCGCAAACCCCGCATCCACGACACCTGGATCGCCGCCACCGCCCTCGTCAACCAGACCGAAGTCTGGACACAAGACCAAGACTTCACCGACTTCGCCGACGCCGTCCCCGTCGTCCACATCTGAGCCGACGGCAGCAGTCAAGCTGCCGTCACGCGCCAAACTGGCCTCGCCGGAGCGGCCGTTCGACGCGATCCTCTAGGTTCTGGGCATGGCCGATCGTCCTCTCCGCGTCGCCGTCGTCGGCTCCGGGCCCGCGGGGTTCTATGCCGCGGACGCGCTTCTGAAGAGCGAGGAGCCACTCTGCGAGGTCGACCTGGTCGAGCGGCTGCCGACGCCGTGGGGCCTCGTCCGGCTCGGCGTCGCGCCCGACCACCCGAACATCAAGGCGGTCTCGCGCGCGTTCGAGCGGATCGCCTCGCGCGAGGGGTTCCGCTTCCTCGGCAACGTCGAGGTCGGGAAAGATGTGAGCCACGGCGAGCTCGTAGGTCTCTACGACGCCGTCCTCTACGCCGTGGGCGCGCAGACCGACCGCCGGATGGGGATTCCCGGGGAGGACCTCCCGGGATCGTGGCCCGCGACGGCGTTCGTTGCCTGGTACAACGGCCACCCCGACTTCCAGCACCTCGAGTTCGACCTCGCGGGTGAGCGGGCCGTGGTCGTCGGCGCGGGGAACGTGGCCCTCGACGTCGCGCGCATGCTCGCGCTCACGCACGAAGAGCTGGCCGCGACGGACACGACCGATCCGGCAATCGAGGCGATCGCGAACGCGGGGATTCGCGAGATCCTGCTCCTCGCCCGCCGGGGACCCGCGCAGGCTGCGTTCACGACCCCCGAGCTGCAGGAGCTCGGCGAGCTCGCGGGAGGGGACGTCGCCGTCGACCCGGCCGACCTCGTGCTCGATCCGGCGAGCGAGGCGGCGCTCGCCGCCGACACGCCGATCGCCCGACGCAACGTCGACGTGCTCAACGAGTACGGCCTGCGCGAGCCGGCGGGCAAGGAGCGCCTCGTGCGGCTGCGCTTCTGCGTCTCGCCGGTCGCGATCCTCGGCGACGGGAAGGTCGAAGCGGTCGAGATCGAGCGCAATCGCCTCGTTGCCGACGAGCGCGGCAGGATCCGGCCGGAGCCGACCGGCGAGCGCGAGGTGATCCCGTGTGGGATCGTCTTTCGCAGCGTCGGCTACCGGGGCGTCGCGGTGCCGGGCGCGCCGTTCGACGAGTCGAGCGGGACGATGCCGAGCGACGGCGGACGCGTGCTCGGTGCACCCGGCGTCTACTGCGCCGGCTGGATCAAGCGCGGCCCGAGCGGCGTGATCGGCACGAACAAGAAGGACGCGACGGAGACGGTCGAGCTCCTGCTCGAAGACGCGCGTGCCGGCGTGCTCCCGCAGCCGAGCGACGCGCTGATCGACGAGCTCCTCGCCGAGCGCGGCGTCGACGTCGTCAGCTACGCGGGCTGGGAGGCGATCGACGCGCTGGAGCGCTCTCGCGGCGAGGCGCAGGGGCGCCCGCGCGTGAAGCTCTGCAGCTGGGACGAGCTGCTCGCCGCCGCCCGCATGTAGCGCGGCCCGGGGCGCCTGCGACCCGTGGCGGCGGGCGTCGTCTACACTCGCCGGCGTGAGCGAGATCGCGTCGCGCGAGCAGCTCTGGGGCGCCGAGACCGACAAGGCGATCGGCAACTTCCCCGTCTCCGGGGAGCCGATTCCCGCGGCCGTCGCGCACTGGCTCGGCCGGATCAAGGCTGCGGCCGCGCGCGTGAACGCGGAGCTCGGCCTCCTCGACCCGGAGCTCGCCGAGCGCATCGCCGTGGCCGCCGACCGGGTCGCCGCGGGCGAGTTCGACGACCAGTTCCCGATCGACGTCTTCCAGACCGGTTCGGGGACGAGCTCGAACATGAACGCGAACGAGGTGATCGCAACCCTCGCGGGCGAGGACGTCCACCCGAACGACCACGTCAACATGGGCCAGTCGTCCAACGACGTCTTCCCCTCGGCCGTGCACTGCGCGGCCCTCGGCGAGATCGCGCACGACCTGCTTCCGGCGCTCGACCGGCTCGCAGCCTCGCTCGAGCGGAAGGCCGCCGAGTTCGACTCGATCGTGAAGTCCGGCCGCACGCACCTGATGGACGCCGTGCCCGTGACGCTCGGGCAGGAGTTCGCCGGCTACGCGGCGCAGGTGCGCCAGGGCATCAACCGGGTCGAGGACGCGATGCCGCGTCTCGGCCAGCTCCCGCTCGGCGGCACCGCGACCGGGACGGGCCTGAACACGCACCCCGAGTTCGCGCCCCGCGTCCGCGAGCAGCTCTCGTCGGCGACGGGGCTGACGATCTCGGCCCCCCTCGACCACTTCGAGGCTCAGGCTGCGCGCGACGGGCTCGTCGAGGCCTCGGGCTCCCTCAAAGTCGTCGCCGTCTCCCTGACGAAGATCGCGAACGACCTCCGCCTGATGGGCTCGGGCCCCCGCGCCGGGCTGTCCGAGCTCTTCCTGCCCGAGCTGCAGAAGGGCTCCTCGATCATGCCGGGCAAGGTCAATCCGGTCATCCCGGAGGTCGTGACGCAGGTCGCGGCGCAGGTGATCGGAAACGACGCCGCGATCACGATCGGCGGCATGAACGGGCACTTCGAGCTGAATGTCTACATCCCGATGATGGCGCGGAACATCCTCGGCTCCGTGAAGCTGCTCGCGAGCGCCTCGCGGCTGCTCGCCGAGAAGTGCGTCGACGGGATCGAAGCGAACCGCGAGCAGTGCGAGCGCTACGCGGAGCTGACGCTGTCCGCCGCGACCGCGCTCAACCCGTACATCGGCTACGACAAGGCGGCGGAGATCGTGAAGACCGCCGCTGCGACGGGCCGGTCGCTCCGCGAGGCGGCTCGGGAAGCGGGTGTCGCGGAGGACGTCCTCGAGACCGCGCTCGACTACCACCGGATGGCGAAGCCGCACGGCTAGGAGACGGGTCGACACTGCCCCGTTCAAGGGTCAGACGCTCCCCTACGCATCCTGGGGTTATGTGCCGTCGCAGTTCCGGGGTGCGTTTGGGCTGACGGGGTCCGGGCTCACAGGTCGTGGGCAGATCGTGGCTGTGGGTCGTTTCAGGAGATCGCCAGCTTCCCGGCGGCGCCTTGTCCGCGGGCGGTGAGACTCACCGGATAGGAGCCGGGACGCACGGGATTGCCGAGACGGGCGCTCTTCGTGAAGAGGACGGTGAGCGTGCCGGGGCCGATGACGTCGCAGATCACGCCCGCGTGGCGTCGCGGCACGAGCGTCACGACGTGACCAGAGACGCGGACGCTCTCGACCGAACGTCCATCGACGAGCACGGCCGCTCGTGGCATCGCCTGGCCGAGGCGCAAGGCGGCCGGTAGGCGGACCACGATTGGCCCCGGACCGGGCTGACCGCATTGCAGCTCGAGCCGCGCCGCGAGCGTGAGCGCCACCGGCGTCGCGCCGGCTCGAGCTGGACGCGCCACGGCCGCGAGAGACCCGAGCAGCGGTTGCGTAGCGCCCGAGGCGAACCCGTCGAGCGCCGTCGTCCCGGCAACGGCGATGACGCAGGCAACTGGTAGGAGCTTCATTCGCTCGCCGCAAATCTACGTCCTCGTGGGTGTGGCGGGACGAGCGGTGGGGGTACAACCTCGGCATGACGTCGTTCGCCGCGGTGCTCGCAGCCGTCCTCCTTGCTTCGGTCGCGTCCGCGCGCTCCACGCCGAGCGTGGCGTTTGCCAGCCTCACCCCGACGGTCGTTCACGGAGCCGGGTTCTCGCCGGGCTCGACGGTTCGGGTCACGGTCTCGTGGCGGGGCGGTGTCGTGGCGAAGGCGGTTCACGTCGATGCTCGCGGGCAGTTCAGCGCCCGCTGGACGAGGTCGGTGCGCGCCGAGCTCTGCAAGGGGCTCGTGGCGACCGCGGTCATGCCGTCCGGCCGTCGCGTGTCGGTCCGTCCGCCCGGCGCGCTGACGCTCTGCCACGCCGTGCCGCCGCCTACCCCGCCGAAGACCTGAGCCAGAGAGCCGAGGTCTAGTACGTGAACGCGCCGCGGCCGGTCTCGGCCGCGTGCTTCTGCTCCTCGGCCCGGTAGCTCGAGCGGACGAGCGGACCGGCGAACACCGAGCCGAAGCCGAGCGCCTCTCCCTGCTCGCGCAGCCAGCGGAACTCGTCCGGGTGGACCCAGCGATCGATCGTCGCGTGGTCGCGCGAGGGCTGCAGGTATTGGCCGATCGTGACGACGTCCACGCCGTGCGCCCTCAGGTCGCGCATCGTGTCGACGACCTCGTCGTTGGTCTCGCCGAGCCCGACGATGATCCCGGACTTCGTCAGGATGGGATAGCCGGCGACCTCCTTCGCGCGCGCGAGCAGCCAGAGCGCCTTGTCGTAGCTCGCCTTCGCGCCGCGCATCCGCCGGTGCAGCCTGCGGACCGTCTCGATGTTGTGGTTGAAGACCTCGGGCCGGGCCCCGAGCACGGTCGCGAGGGCCCGCTCCTCGGCGCCGAGGAAGTCCGGCGTGAGCACCTCGACCGAGCAGTTTGGGATCTTTGCCTTGAGGGCGCGGATCGTCGCCGCGAAGTGGGCTGCGCCTCGGTCGGGGAGGTCGTCACGGTCGACAGAGGTCACGACGACGTGCTTCGCCCCGAGCGTCGCAGCGGCCTGCGCGAGCCGGAGTGGCTCGAGCGGGTCGGGCGCGTGCTGCGGCCGGCCGGAATGGACGTAGCAGTAGCGGCAGGCGCGGGTGCACGTGTCGCCGAGGATCTGGAACGTCGCCGTACCGCGCCCCCAGCACTCCGCGATGTTCGGGCAGCGCGCCTCCTCGCACACGGTGTTGAGGCTCGCGCCCGCGAGCAGCTTCTTGACGTCGTAGAAGCGCGTGTCGGAGCTCGGCGCGCGCACCTTCAGCCACTCGGGCCGGCGCGGCCGCTCTGCGACCGGAAGCGAGCTCTCCATCGATCCGAGTCTAGTGGGAGGGAGGGGTGGCGCCGTTGGCGCCGAGCTCGGGGACGGGCTGCTGAGACCCGCCGAAGAGCGAGCTCTCGACGACGTAGAACAGCGCGATCGCGCCGAACAGGACGACGCTCGCCGTCGAGCTGGCGAAGGCGATGAGGGTCGAGCCGAGGTAGATCCACGGTCCCGGCAGGTAGCTGCGCGAGATCCCGGCGACGACTCGCGCGTCCGCGTCGGCCCGTAACAGCCGCCCGCCGCGCGACGCGTAGAACCAGACGACGCTCCACAACACGGCGGTCGCGGTCATCGTGAACCCGTAGGCGAGCGCCGCCGTGCGCGCGCCGCTGTCGCGCACGTGCTCGGCGACCAGCCTCGTCGGGAACGGGACGAACGCGACGCAGAGCAGGAGACCGACGGTTGCGACGAGGAACCGGCGGTCGATCCGGCCGATCTGGTCCATCACCGTGTGGTGGTTGATCCACATGATCCCGATCGTCACGAAGCTGACCGCGTAGGCGAAGTAGGAGGGCCAGATGTGGAGGAGCCGGGAGCCCAGGTCGCCGGGTCGATCGCCGACCTGCGCGTCGACGTTGAGGATCAGCAGGGTGGCCGCGATCGCGAAGACGCCGTCGGCGAACGTCTCGAGTCGCGCCGTCTGCATCTACCGCGTCGCGAGCCCGGCGTGGATCGGCTGCGGCCAGAGGCCGTGGCTCTCCTCGGCGGGGAGCTCCTCGAGCTCGAGACCGAAGACCTCGCCGATCGCGGCCGCCGCCGCGGGTCGCACGTCGCCGACCGTCAGCGGCTGCCCGAGCTCTCTTGCCATGGTCGTGAAGGCGGCGTCCTCGAGCCCGCACGCGGTGATCCAGTCGGTGAACGGAGTGGGGTCGAGATCGACGTTGAGCGCATAGCCGTGAGTCGTGATCCAGCGGCAGACGTGGACCCCGATCGACGCGATCTTCCGCGGCGGCGGCGTCAGCCACACGCCCGTCAACCCCTCGATGCAGCGGCCCTCGAGGCCGAACGCGGCCAGCGTGTGCACGATCGCCCGCTCGAGGTCGCGGACGTACCGCTTGACGTCCCGGCCGTGCCGGTTCAGGTCGAGGATCGGATAGCAGACGAGCTGCCCCGGCGCGTGGTACGTGGACTTCCCGCCGCGGTTCGTCTCGACGACGTCGACCGCCGTCCCGGGCGGGAGGTGAAGCTCGATCTCCTCCTCCGTCCGCCGGCCGAGCGTGACCACCGGTGGGTGCTCGAGGAAGACGACGGTCTCGGGAATCGCGCCCTGCGACACGGCGCCCGCGAGCGACTGCTGCAGTGCGACCGCCTCCCGGTACGGCACGAGGCCGAGCTGCATGAGGTAGGCGCCGCTCACGAGAGGAGCCTAGCGAGGTGCTTGGTCGCCTCGCGGACGCTGAGCGGGCTCAGCCGCGTGGCGTTCTCTCGGACGTAGCGCTCGACCTCGGCAGGACTCGACCGGGCGAGGTCGCGCAGCGCCCAGCCGATCGCCTTGCGCAGGAAGAACTCCGGCCGGCCGAGACTGGGCTCGATGCAGGCGAAGAGGAGGTCGAGGTCGGTCTCCTCGCGGAAGCCGAGCTGGCAGATGATCGACACGCGCCGCCTCCACATGTCGTCGTCGCGCGACCACACGAGCATGGCGGCCCGGATCGGCTCCGGATGGGTGCGGAGCAGGTCACCGACGAGGTGCGCGACCGAGTCGACGTAGTCCCACCACGCACCCGTGGTGACGAGCTCCTCGTACAGCGCGAGGTCGGCGGCGGTCGCGTGGCGCCGGTAGCGGTGCGCGAGCTCCAGCGCCGCGTAGCGCTCTTCCCGGTACGCGGCCTCGCGCCAGAGCGTGAGCACCGCGGCCCGCCAGTCGCCCGGGTCGAGCGGGTGCGCGGCGAGGGCCGCGCGCACGCTCCGCCGCGTCGCCGGCGCAGGCACGCCGAGGAACGGCATCGCCGACTTCATGTACGACTGCATCGCTGGCGCTCGGGCCCGGTCGGCGACCCGTCTCAGCTCTGCGCGGACGGCCCTGACGAGTGTGAAGCTACTCGCCGATCGACTGGGCGAACATCCAGCGGTGGCCTTCGAGGTCCTCGGCTCGGTAATGCCGGAATCCTTCCGCTTGGTCTGCGGGCTCCGAGAGGATCGCGGCTCCCGCCGCGCGGGCCCGCGCGCAGTGGGCATCGACGTCGTCCACGTGCACGAGGACGCCGTCGATCACGTAGGGGACGCTCGACCAGCGCCGGGCGGCGTCGCACGACTCCCGATGGTGCGCCGGGCTCTCGTAGTCGGGAGTGGGCGTGGCGAGCATCACGAGCTCGCCGCCGAGCTCCAGCTCGCCGTGCGTCAGCCTGCCGTTCTCGTCGAGCCAGCGGCGCACCTCACGGAAGCCGAAAGCCCGCGCCAGCCAGTCCATCGCCGCGGGCCCGTCCTCGTACGCGAGCATCGGCACGATCCGCTGCATCGTCGTTCAGTAGTCGGAGACGTCCCAGGCCTCGAGCTTCCCGCGCAGGTCGCGCAGGAACTGGCCGCTGTAGGCGCCGTCGACGAGCCGGTGGTCGTACGTCAGCGTGATGTTCATGATCGGGCGGATCGCGATCACGTCCTGGCCGAGCTCGTCCTGCACGACCCACGGACGCTTCACCAGTGCGTAGGTGCCGAGGATCCCGACCTGCGGCTGGTTGATCACCGGCGTCCCGTGGAAGGTGCCGAAGCCGCCCGGGTTCGTGATCGTGAACGTGCCGCCCTGGACGTCGTCGGGCAGCAGCTTCTTCGTGCGGGCGCGCTCGGCGAGGTCGGCGATCTGGCGCGCCATGCCGAGCAGGTTGAGGTCCTCGGCGTGGCGGATCACGGGCACGATCAGACCCTTGCCGTCGGCGAGCGCGACCGCGATCCCGAGGTTCACGTACCGCCGCGTGACGATCGACTCGCCGCGGAGCTCGCCGTTCACCCACGGGTAGTCGCGCAGCGTGTCGACCGTCGCCCGGGCGACGAACGCGAGATAGGTCGGGTTCACCCCGTAGGACCCCTGGTAGTCGCGTTTCAGCGTCTCGCGGATGGCGACGACCTTCGACATGTCGACCTCGATCGCGCTCGTCACGTGCGCGGAGGTGTCGAGCGAGCGGCGCATGTGCTCGGCGACGCCGCGTCGCATCGCGGACATGGGCTCGACGCTCTCGTCTCCGGTGATCTCGGCGGCTGCAGCAGCGGCGGGTATCGGCGGCGCCTCGGCGACCGGAGTGGGGGCGGGAGGCGGCGCGGTAGGAGGTGGCGGTGGAGCGACGACCGGCTCGGGCGGCGGCGTGACGGGCGGGAAGGCCGCGACGGGTGCGGGGACGACCACCGGCTCCGGTGCCACCTGGACGGGTGGCGGTGCGGGCAGCGCCTCGACCGGCGGAGGGGTGATGGCCGCGCCTGACTCGATGAACGCGAGGATGTCCTTCTTCGTCACGCGCCCGCCGGTGCCGGTGCCGGGGACGCGGTCCGGGTCGACGCCGTGGTCGGCGGCGATTCGCGCGACCACTGGAGACACGAACGTGCGGCCGTTTCCCTCAGCCGCCGACGCGGGTGTCGGAGCAGGAGCGACGGCGGGCACCTGGATGGCGGCCGCCGGCGCGGGCGCCACGGGCTCCGGCTCGAACGAAGGCTCGGGTGCTGGTGGCGCCGGCTCCGCGACGGGCGACGGCGGCAGTGCCTCCTCGGGCTCCGCTTCGATGCCGGCCGGGACGATCAGCGCGAGGACGGTGCCGACCTCGACCGTCTCGCCCTCCTGCACCAGGATCTCGGCGACGATCCCCTCCGCCGGGCTCGGCACCTCGGTGTCGACCTTGTCGGTCGAGATCTCGAGCAGCGGCTCGTCGAGCGCGATCGCCTCGCCCGCTTGCCGCAGCCACTTCGTGATCGTCCCCTCGGAGACCGACACGCCCATCTGGGGCATCACGACCTCGGTCCGGGTTCCTGTTGCCACCTCTGTCGTCCTCCTAGTACTCCGCGAGCGAGCGGAGCGCCGTCGCAACGTCGTCGACCTGGGGGATGTACGCCTTCTCGAGCGGCGGCGAGAACGGTACCGGGCAGTCCGGCGCGGCCAGCCGGCGGACGGGCGCGTCGAGGTGCTCGAACGCCTCCTCCGCGATCGTCGCCGCGATCTCGCCGCCGAAGCCGCCGGTCCGGGTGTCCTCGTGGAGCACGAGCACCTTCGAGCAGCGCTCGACGCTCGCGAGCACGGCCTCGCGGTCCCATGGGATCAGCGTGCGGAGATCGACGATCTCGACCGAGACGTCCTCGGCCTCGAGCTGCTTCGCGGCCTCGTCGGCCGTGTAGACCATCGCGCCCCACGTGATCACGGTCACGTCGTCGCCCGAGCGGTGGATCCGGGCCTCGCCGAAGGGCGTCGTGTAGCGCTCGTCCGGCACGTCCCCCTTGATGCGGCGGTAGAGGTGCTTGTGCTCGAAGAAGAGGACGGGGTTCGGATCGGCGATGGCCGAGACGAGGAGCCCTTTCGCGTCGGCGGGCGTCGAGGGGCAGACGATCTTCAGGCCCGGGATGTGCGCGAAGGAGCTCTCCGGGTTCTGCGAGTGGAACGGCCCGCCCGAGAAGCCGCCGCCCGACGGGAGCCTGAGCACGATCGGGATCGGCGTTCCCGCTCGGTAGCGCTGCTTCGCGGCGACCGTGACGAGGTGGTCCCAGGCGCACGACACGAAGTCGGAGAACTGCATCTCGGCGACCGGCCGGAGGCCCATCAGCGCCGCGCCGGTCGCACCGCCGACGATCGCCGTCTCCGAGAGCGGCATGTCGATCACGCGCCAGGGCCCGAACTCCTCCTGGAAGCCGAGCGTGACCTTGAACGCGCCGCCGTAGACGCCGACGTCCTCGCCGAGCACGAACACGCGCGGGTCGTGCCGCATCTCCTGGCGCAGTCCGTCGCTGATCGCCTGCAGGTACGTCTTCTCCGCCATCGTCAGCTCACTTGTGGTGCGGCGTGTCGAGCTCCTCGGGCACGGCGAAGACGCCGTCGAGCAGGGTCGAGGGATCCGGCAGCGGCGAGGCCTCCGCGCGCTGGATCGACTCGTGCAGGAGCTTCTTGACTTCCGATGTGATCTCGTCCTCTTCCTCGTCCGTCATGCCGGCGTAGCTGCGAAGCCACGTGCGGTAGCGCTCGATCGGATCGCGGCGTGCCCACTCCTCGAACATCTCCCGCGGCACGTAAAAGGCGTCGTCGTGCACCGCGTGGCCCTCCATGCGGAGCGTGACGGACTCGATCAGCGTCGGCCCGCCGCCCTCCCGCGCCTTCTCGATCGCGCGGCGCGCCTCGCGGTAGACGGCGAGGACGTCCGTCCCGTCGACGCGGACGCCTTCGAACCCGTACGCTGCCGCCCGATCTGCCAGGTGCTCGACCGCGTACTCCAAGTGCGACGGCGTCGAATAGGCCCACTGGTTGTTGTCGATCACGAACACCACGGGAAGGCGCCGTACGCCCGCGAGGTTCATCCCCTCGTGCGTGTCGCCCCGAGCCGACGCGCCCTCGCCGCACCAGGCGACCGCGACCCGCTTCTCCTCGCGGATCCGGAACGCGAGCCCCATCCCGACCGCGACCGGGAGCATCGCCGGCAGGTGGCTCACCATCGCGTGCAGGCCGAGCTTCGCGTCCCCGAGGTGGACGTTGCCGTCCCGCCCGTGCGTGGGGCCGTCGGCACGGCCCATGAACTGGGCGAAAACGCGCCACGGCTCGACGCCGCGCGTCACGTGCACTCCCATGTCTCGCTGCAACGGCGTGCCGACGTCCTCCGGCCCCATCGCGGTCGCGATCCCGACGGCGGCCGCCTCGTTGCCGCGCCCCGTGTAGAACGAGCCCGGGATCTTCCCCTGCTTGTAGAGGATGTGCCCGCGCTCCTCGATCCCGCGCGTGAGGAGCATGTTGCGGTACATGCCGAGGAGGTCCTCGTGGTCGAGTCCGGCGTCCTTGACTTCCTGCAGCGACCCGACCGGCTCGGCTTCACGTACCGCCATCGGCTGCACTGTACCGAGTCGCCCGGAGCGCGAAGCGGTTCACTTCGGCGCTAGTCTCGAAGGGTGGCGAAGGCCAAACGGAACTGGATTCAGGAGGAGCGCCGGAAGGCCCTCGGCGACTGGGTCGCCTTTTGCCTGCGCTGCGGGTTCACGCTCCGGTTCTTCGAGGAGCACGAGCAGGAGCTCCCCGGCGTGTGCCCGCAATGCGAGGGGCCGCTCCGCCACCGCTGCCCCGAGTGCGGCGCGCTGATCGCCTCGGCGTTCGCGGTCGAGTGCGAGGAGTGCGAGGCGCCGCTCCGTTCGGCCGAGCTCTTCGGCACGCAGATCCGCAAGCCCGGTCGCTAGTGCGGTTTGAATCACGCTCGGAGAGGCGTACCCTCCCGGCATGGATGCCGTGCGTGTTCGGGTCGAATGCGCGCAGTGCGGTCGGAAGGCCCCGGCCGATCCGGACGAGCTTGGAGGGTGGCGCCACGGAGACCTCGCGCTCGGCGAGGAGCTCGACGACGTCGCAGCCGCGATGATCATCTGTCCGGACTGCGACGCGGAGCACCGAGCCGGCGACTTCGACTCGGGCGAGCCCGGCTAGCCCGCGCCAGAATCCGCAAGTCTGCAGAAGTAGCGAGTGGAGTTCCACGCCCTGAGTGGTCAGGGTGGAGGTACTGGCGAAGTCCTGTCCAGGTCAGCCTGCATCGCAGCCGCGCTCACAGCCGGGATCGTCTGGTCCCCGAGGTCGGGGTACTCAGCGGCAACATCAGCTCTCTGGGCGCCTGAGAGGTTCGACCAGAAGATGTCCGGCTCATCGGACTGCAGCCCGGCTGGCGGGACCACCGCCGCCCACGAGGGCGGCCGTGGTCCCGGCAGTCGTCGCAGCGAGCGCAGCGGCCAGAACGACGACCCGACGGTTCACCGGCTCCGCATGGCTCGCTTCGCACGTGGTCACAAGCCCCGGGGTCGAGGCGTGATCCTGAGAGCTCACCAGGTCGAGTGAGTTGTTCTTTGAGTCACCGGTTGCGGCCGGAGGCCGGCTTGGCCGGCCGGGAGGCCCGCGGTGAGAGCTCCGTGCAGAGCGAGGAGGGGGCTCGTGGGGGAACCATGGGTTCCCCCACGTCTTAGAACATCGTGCCGACGATCTGGCTGAAGCGGATCACGGTGACCTCATCGTCCTCCGACACCTCGCGGTTGTAGAGCTGCCCCAGCCAGCGGGCGAGCTCGTCCGTGCGCCGGATCTCGGGGTTGTCGTGCTCGATCTCCCGCGGGGAGACGTCGCCGAGGCGCTTCACCTCGACCTTGTCGATCACGGCGTCGAAGATCTTCTCCCGCTGGCCGTAACGGACGCCGACGAGCACGGTGACGATCATCCCCTTGCGGTACTTCCCCGACTTGTCGCCGAGGCGGATCGTCGCCGTCTTGCGCTGCATGCGCAGCTGGTCGGCGACGAGCGGCGAGTAGAAGTTGAGGGCGTACATGTGCGCGATGGGGCCTGCAGGCGCGGATCATAGAGCCTCGCCTGGGCATCGGCCGGTCAGTCCGCGTCGCCGAGCGCAACGCGGGCCCTCTCGGCCAGCTCGCGCTCGCCGTGGTACGAGAGGCGGCGGCTGGCTTCCGCGAGCGGAAGCCAGCGCGCCTCGGCGATCTCGAGCTCCATCCCGGCCGGCAAGTCGCCGAGCCTGCCTCGGACGGGGCGGAGGAGGAAGAACGACACGACCTTGAAGATCCGCTCCCCCTCCCAGGTATAGACGTAGCGGACGTCGCCGAGTCTGGATACGACGCGAGCGTCGATCCCGGTCTCCTCGCGCACCTCGCGAACGGCGGTCTCCGAGGCGCCCTCGCCGGCGTCGATCTGGCCCTTCGGGAGGGCCCAGACCGGACGCGCGCCTTCGTCCCGCCGTGGCCGCACGGCCGCGAACCACCAGCGCCCGCGCATCCGCCGCGCGAGCACGCCCCCCGCCGAGAACTCGCGTTTCACAGCCTCGATCCAGGATATGAGTCGGATCGACTCAAGATGCTCCCATCCGGCAGAGGGTTCGTGCTATCGTCGCGTTTGGCACTCTGACACGTGGAGTGCCGACAGCGATCAACCACGACAGTCTTCGAGGAGGCACGTGCATGAATCTGCAGCCCCTTGGTGACCGTCTGATCGTGGAGGTCCTCGACGAGGAGGAGACCACGTTCAGCGGCATCGTGCTGCCCGACACGGCGAAGGAGAAGCCGCAGCGCGGCAAGGTCCTCGCGGTCGGTCCCGGCTCGCGCGACGAGGACGGGAAGTACGTCAAGATGGACGTCGAGGAGGGTGACGAGGTCATCTTCTCCAAGTACGGCGGCACCGAGATCAAGATCGGTGTCGACGAGGTGCTGATCCTGCGCGAGTCCGACGTGCTCGCAAAGGTCATCCCCGGCGGCGCGAAGAGCAAGGGCAAGAAGGCCCTCGCCGGCGCTTCCGCGTAGGCGAGTTCAGAGAGGAACTGAAACCTATGGCTCACAAGGATCTGAAGTTCAACGAGGACGCGCGGCGCTCGCTCGAGCGGGGCGTGAACATCCTCGCCGATGCGGTCAAGGTGACGCTCGGCCCGAAGGGCCGGTACGTCGTGCTCGACAAGAAGTTCGGCGCGCCGACGATCACGAACGACGGCGTCACCATCGCCCGCGAGATCGACGTCGAGGATCCGTTCGAGAACCAGGGCGCACAGCTCGTGCGCGAGGTCGCGACGGCGACGAACGACGTCGCCGGCGACGGGACGACGACGGCGACCGTGCTCGCACAGGCGATCGTCCGCGAGGGTCTGAAGAACGTGGCCGCCGGCGCCAACCCGATGTCGCTCAAGCGCGGCATCGAGAAGGCCGTCGAGGTGGTCGTCGACGACCTGAAGAAGCAGTCGACCGAGGTGTCCGGCAAGGAGGACATCGCCCGGGTCGCCACCATCTCGTCGCGCGAGCGCGAGATCGGCGACGTGATCGCGGACGCGATCGAGAAGGTCGGCAAGGACGGCGTCGTGAACGTCGAGGAGGGCCAGACGCTCGGCCTCGAGCTCGAGTTCACGGAGGGCATGCAGTTCGACAAGGGCTACCTGTCGCCGTACATGGTGACGGACGCCGAGCGGATGGAGGCGGTGCTCGAGGATCCGTACATCCTCATCGCCAACCAGAAGATCGGCGCGGTGAAGGACGTCCTGCCGGTGCTCGAGCAGGTGATCCAGGCCGGCAAGCCGCTGCTGATCGTGGCGGAAGACGTCGAGGGCGAGTCCCTCGCGACCATCGTCGTGAACAAGCTGCGCGGCACCTTCCAGGCCGTCGCCGTGAAGGCGCCGGGCTTCGGCGATCGCCGCAAGCGCATGCTCGAGGACATCGCGATCCTCTCGGGCGGCGAGGTGATCACCGAGGAGATGGGCCTCAAGCTCGAGAACACGAAGCTCTCGCAGCTCGGCCACGCCCGCCGCGTCGTCGTCGACAAGGACTCGACGACGATCGTGGACGGCGCCGGCGACGCGGAGGCGATCAAGGCCCGGATCAAGCAGCTCAAGGCCGAGGTGGAGAACACCGACTCCGACTTCGACCGCGAGAAGCTGCAGGAGCGGCTCGCGAAGCTCTCCGGCGGCGTCGCGGTGGTCAAGGTCGGCGCGGCCACCGAGACCGAGATGAAGGAGAAGAAGCACCGCGTCGAGGACGCGCTGCAGGCGACCCGCGCGGCCCTCGAGGAGGGCATCGTGCCGGGCGGCGGCGTCGCGCTCCTGAACGCGGCGGACAGTGTCAAGGGCACGGTCGAGTCGCTCGAGAGCGACGAGGCCACCGGGGCGAAGATCATCCTCCGGGCGCTCGATGAGCCGGTCCGTCAGCTCTCCTACAACGCCGGGCTCGAGGGCTCGGTCATCGTCGACAAGGTCCGCTCGGCCAAGAAGGGCGAGGGCCTGAACGTCGACACGGGCGAGATCGTCGCGATGGTCAAGAGCGGCATCATCGACCCGACGATGGTCACGCGCTCGGCGCTGCAGAACGCGGCGTCGATCGCAAAGAACATCCTGACCACCGAGGCGATCGTCGTCGACGCGCCCGAGAAGACGCCCGCCGGCGCCGGCATGCCGGGCGGCATGGGCGGCATGGACGGGATGATGTAACGAGCCCCAGGGCTCGGCTGGAAGTCGAAGGGCCGGCACGCGCCGGCCCTTCGTCGTCTCGGTGTCGTTGCAGAGGCGTCACGCTTCCGTGCGGGTGACTGTCCCGGGACAGACACCGTGTCGAGGGGCGCGCCGAAGGTTCACGAAATGAAACGGCCGCCTGGGGGAGCGGCCGCTTCGGGGGATGAATCATGGGGGAGGGTGGGTGCTTTGAGTGTCGGCCTTCAGCCTCGCCGCCTTCGTCCCCCATCCGAGGGAACTGGTCGAGGGATCCGCAGGGGTCAGAAGCCGTACCGCTCCTCCTCGAACGGGTCGGCGTCGTTGTGGTAGCCGTAGCGCTCCCAGAAGCCGGGCTTGTCGACGGCGGAGAGCTCGATCCCGCGTAGCCACTTCGCGCTCTTCCAGAAGTACTTGCCGGGGACGATGAGCCGCACCGGCCAGCCGTGCTCGAGCGTGAGCGGCTCGCCGTCGGCATGCGTCGCGAGCATGGCGCCCTCGTGCTCGAGGAACGACGCCGGAATGTTGGCGGTGAAGTCGTGCTCGGCATGGGCGATCGCGAATCGCGCACTCGGCTTCGGCGAGACGAGGTCGCGCAGCGCGGACCAGGGGACGCCCTGGAAGGTCGTGTCGAAGCGGCTCCAGCGCGTGACGCAGTGGATGTCCTGCGTCACCTCTACGGTCGGCAGCGCGGAGAACTGCTCCCACGAGAGCCGGATCGGCTTCTCGACCTCGCCGAAGACGCGGAGGTCCCAGGTCGTGAGATCGGTGTGCGGCACCGAGCCGGCGTGGAGCACCGGCCACTTCTCGGTCAGGTACTGCCCCGGCGGCAGGCGCGCCGGGTCGTAGCCGAGCTCGACGACCTTCTTCTCCGCCTTGCTCCTGAACACGGCTCCTACACTAGTCCTCGTGAGCACGACGACGGTACGAGCCGCTCGACTGGCGCGAGCGTTCGTCTGCGTGGCGGGGCCCGACGCCGCTTCCTACCTGCAGCGAATGCTCTCGAACGACGTCGAGGCGCTCGACCTGGGCGAGGCGTGCGACGCCCTCCTGCTCACTGCCAAGGCCCGGGTCGTCGCGACCACCACCGTCTGGCGGCGCGGAGACGACGAGTTCCTCCTCCTCACCGAGCCGGAGCTCGGGGAGAGGTTGCTCGGCGAGCTGCGCCGTTTCCGGTTCGCCGCGAAGGCGACGATCGAGCCCGAGCAGCACGTCTCGACGCTCGTCGTCGGCCCGGAGACGCCGGTCGGCGGGATCTCCAACTCCGACTACGGCACTCCGGCCTTCGAGCTGCTCGACGCCGAGGCGGACGGTGCCGAGGAGATCGACGCGGCGGCGCTCGAGCTCCTCCGGATCCGCGCGAGGACGCCACGGTTCGGGCGGGAGCTCGACGACCGCGTGCTGCCGGCGGAGGCGGGGCTCGACGAGCGTGCGATCAGCTTCACGAAGGGCTGCTACCCCGGTCAGGAGCCGGTCGCCCGGCTCCACTACCGCGGGCACGCGAACCGGGGTCTACGCGTGCTGGGGCTGGAAGGGGAGCAGCCGCCCTACGACGCGGAGCTCAGCCACGACGGCGCCGTCGTCGGCAGGATCACGAGCTCGGTCGCGGCGTCGGACGGAACGATCGTCGCGCTCGGCTACGTGCGGCGCGAGGTTCCTGCCGACGTTGAGCTCGTTCTCGCGGACGGCAGACGCGTGACGCAGGCGTAGTCCGGGTCAGGAGAGCTGCGGCGGACCAGCCACGAAGCGGCCGGTCTCCGCGCAGCGGTGGCGCGCCCAGCGGTTCCGGGCCTCTCCGGGCCGGCGCGGCTTCAGTCCGGCTGCGCGGATCGCCGAGTTCCAGCTCCCGAAGACGCGCTGGACGGTGTGCCGCGTCGGATGGTCGCGCCCGGCTCGCTCCCAGTCCGAGACGGCCGGCGCGCGGAGGTGGCGGCGGTGCCAGAGCTCGATCGCGTACACGATGTTCTCGTGCGTCCAGCGGTAGCCGCTTCTCGGGCCGGAGCGCACGGTCGTCATCCGTGTCCGGCGAGCGGCGTCCGAGTTGGCCGCAGCCGCTCGGCGACCGAGACCACCTCGCCGACGACGAGAAGCGCCGGCGAGCGCAGACTGGCCGCCGCAGAGGCGATCTCGGCGAGAGGCGCGGTCACGCTCTCCTGCTCGGGCAACGTACCGCGGCTGATCACCGCGGCGGGGACGTCGGGATCGAGACCCGCCTGGACGAGCCCGGCGGCGAGCTCGGCGAGCCGGCCGAGGCCCATGAAGAGGACGAGCGTTCCGCCGGTCTTCGCGAGCGCCTCGTAGTCGGGCTCGCCGCCGTCCTCGCCGTGCGCCGTCGCAAGGGTGACGGCCTGCGCGAGCCCGCGATGCGTCACCGGGATGCCCGCGGCGGCGGGGACCGCGGCAAGCGACGAGACGCCGGGAACGACCTCGAACGGCACGCCTGCCTCGGCGAGCGCGAGCGCCTCCTCACCGCCGCGCCCGAAGATGAACGGGTCGCCGCCCTTCAGCCGCACGACGGCCAGCCCGGCGCGGCCGAGGCCGACGAGCAGCTCGTTGATCTGCGCCTGGTCGAGCAGCTCGCGGGAGAGACGCACCGCGTCGGCCGGCGCCTCCTCCACGAGTTCGTCGCCGACGAGCCGGTCGTACACGAGGACGTCGCACGAGCGCACGAGCTCGAGCCCGCGCACGGTGATCAGCCCGGGGTCGCCAGGTCCTGCGCCGACAAGGGCGACGGTCACGCGAACGCATCCTCGACGAGGGCGGCGAAGTAGTCGCGCCTGGCCTCGGAGGTCGGCAGGTGCGAACGCGCCCACGGTCGGAGTTCGCGCAGCTGCTCGGCGAGGACGGCGTGCTCCGGCAGGACGATTTCGGCGATCTCGTCTCGGAGCCGCTGCGCGAGCGCGGGCGACGCGCCGCCGGTCGAGACGGCCACCGCGATCGGCCCTTCCCGGTGGACGGCCGGGAGGATGAACGAGCAGAGCTCGGGCACGTCGACGACGTTGCACAGGAGGGAGCGTGCTTCGGCGTCGCGGAAGACGCGCCTGTTCACGGAGCTGGTCGACGTCGCCGCGACGACGAGGAAGCGGCCCTCGAGGTCGTCGCTCAGGTACTCGCGGCGGACGAGCTCGACGTCCCGACGTTCCAGCTCGGCGACGATCTGCGGCGCGACGACCGTCACGCTCGCCCTGGCGGCGAGCAGCCCCTCGACCTTCTCGAGTGCGACGCGGCCGCCACCGACGACGAGCACGGAACGCCCGCGCAGGTCGAGGCAGGCCATGTAGTAGGTCATCTCAGGCCTCCACCGAGTGGAGCCGCGCGCCCTGCCGGTCGAGCCGAACCGAGAGGTGGATGCCGTCCGTCGAGAGCGAGACGGAGAACGCGCCCGGCCCGACGGGCTGGATCGCGACCGAGTCGAGCGTCCGCCCGGCGAGCGACGACAGCGCTGCCGCGACCTCCTGGGCGCTCTCCTGCACCGCCCGTCCGCCGGGCAGCTTGCGGTAGAGGCGGAGCGCGGCCTGCTCGCCGCCCGGCCCGTAGACATGGCGGATCCGCCCGGACTGGAGTCCGAGCGTGACGATCCGGTCGAGCGCGCCCGCGAGCTCGTCGTCGACCGTCCCCGCCTCGAGCGCCTCGACGAGCTCTTCCAGCTGCTCGCGGTAGCCCTCGTCGCGCACGCTCGCGAGGACCGCGCGCACTTCCTCGACCGCGACGTCGCGCTCGGCGCTCGACACCCGGATCGCGGCGGCGGTCTCAGGCATGGGCCGTCTCGCCCACGATCGCGTGCAGCTCGTGCTCGAACCCGCCGGTCTCGATCGCGCAGTGCATGCCGCACTCCTTGGGAGCGTTCGACTCCCACCACCAGCGGCCGGCCCGCTTCTCCTCGCCGGGAGCGATCGCGCGGGTGCACGGCGCGCAGCCGATCGACGTGTAGCCCTGCGCGTAGAGCCCGTGGACGGGGACGTCGTTCTCGCGGAGGTAGTCCCAGACCTCGTCCTCCGTCCACTCGGCGAGCGGGTTGAGCTTGACGATCGCGCCGTGGTCGTGGTCGATCTCGACCTTGCGGATGTCGGTGCGGCTGGCCCACTGGTCGCGGCGCAGCCCCGTCACCCAGGCGTCGACGCCCGCGAGGTACCGGGTCAGCGGCTGCACCTTGCGCACGTTGCAGCACAGGAGACGCTGCTCGACCGACTGCCGGAAGAGGTTCGGCCCGTGGCGGTCGACGAGGCGCTGGAGCTGGCCGGCGTCGGGCGAGAGCAGCTCTAGGCGGAGGCCCGGATAGCGCTCGCGGAGCTGCTCGATCAGTTCGAACGTCTCCTGCGGCAGGCGCCCCGTGTCGATCGAGAACACCCGCACCGCCGGGTCGATTGCGTACGCCATGTCGATCAGGGCGACGTCACCCTCCTGGAAGGCGGTCGAGATCGCGAGGCCGTCGCCGAAGCGCTCAAGCGCCCAGGCGAGCAGGTCCTGCGGCTCCTGCCCCTCGAACTCGACCGACAGCTCCCCTGCCTCCAGATCGTCCAGCAACTCGATGGCACTCATGCGGCCAGCTCCTCCTCTCGCTCTCCCCGGCTCTTCGCGGCCTCGCGGCCGGCGAGGAGCCCGAGCTCGTCGTCGGTCAGCCGGTCGCAGAACGACCGGAAGGTCTCGGTCGTCCCGCGGCCGGCGAGCCAGCCGGCGATCAGCCCCTCGACCGCCGCGTCGAGCTCCTCGCTCGGCACGCGCCGGAAGACGGGCCGGGCGATCGCCGCCAGCGCCCGAGCGCGCCGCGGAGGAAGATGTCGTACGCCTCGTGGCGCCTCCCCTCCGCGTCGCGGACGGTCGTGCCCTGGAGGCCGATGTCGCCGACCCAGTGCTGTGCGCACGCGTGCGGGCAGCCATCGAGGTGGAGCCGCAGCTCGGCGATCTCCTCCCCGAACCGCGCCTCGAGACCCTCGAGCAGCGCGCCGAGCCGCGTCTTCGTCTCGGTGACGGAGAAGTTGCAGTGCGGCTCGCCCGTGCACGCGATCGAGCGGCCGCGGAAGCGACTCCCCTCCGGCGAGAGCCCGATCGCGCCGAGGTCGGCCACCGTTCGTTCGACGAGCTCGTCCGGAACGCCGGCGAGCAGGATGTTCTGCTGCCGCGTCACGCGGAGCTCGCCGGCGAACGAGTCGGCAAGGTCGGCGAGCTGCGTCAGCTGGCCGCCGGAGATCAGGCCGAGGTGCACGGGGATGCCGACGGAGGCGAGCCCCGCCTGTTTCTGCGCGTGGACGCCGAGGTGGTCTCCCGGCTCTCGGTCGAGCGGCGGAAGCTCGAAGTCCGGCAGTCGCCGCCCGAGTCGCCGCTCGACCTCGGCTCTGATCCCTTCAGGCCCGTAGTCGTCGACCATGAACTTCATCCGCGCCTTCACGCGCGAGAGCCGGTACCGGAGATCCTCCTTCCACGCGTCGAGCAGCGCCTTCAGCACGTCGAGCGCCTCCTCCTTGCGGACGAAGACGCCGAGCTCGCGCGCGATCCTCGGCACCGACGAGAGGCCGCCGCCGACGAGCACGGCGAATCCCTCGTCGCCCTCATGGACGACGCCGACGAGCGAGATGCAGTTGATCTCCGGCGCGTTGCAGCGGTCGGCGCAGGCGGCGATCGAGATCTTGTGCTTGCGCGGCAGGTCCGAGTAGTCGGGGTTGCCGGTGAAGAACGCGTGCGCCTCCTCGACGATCGGCGTCGCGTCGAACAGCTCGTCGTGCGCGATCCCCGCCGCCGGGCAGCCGGTGATGTTGCGGACGGCGTCGCCGCAGCCGCCGAGGCTCGTGAGGCCGACGCGCTCGAGCTCCGCGAACACCTCGGGCAGCGAGCCGAGCTCGAGGTAGTGGAGCTGGACGTTCTGGCGCGTCGAAAGCTCGGCCTCACAGCGGCCGAAGCGGGTGGAGAGGTCGCCGATCGTCCTCAGCTGCGCGGGGTTCGCCCGTCCTGCCGGCAGCTTGATGCGGAGCATGAACGTCCCGATCTTCGGCTTGTCGTGGTAGAGCCCCCACCACTTCAGGCGGACGAGGTCCTCTTCCGGGGTCTGCTCGTACCCGGCGGCGATGAGCGCGGGCAGCTCGTCGAGCATCCCGAGCGGGCTCTTCTCGCGCTTCAGCCGCTCGACCGGGTTCCGCTTCAGCACGAGGTCGAGCGGAGGCGGCTCCTCGAGTATGCGGCTGCGTGCCGTGCTCACGGTGTGTCTGCTCCTTCGTCGGCGCCTGGACGGCTATCGGTGGAGCCCCGGATTCAGGTGCTCCCGCCGTCCGGCGGTCGCCGCGTCTTCCCATCTTCCCGCTCCCCGCCCCGGGACTGGACGGCTCGCGGCTGGAGTTCGCACCTGACGACCTTGCTCGTTACCGAGTGGTCCGGTTGCGGCGGCGTCACAAGGCCAGTTCCCTCAGCCGCTCGCGATGGTCACGCTTTCGGATGTATAGCAACGTCACTATACGAATACAAGGAACGTCTACGCAAGCAGCATGAGATGCGCCCGGCATGATTCGAACATGCGACCTCTGCCTCCGCAGGGCAGCGCTCTATCCCCTGAGCTACGGGCGCGGGGACACCCAGTCTACGGCGAAGTAGTGTAGCCGCGGTGCCGCTCTACCTCTCCGAAGCCGACGTCGCCTCGCTCGCGCAACCGGCCGACGCGGTGCCAGTGGTCGAGGCCTGCTTCGCGCGCATGGCCGCCGGCGCCGTCGACATCCTGCCGCGCCACCGGCTCGCCGCGCCGAGCGGCAGCTACGCGGTGATGGCCGCGACCGACCCGGAGCTCGGCTTCGCCGGCACGAAGAGCTACACGGTGGTCGGCGGCCGCGCGGTCTTCCTCGTCTCGCTCTTCTCGCTGGAGGACGGCTCGCTCGTCGCGGTGCTCGAGGCGGACCGGCTCGGTCAGCTCCGAACGGGTGCGGCGAGTGCGGTGGCCGCGAGGCACCTCGCCAAGGAGGGCGCGACCACGCTCGGGCTCATCGGCACCGGCCTGCAGGCGGAGACGCAACTGCAGGCGATCCTCGCAGCGGTGCCGTCGCTCGAGCGCGCGACCGCTTGGGGCCGGACACCCGAGCGACTCGCAGCGTTCTGCGCCCGCACCGGCGCGGAGCCGGTCGAGAGCGGCCAGGAAGCGGCCGCGTGCGACGTCGTCGTGACGATCACGTCGTCGAAGGATCCGGTGCTGCGCGGCGAGTGGCTCCAGCCGGGGGCGCTCGTGTGCGCCGCCGGAGCGAACCGGCCGCAGGCGCGCGAGCTCGACAACGTCGTGCTCCAGCGGGCGGCCTTCGTCTGCTGCGACCTGATCGAGGACGCGAAGCGCGAATCGGGCGACCTCATCGACCCGGTCGCGGCCGGCGTGCTCGACTGGCTCGAGGTGCACGAGCTGCACGAGGTCGTCGGCGGCCAGGTCGTCGGGCGCCAGGCCGATACCGACATCGTCGTCTTCAAGTCCAACGGGCTCGCCGCCTGGGACGTCGCGCTGGCCGCCGACCTGGTCGAGCGGGCGCGAGCGCAGGGCGTCGGCCGCGAGCTGTAGAGAAATCGCGTAGGGGACAGACTTCAGTCTGTCCCCTACGCAGCTCTACGCAGCTTCCGAGGGACAGACTTCAGTCTGTCCCCTACACAGCTAGTTAGTGGCAGCCGACAGGGAGGCGCGCTCGGACTCGACGTCGTCGACGCCGAAGGCGTGCACGACCTCGGGCCGGTCGAGCAGCCGCGATCGCTGCTCCGGCGTCTTCAGCCGGTTCACGACGTAGTGGTCGGCCAGGATCTCCTGCAGCGGGCGACCGCGGGCGTGCTCGCGCAGCACGTACTGCGCGACCTGCTCCTCGCTCGTCGAGCGCTGGAACAGGAAGGAGAAGAGGTTCCTGAGCACCGGCGGCGCGATTGTATCCTCAGCTTGTGAGGCGCAGAGCTCGCCCGGGCAGGTTCGCCGAGCGCGTCCTCGTCGGCGTGGACGACGCCGGTCGGGAGGAGCGCCTGGTCTTCTGGATCGAGCGGCGCGGTGGGGGCCTGTGGGCCGTCGGGCGCGCGGTCAACCCGCACCTGCGCCAGACCGAGGAGATGCGGCCCGAGGAGCTCCTCTTCGAGGGCTACGAGCTGCAGGATGCGCTCGACCGGGCCAACGAGGCGCTCGAGGACGACGTGCGGGTGCTGGAGGCCGACCGCGAGCAGGTCGACGTCCGGCCGTTCACGCGGCGGGAGGTGCTCCCCGCGCTCGAGCGCTGGTTCTTCGGGCGCGGCTAGCCGGCGCGCTCCCCTCCTCCGGCCACTCGAGCGCGGCCGTCGGGATCGGGTCGCCGTGCGGGTCGTGCGTCGGATAGCCGAGCGCCTGGTCGATGCGCGCCTCGAGCTCCTCCGAGAGGACGTGCTCGAGCTTGTCCGCCTCGGCGTGGACGTCGTCGACGTGGATGCCGAGCGTCTCGGCGAGGTAGAGCTCGAGCAGCCGGTGATGCCTGATCACCTCGAGCGCGACCCGCGATCCGTCCGCCGTGAGTGCGACCGCGCGATAGGGAGCGTGCTCGACGAGGCCGAGCGCGGCGAGCTTCTTCACCATCGCGCTCGCGGACGCGGGCGACACGCGTTGGCGGCGGGCGAGCGCGGTCGTCGTCACGCGGTCGCCCTCTTCCGAGAGCTTGTAGATCTCGCGCACGTAGTCCTGGATCGCGTCGGTGAGCGTCGGCGGGGGCACGCGACGAGCGTAGACGATGGCGCCGAGCCGGTTCACCTGCCGGCGGCAGGCCGCTCGTTGCTAGCGTCCCGCCCTCGTGCTCATCCGTGTCGGACACAGCCCGGATCCCGACGACGCGTTCATGTACTGGGCGCTGACGACGGACCTCGTGGACACCCGCGGGTTCGAGTTCGAGCAGGTTCTCGCCGACATCCAAACCCTGAACCAGTGGGCGCGTGCGGCGCTGCTCGAGGTGACGGCGATCTCGCTCGCCGCGTACCCGTTCGTGCAGGAGGACTATGCGCTGCTCCCGCACGGCGCGAGCATCGGCTCCGGCTACGGTCCGGTCGTCGTCGCGCGGGAGCCGGTGACGCTGGGTGCGATCCGCGACCGGGAGGTCGTCGTGCCCGGCTCGATGACGACCGCCTTCCTCGTGCTCCGCCTCGTCCTCGGCGACTTCCGGTACCGCGAGCTGCCGTTCGAGCAGATTCCGGACGAGGTGGCATCGGGCCGTGCCGACGTCGGGCTGCTCATCCACGAGGGCCAGCTGACGTTCTCCGATCTCGGGCTCCATCGCGTGCTCGACCTCGGCGACTGGTGGCTCCTCGAGACGGGGCTGCCGCTGCCGCTCGGCGTCAACGTCGCGCGGCGCGACCTCGGCGACAACCGGCTGCTCGAGGTGTCGGAGGTGCTGCGCGAGGCGATCCGCTGCGGGCTCGACCACCGCGCGGATGCGCTCGAGTACGCCCTCCAGTTCGGGCGCGGCATCGACGCCGCCGTCGCCGACCGCTTCGTCGAGATGTACGTCAACGAGCTGACCGAGGACTACGGCGACGAAGGGCGGAAGGCGGTCTCGGAGCTGCTGCGCCGCGGCGAGGCGATCGGCGCGTTTCCGCGCCCCGTCAGCATCGACTTCATCGAGTAGGTTTCGGCCCATGGCGCTCGAGATGCGGGACCAGTGCGAGCGGTGCGGGACGCAGCTGCCGCCGACGTCCGAGACGGCGGCGATCTGCAGCTACGAGTGCACGTTCTGCGAGCTCTGCGCAGAGGAGTTGGCGCACGAGTGCCCGAACTGCGGCGGCGAGCTCGTTCGCCGGCCCCGGCGTCGCGCTCCCGGCTAGGTCTCGCCGGCATGGCGATCGCGGATCTGCAGGCTCGGCTCGACGCCGTCTACGCGATCGGCGGCGGGCCCGGTGCGAACCGGCCCGGGTACTCCGTCGAGGAGGACGAGGCGCACCGGCTGATCGCCGGCTACATGGAAGAGGCGGGCCTCGAGATCGAGGTCGATCCCGATGGAAACCTGATCGGGCGGCACCGCGGCGAGGACTCCGATCTGCCCGAGGTGTGGTCGGGCTCCCATCTCGATTCGGTTCCCGAAGGCGGCCGCTTCGACGGCCCGCTCGGGGTGCTCGGTGCTCTCGAGGCGGTCACGAGGCTGGGCCGCCGGCGCAGGACGCTTGCCGTCGTCGCGTTCCGCGAGGAGGAGCGCGGGTGCGTCGGGAGTCGCGCCCGGGTCGAGCGCGGCGGTCTCCCCGGTGCCTTCCTCGAGTTGCACCACGAGCAGGGGCCGCGCCTCGCGCTCCTCGGCGCGCCGCTCGCGGTCGTGACCTCGATCGTCG
>Ga0187778_10000278_pt1 | contig 37045 bp, 23 predicted proteins | sample 1015_Q2_SP5_20_M_FD_132418 | JGI IMG/M metagenome (GOLD analysis project Ga0187778, IMG submission 132418) | Tropical peat soil microbial communities from peatlands in Department of Meta, Colombia - 1015_Q2_SP5_20_MG | ecosystem: Environmental > Terrestrial > Soil > Wetlands > Peat | place...
AAGCAAGCGGGCATCAATGTGGAGCGTGCCCGGCAGGGCTTTCTGGAACTGGAAAAATTCGTCCGCTCGGCGCGGAGTGGCCAGCGTCCCGTTGATGGTTACTATGTGCAATTCTGGCGGCTGCTGTTGCGGTATCCTGAACTGGCCGCCTGGGAAATGCTGTGGACGGATAGTCTTCGCGACACCTACGCTGCCATCTATAAAGCGGTAAAGACAGCCAAGCCGGCGGTACCGGTGGGCTGGCATATTTGGCACAACAATTCATTCAACCCGATCTACCGTGCGGAACAGGATCTGCATGAGCTGTCGCACTATTCAGATTTCATCAAGGTCGTTATGTACAACAACTGCGGAGGCGAGCGGCTGGCGCTGTATGCCGACAACATCGGATCGACAATGTATGGAGATCTTTCGAAGCCGAGCCTGATCGACTTCACCTATGCAGTGATGGGATACAAGGAGCTCAGCTACGATCAGATTCCGTACACAGGGCTTTCCGCCGATTACGTCTACCGTGAGACGAAACGTGCGCTGGATGGCGCAGCCGGCACAAAGACCCAGATCTGGCCAGGCATCGATATCGACATCCCGACCGAGCCGGGTCACAGCAAGTGTACGCCACAAAGTGTTAAGCAAGCAGTTCTGGCGGCTTTCCGCGCAGGTGCGCCAGGCGTAATCCTATCTCGCAAGTATTCCGAGATGCGGCTCGCCGACCTCAGCGGCGCGGGAGAAGCCATTCGGGATTTGAAACTTACGAGTTGAGAAGGTTGCAACGACTGGTTCAAAGATTTTCGCGCCAGCAAATTGACCCGCCTGGTCTTCACCATTCCAGGTGCGAGAACTTCATTCAATTTCGAATCTTCCAGCGCACGATATCCACATAAGATGCGTCTTTCAACGTCTCTCCAGTAGTTAGTCGACCACCTGAGTCATTCAAGTCTCTCGAACTGCAACATGAACCGGCCTTAGCAGAGTTGGCTCTCACTTCCCTTCCTCTGTCACTTCCCTTCCTCACTTCCCTCTGTCCCTTACTCTCTCCCTTCATCTTGACAATCTAATTCTTTGGAGCGTAGCATGCGGTCTTCAATCGAAGTTTCGTGTGCCGGACGTCGTTCGATTGAATCGTCCACGAGTTCCAACCTAAACGGCATCCATCCCACAGGCCCCTGACGCGCCAGTCAGCAGAAGCCCTTTCCGGAGGTCACATGAGCAAGACAAATAAGGACTCGGTGAATACCGAGAACCATCTCAACGGCAACACGGGCGTTGAAAATCCTGACACCAAGTCCAGCAAGTCTCTCACTCGACGCTCGTTTCTTGGTCATGCCGGCGTCTCCTCTATAGTCGTGGCAGCCGCCAGCGCCGCTTTGCCGTCGTTGTTAGCCAGCAATGCGGACGGCCAAGTCGGAGGACCAGACCGCGCCGACCGGTCGTTTCAACTTCGGTTTAACGCAGCGTCCTGGGAACGCAATGTGCCAATCCCGCCCCAGATCAACAACGGTGACGAAGCCCGATACCCTAACCGTATCGGCAACTATTCGCAGGGCCTTCCCCACAACAGCATCGGCGAAGTAGATCCGTTGGCGTACCAGGCCTTGCTGACCGCCGTCGCCAGCGGCAAGCCGAGCTATTTCGCAAATATTCCTCTCGGCGGAACCGTGAAGCTGGCGGACCCTCAGGGAGGTCTGGCCTTTGATCTGGAAGGTACCGATAGCGGCCAACTCACGATCCCGCCCTCACCCACTCTGGCTGGCGCGGAGAGGGGTGGCGAGATGGTCGAAGATTACTGGATGGCTCTAGCTCGCGATATTCCGTTTTCTCAGTACGGGAACGAACCCATCACTGCAGCGGCAATCGCTGATCTCAATAAGCTTAACTTCTTTAAGGGGCCCAAAATCGGTGGGATGGTTACGACGGCAACTTTATTCCGTGGCTCCACACCGGGTGATCTGATCGGGCCCTACCTTTCTCAATTTTTCCTTCAATCCGTGAACCTAGGAACGCTCGCCGTGGCACAAAAGTTCAATACCTATGCTCCTGACACTGACTATCTGACGGACTTCACGTCCTGGCTGGCCGTACAAAATGGGCAGGGGCCCTTCCCCAAAAATGTCGTCTCGGGTACAAGCTACATCAAGAACGGTCGCGATCTCGGAGCCTGGGTTCATGTGGATTTTGCGTTCCAGGCTTACCTGTTCGCGGCCCAGTGGCTGCTCGGCAACGGCGCACCCTTGAATCCGGGAAACCCGTATCTCACCATCACAAATCAAACCGGGGTTCAAACCTTTGGACCACAGTATATTGTCGACTTGCTGGGCGAAGTCACGAACCGGGCGCTCAAGGCCATGTGGTATCAGAAATGGTTCGTCCATCGCGCCTTGCGCCCTATTGCCTATGGAGGTCTGGTCCAAAACACTATCACCGGAGTGGCAAAGTACCCTGTCCACAAGGACGTACTGAAATCGCAGGCTATCCGTGAGGTATTCAAGAAGTATGGCTCTTACCTTCTGCCCGCTGCCTATCCGGAAGGAGGGCCGCAGCATCCTTCCTACGCCGAGGGCCACGGTGTGATTGCCGGCGCCTGCGTTACTGCCTTGAAAGCGTTCTTCAACGAGACTTACGTGATACCCGATCCCGTGGTAGCTGACGATGATGGTCAGTCACTGATTCCCTATACCGGCTCCGACGCAGGGCAAATCACCGTCGGGGGCGAACTGAACAAGCTTGCCAATAATGTGGCGTTAGGACGCGACATGGCCGGAGTGCATTGGCGCTCGGATGCCGAGCAAGCTCTCCTGCTCGGAGAGAAGGTGACGATCAGCATCCTGCGGGATCAGCGTCGAACGTACAACGAACCTTTCAACGGCTTCACCTTCACAAAGTTCAACGGCGTCCCCATCACGGTCTGAGCTCTTCCTGGCTCAGAGCAGAGTTCCTTAGCTTGGGCTGTCTCCTTTGCGGGTGCCGGCAAAAGCGGCAGATTCTGATCACGAGTCTTACAAGCAAGCGCCTACCGGATTAGGGATCCCGGTTTGGAAGTGTTGCAGACAAGCTAGAGTTCGCGCTACTGAGAGCAATCTTTTGACAGAACAGCAACGCCGTTGCGGAACACCTGGCAAATTCCCGTTGGCGGCAGCGACGGAGTTTCGAAAGAAGCCGGGCTGTTGACGGTTCCGGGGTCAAAAACCACCACATCGGCAAAGTAGCCACGCTGGAGCCGTCCGCGGCGTGGAATCGAGAAACGATGAGCCGGTTTGTCTGTGATCTTATGAACTGCCGCTGCCAACGGAAGCCATGCCCGTTCCCTACTCATCTCCCCCAGCAACAGAGGAAATGTCCCGTAAAGTCGAGGATGCGGCCGACCGTTCACGTAAAACCCGTCACTGATGACACACGATAGAGGATGAGTGAGTGTTTGGCGCAGATTCGCTTCGCTTTGATTCATTTCGAGCATGTTGACTCGCCCCTGTTCTTCCTCGATAAGCTGGAATACCACTTCGACGGGCTCACGCCCGCGACCAGCGGCAATTGCAGCAATGCTTTGGCCGATCAAGTTGCGGTTCGAAGGCGTCTGGAGCGCAGAGATTAGAATATTCGTCCAGCCCTGCTCCAGGCTGGCGTCGGTTTCGGCTGCGATCCGCTCCCTTTCATGGCTATCGGCCAGCCGAGCAAGGAGACCCTCGATACCACCCTCGAGGGACCATTGCGGAAGCAGTTGCGTCAAGACTGTACTGCCCACGATATAAGGATAGCAATCAAAGCCAACATCAAGACCCTCAGCCACGGCGTTCTCGATTTTCTCCAGGGCCACTGACTGTTTGCTCCAATTACGCCGACCAACCGCTTGGAAGTGAGAGATCTGTAGTCGGCAACCTGTCCTGCGTGCCAGCTGTAGCTGCTCATCCACGGCCTCAATTAGGAGATCACCATAGCCACGCATATGAGTTGCATAGGTCTTGTGGTGGCGAGCCACAACCCGACACAGCCGTTCGAGTTCAACAAGTGGGGCGCTCGCGCCGGGCGAATACATCAGCCCAGTGGAGAACCCGCATGCCCCCTCGGCCAGGGATTCGGAGAGTTTTTGCTCCATCCAATCCAAGTCGCGTTCCGCAAGCTGTCCGAGTTGATGTCCGACACGAGCTATGCGAAGGCTGCCGTGTCCTACCAGAGAAAACACCGCCGTTGTGGCTGAATGGGCCGCGCGTTCGAGATAGGCTGCGGCACTCGGCCAACCCCAGTCCGAGCCCCCACAAAAAAGGCCATTGGCGAAATCGTGGAGTAAGCTGCGATCGGCGGGAAGCGGATACGGCGAAAAGCCACAGTTGCCAACCACCTCGGCTGTAACTCCCTGCGCGAGTTTGTCACGCCGGCTTTCGAGCACCTGCAGATCCAGGTGGCTGTGCGAATCGATGAAGCCCGGCGCAACGGCTAGCCCGCGACAGTCGACCACTTGGGCGTCGGCGGGTGCTTCAAAGACACCAACCCTTTCTATGGTCTGGCCGGAAATCAAAACATCGGCGCAAGTGGGTGGCGCCCCCGTTCCGTCGATCACCGTGCCGCCCTTGAAGACAACAGTGTTCACGCGACTAGCCTATAAAGAGGGTTTTTTAGCCCGGTCGCAGTCTATTCCTGCTTGACCACTCCCGCGCCTTCTTTCAGCGTCAGGATCTCATTAGCCGGAAGGTTGTTCAATTTCTCCACCAACCCGCTGGGCCAACGAATTTCCAATTCGTCAATCTTGGTCGCGGCACCCAGTCCGAAATGCAGCCGGAAATCACTTTGCGAGATGTAGCTGCCGCCACTGCGGACTTCTTGCAACTGTTGATGGTTGCCGGTCCGTACTCGCACTTGAGCGCCAATGGCTTCACGGTTAGATTTCGTTCCTACGAGCCTGATCAGTACCCAGTTATCGTGGCTGCCGTAGTTTTTTAGCAGACTTGGTGGATCGTGGCTGTTGTTCACCAGGAGTTCCACCATGCCGTCATTATCGAAGTCGGCAGCGGCCACACCGTGGCTGTTAAGGGCCTTGGTGATACCCGGACCCGCGTTGAGCGAAATGTCCTTGAACTTGCCATCATGTTGATTCCAGTAGAGCAACTTGCGCTCCCGGAAAGTGCCCATGGCGTATCGATCTAGTTCGGGATATACGTGGCCGTTTGCTATAAACAGGTCGGGCCAGCCGTCATTATCAATATCGACGAAAAGCGTACCCCAACCGAGAAATTGTGTATTGCCACCAAGACCTGCTTCATACGTGCTGTCGGTAAAAGTTCCGCCTTGATGGTTGTGGTAGAGGCTAGCAGTTTGGTCAGAAAAGTTTGTCTTGATGATATCTAGCCAACCGTCGCCGTCATAGTCGGCCGCGTCAGCGCCCATACCGGCCTGCTCCTGGCCGTCTTCGTTATAGGCGACACCGGCACGGACGCCAATCTCGCTGAATGTCCCATCGTGATTGTTGTGGAACAGGATGCTGGGCGTGGAATCGCAAGCCACATAGATGTCGGGCCAACCGTCGTTATCGAAATCTCCCGTAAGGGCAGTGAAGCAATAATATGGTCCTACCTTGGATACTCCTGATTTATCGCTGACGTCGGTGAATGTTCCATCGCCGTTGTTGTGATAGAGCTCGCTCCTCGTGCCCTTCAAACCGCGCGGACCGCACATGACTGGAATCCCCTTCCAACGGCAGAAACTGCTCTGCCCCGGGACCGGAGTCTTTGAAGGATCAAAATCGATGTACTGAGAGACGAACAGATCCACACGACCGTCGCGGTCATAATCAACGAATGCACATCCGGTACCCCAGCGTACGTCGTCATGCCAAAGGCCAGCTTGTTTTGTGACGTCCGTGAAGGTGCCATCGCCATTGTTGTGTAGCAGCACGTTGTGGCCCCAAAATGTGATGAGCAGATCTACCCATCCGTCGTTGTCGTAATCACCTGCGCAGACGCCTTGGCCCCAACCGGTGAGAGCGACATGAGCTTTTTGCGTCACGTCAGTGAAGGTTCCGTCGCGATTGTTGTGATAGAGATGGCTAGTGGGCTCCTTGCCCTTGGGAAAACCCTCCAGAGTAGTTCCATTGACGAGAAAGATGTCCGGCCACCCATCGTTGTCGTAGTCGATGAATGCCGCGCCGCTGCCTGTGGTTTCGATAATGTATTTCTTCGTACGTTCCCCGCCATCCTCGGTCTTGGCTGTCAAGCCGACGCGAGCCGCAATATCTACAAAATGGACATGGGGCGGAATGGCAGTCGCCTTATGCTGAGGGGCGGGTGTCGAGAGAATCATCAAATAGCACCCAAATGCGAATCCCATGACCGAAAAGTGTGACACCTTCACCGAAGACATCGTCGACACGCCATTGGTTGCCTCAGCCTAATCATTGAGCGGTCTGAGCAGCATCCAGAGTTTGCAGGAAGTTCTCGCGTAACATCTGAACCTCGCGTCCCTCCTTATCGGCTTTGAGTTCCTGGAATCGGTCTTGCGCGCTCGAGGCGTCGGCATTGCGGCCCACACGCCGATATAAGGAGGCCAGACGATACCAGGCTTCCGAAAAATTCGGATCGGCTCGAGTGGCATTCTCAAGATCTGCAATTGCCGCTTCAAGATTCCCCTGTGCCTGATGCGCTTTGCTCTGCGTCAAATAGCAAAGGCTGCAACCCGGAATGTTACGTCGAGCAATGCTGAGTTCTCTGAAGATCCGTTCGTACTGCCGTGATTGAAGCTTAACGAGAATAGAAGCATCTAGATAGTACAAATAAGGAGATGCATCCGGAGACTTGAGACCTTGGCGCGCAATCTTTTCGGCATCCTCCAGCTTTCCCTCCGTAGAGAACACAAACGTCATCAGAACTTGAGCAGGAGCGAAGTCCGCCTGCATGGAAAGCAGCTTTCTCAAGGTCTCTAAGGATCGTTCAGGTTGCCCTGCGAGGAACTGTGAGAGAGCGAGCCCGAGAAGAAGAATGGATGAGTGGGAATTGAATTCAGCGGACCGTTCGAAAATTGTGGCTGCTCGGGGATACGCGTGGTGCTGGATGTAAAACAGGCCGAGGTCCATTCCGTAGGTTGCATTCTGCGGGGCACCCTCAAATGCAACCGAAAAATCGTGTTCCGCTTCACTGCTCTTACCTTGTGAATCTTCTACCTTGCCGCGCAGATACGAACATGCCAGGACCTCCGGTCGGGAGTTCTGGGGTGCTCGCTGTAGGGTAGTGAGCGCCTCGTCCCATTTTTGCTGGGCGATGTCTGCCAACGCGAGGTTGTAGTAGGCTTCAAAAACCTCAGGATGTTCCTGAATGCAGCGTCGGAAGGTCGCAGCAGCCGACGCGTACCATTCCCGTTCGGCGAACTGTATCCCCACTCGCAATAAAAAGTCAGACCTGAGATTCGGACGTTGCAAGAGCCGCATTAAGACATCGTTAGCTTCGTCGCCCTTCCCCGCGGATAGGGCTTTTTCCATTGATTCAACGAGTGCGTCGGACGAGGGCCCCGACGTTGGTTCAGCCTGCGCCGAAGGCCTTCCGTAGGCGACCGTAGTTGCGAGAAACACCCAGACCAGGAAAGAAGCGCAACATCTTGGGGAGATCAACATATCCCGTATATTCCACTCACGGCTGGACTGCGGCAGCCCCTATTGACTTCGCCGACCTGCAAGCAGCATTTCGCCGAAGCCGGATGGGTCATGGAACACTTTCAGGCCGCACCAATCAAAATAGTCATACGCTCCCGTGTCAGGGTCTTTGCCATTCACTCCGAAATCGATTCCGAGAATGGTATGTCCTTCGACTGGCTCAACACCGATTTCCTTCCAGGGAATCGACACCTGTACGATGTAGTGATAGTCATCTACCGTGCGCACGATGTGTTGTGCATCACCGTTCCATTGCGGATCGGGCTGCCCAGCTGGCGTGCCCCGGTCATCATATACCGCGTTCAAAATATTAATGTGGTAGGAAAAATCGTCGGGCAGGAATTCTTTCGTATGCTGCAACAGGGGATCAATCAAGAATTCTACGCCATCGTCCTCCCAGAGTTTGTCACCATCGTGTTCACGTATGCTGGCCTGGAGCTTAGAGGAATGAACATCGAAGGCGAGATAAAGATTCTCCTTGTCCCATAAAGAGTAGATGGTGGCATGCCGAAGATGACCTGCCAGAGGCTTCCCGCCAAATGTCACCGTTTCCGCCTCGCGCCATTTCCCAAGATCGCCGTCTAGCGCAATGGGCATATCCGTCTTGAACGCACGGATCCTGTGCTGAAGTGCTAATGAGACTGTGTCGTCAGCCGCAGAAATACGGACAGCGAGCAATGCAATCAGGAGAAAAGAAGTCCACGGCCATGTCACCTGAGACATTTCTTAACCTTTACGCCGCCGTTGCTCAACATGTTTGCCAGGTTTTGGTTCTTTATCGCGAACCACTCGCTTGCGCGAGCCGCCCGAGGCATGTCCATCCTCCTCGGGGTATTTTTCTGCCAGCCTGCGAACGTCGTAACTGAATTTCAAGAACCGTTGTTCCCACCTTTTCGCCTGCGCAGGCGTGTAATCGTAGAAGCCTTTGGCATTGGCTACGCCTTGCGCTCCAGACTCAACAACTCGCGTCATCAGGCGTGGAACCTGAGTGCTGCAGTCGAGATCGGGAAGAAGATCGCGCATGACCGCGCGATACGCAGGGATCCCCGTGAGATCCATGAAGCGGAATGGTCCGGCGAACGTGATCCAATATCCAAGATCGTTTCGTAAGGATCGGTCAACGTCCGCGATCGAAGCCACGCCGGACTCCACCAGATGAAACGCCTCCCGCAACATCGCGTACATAACTCGATTCGTAATAAATCCGCGCACATCCTGGCGCAGGAGAGAAGGTTCCTTGCCCCAGTGCCACGCGAGCGCGAGGGCGCGCTCAGCATAAACCGGCAGCGTATTCCTTCCACAGATGATTTCCATAAACCGCGTTATGTGGGCAGGCTCCGCCCAATGAATGCCCAAAATGCGCTCAGGATGGAGTGCGCCTTGTTGCAGCAGGGTCGGGGGAATGGCGGAGGTGTTGCTCCCGATAATCGTTTCTGCCGACACGACTGCCTCGATGTTCCGGATCACCGCCTTTTTGACATCGAGATCCTCGGCGACACATTCAATGACAATCTGGCAATTCCGCAGAGTAGAGTAATCCGCAGAAATGGTCAGCCTTTTGAGAGTATCCCGCGGCTTCGATCCGAACAGTTTCTCCTTTATCAGACCTTCCAGGAATGACCGCACACGCTCAGAAGCTCTTCTGAATCTGGTCGGATCCACATCTACCGCAGTCACCGTGTGGCCGGCGGCGAGCAGGCAAGCGGCGATGCTGCTCCCCATTAGCCCCATGCCGACAACGCCGGCATTGCCGCCAACTAGCGTTCGCGGGTTCCTCTTGTCGGGCCAACCCGAGTTGATGGAAGGGGCATCTTTTCGACTTTCCATCATCGTGTCCTGTAGGAAGGCAGATCCTTTTCTGCTCTCATTGCGACGTTGGCACAGCGGCGTACTTTTCCGAGGTCTGTTTGTTTTCCCAAACGGTGATCAACAGTGTGCTACCAAGAATTAGAATTCCACCGACAATGGCCAGAAACGTTAGTTTCTCTCTTAACCAGATCGCTGCAATCGGAACCCCAAAGAATGTAATTAGATAGTTGGACAAGGCTGCCTGAATCGCATCCAGTTGCTTGAGAGCCTTCAGAAACAAAACCATCGACAGGTAATTATGGAAGAAAGTGAGGAGGGCCAGCCCGATCCAGGTCTGCAGAGAGAAATGAGGAATAGCCGCGAACACTCTGGGTTCCTCAGCCAGAGTCAACGGAGTCATAACGATAAACATGGCCAAGTATGTAAGAAACAACATTTCTGTCGGTGAGTAGCGCTCCAACATCTTCTTGCCGTAAGAGTTATAAAAAGCACTGCCGAGAGTGCCAACGAAGATCAAGAGATTGCCGTACAGATAGCCCTTGCCGAAGTTCAGAGTTCGAAAATCGACATCGGAGCACATCAGCACACCGATGATTGCCAGGCCGAAACTGACCCATCTTATGGTAGTCATTCTTTCATGCAGAAAAAGGAACGCCAAAAACGCCGTTGACACTGGTAATGTCAGCATGAGTAGAGCGGCATTGCTGGCCAGAGACATGCGAGTACCCCAGGTGATGAGTACTTGTCCGGGGAACACGCCCAGCACCGCCAGCAAAAGGAAAATCAGAACATCACTGCTTCGCCTGTCTCGGTTTGCAGCATTTTTTCCCTCCGATCTAACCAGCGGATAAACCATTATTGTGGCCAGAGTCATAGGCCCCCAGACGGTGAACAGGGAGCCGACCTGATCCTGAACCAATTTGATACAGGTGAACTGCAACGCCCACATGAAGTTGCAACTGAATAGAAGCAGCCAGGAACGCATGGGTCCTCAGTTCAACATTGCACTTAGCTGGTTTCCGATCTGGTCCAGCGTAACTTCGATGTCTGTGGCAGTGTGAGCAAAGGAGATAGAACACTGCTTCGCGGCAACCGGGAAGAAGTAGACACCAAGCTCGATCAATTTCCTGCGCAGGTTTTCATCAAAACTGAATTCGTGGTGGGCGGCGAGGTCGTGCCAATCTTTCGGGCAATGGTCCATGAAGTAGATACAGAAGGCAGACCCTTGCCTGGCCACTACCCCCTGAACACTCAAAGGGCGAAGGATTTCTTCCAAGCCCAGTTGCATTTCTTGCCCCAAAGATTCAACGTGTCGATAGACTTCCCCATCATTGACGAGCAGACGCTCTATGGTGGCGATGGCGGCTGCGGTAGGTACAGGATGTGCATTGTACGTCCCTGCCAGGAGGACACGCTTCGAAGGTTCGGGATGAACAAACCACTCCATCAATTTTTTCCTTCCCCCGAGGGCGGCAATAGGGTAACCGTTGGCCATGGCCTTGCCAAACACGACTAGGTCCGGTGTCACGCCGGCAATCTTCGCATAGCCACCTAGACCGTGACGAAAGCCCGTCTTGACTTCATCAAAAATAAGGATAACGCCGTAGCGATCAGCCAATCGACGCAATCCCTGAAGATAGCCCGCTTCGGGCTTGATGATTCCGATATTTTGGAGAATCGGTTCCGTAATCAGTGCCGCGATGGAATACTTCTGACAGACGTACTCCACTGAACCAAGATCGTTGAAGTTGATAGGATGAACAAGGTTTTGATGCTCGTGCGGAACTCCGGCGCTAATCGGAATGTAAGGGTATTCACCGGGAGAGACCCTCGCCCCGATCACGTCTAGGGGCGTCATTAAATTGCAGGAGACATCGTCATGCCACCCGTTGTAGCCACCCTGCATAACGATGATGTGATCCCTTTCCGTGACCGCACGAGCTAAGCGAATCGCTTGATAGGTAGCCTCGCTGCCAGTATTCAAGAATTGGACCGACTCCACAGCTGGTATGTGGCGGCAGATGAGTTCGGCTAGTTGCCCTTCCAGTTCGGTGGTTCCGGAACCATACAGGCTGGCCCCTTTCCGCAGCACAGAAATTACTGCATCGGTAACGTATGGATCATTGTGTCCCAAGAAGTGCGGAGCAAACGCAGCGTGGTAGTCGATATACTTATTCCCATCCGCATCCCATAGATAGGCCCCTTGGCCTTTGACGAAGACGATCTCGGGCCGCACCGCGCGGTTCACCGATACCACCCCACCTGGTATGAACTTCCGATTGTGTTTAAGAATTTTTGAGGAGTTGGCGTGAATCGCCAAAACGTTGGTCTCCATCATGGGCTCCTTCGCCATCCCCTATTTCCTCTCACCTGGACTCATCCAGGTTATCGAGCTAGTGCTCCCCGAGGATCGTTTGTAATGGCGGTAGAACGTCTCCTTCGTGAGAGCTATCTGAGAATTGCTGCAGTTGCTGCTGGCACCTTCGCCAATACTGGTATTCGGCATCCCACCTTCCTAGTGCCGAACCGAGGCGGTAGGGAGAATACTCATCCAGCCACTCCGCACGGTACAGTGGGCGCAGTTCTGTAATCGCGTCCATCAGGTCTACGATGCGCGAGTGATCCTGGTAAACGACCTGAGATTCCCATTCGTTCCACCACTTGTCGGTATCTGGACGAGTGGGACCGATTCGACCCCACAAATCAACCAGCTCCGGGGGTGTTTGGAACTTCTCGCCGGCGTAGTCGAGCAGCCGAGCGCCAACTAAGAGGCTATTCAAGGTTGTGGGATCGGCCCCTAACGTCAAAGCATGATAAAGGTGAAGCTCAGCTTCTTCAGCCAGCAGGCGCGTCTGCCGCAAATGTCTTTTATTCGGCGCTAAGTTCTTGAAGTATGTTGGGAAGAACGGGTCTTGCCACAAAGCAAATTGTGTGGACTCTCCCAGGACTTCTTGCAATTCGGTTTCAGACTGGGAAAGCTTTTCGAGGCCCGTAGCCACATCCGCAGAAATAACCGCCGGATAGATCTGCCGCGCATAGTCGGAGAAAAAATGTGTCCTGTCGATGGGCGTGGATTGCCACGCCGCTACGGCACCATAAGCCATCCCCGGAAGGGACATGCGTACCAAGGCCTGGCCATCGTCGGCCCAAATAGAATTGATGACGCCCAATGCGTTCGATTTTCGCCCAGCTGCGATAAAGGTGTCGATATTCTCAAAACTGGTATCAAAATCGGGAGCAATCTGAGCCCAACTGGTCACGCCAGGTTGGACCAAGTGTGGTACTGACTTTGCCACCAGAGGTCCCAGCCAATGTTTGTACTCCCTATCGTTAGGATCAGCAGTGTAATACCAAGCGACCGCAATAAGACCGGGGGGGAGTTCTGCCACGATGTCCGGATATCTGACCATGATGTCCGCCCATGCCATGACCTGCTTACCGCGTTGCTGAAGAAGCCGAGTAACTTCTGTTAGCTGCTTAACAAACAATCGCGTTGCCGAAGCAGTCGTCCCCTGCTGTTTCACTGCCATCTCAATTTGAAAGGTCTCGTCGAATCCGATGTTGACAAAAGGACTGGGAAACAGATCGGCCAGCTGGTTGATCCAATTGCCTAAAAGAGCCATCACCGCTGGGTTGCTGGGGTCGAGCTCGACTCCGTGTGGCAAGTCAGAGAGCTGCGAGTACTCCTCCACTCGAAACAGGTCGTGCAGATGTGCGTATAGTTCCAGATTGGGAATGACGTCAATGTGCCGCGCACGGCCGTAATCTACGATCCTCCGCACCTCATCCTGGGACAGTCGCCCCTCCGGATTGAGCAACGGATATCCTTCCAGCTCGATACTGGCTTCGCTGTACAGGTAGTACTGGTTAGCCTTCCAGCGGGCAAGAAAGTCAAGTTGCCGTTTGATCTCATTCTCCGTGGGAAGGGGCCCATGGCTCATGTCCACCATGGTTCCCCGGTACACGAGCGATGGCCAGTCCTGAATTTCCACTTCCGGAAGTACCGCGTCGGCCGCGCCTCCTTCGATTAACTGGCAGAGAGTTTGTGCTCCGTAGAACAAGCCGGCCGATGAGGTCGCTTGGACTTCACCTCCCGCGGGTGTCACTTTCAAAGTGTAGGCCTCGCGGGATCCCGGCCCGGGATGCTCGCCGGGAAGGGGTAACGCGCCGACATCGCCGGTCCGTGTTAGCAGAATCAATGTGCTTCCAGTTTCGCCCTGGGAAACCCGAATGGGTTCTTTTACTGCCGTGGAAAGGCAGCTCGACAACTGCTCCGCGGTGAAGCGATCCTCGACGCTAGGACTCCGCGTCAAGCGAATGCCTAGGCCCCGTACGCGAACCAGATGTGACCCATAATGTATCTGCTGAGGTTGAGGCAGGAGCACGTTGTGCCCTCCGCTTGCCCACGCCGCGACCAGGAAAGTGCCATGCAAAATCAGACTACCCAGCGACCAGCGCACACCGGTTCGTGCTCTCACGTCCGCCCCTCTCTTGCACCGTCCTATCTGAACGCAGGCAGCCATAGCATGATGGTGCCTCGTTTTGCTTGCAGCATCAGCCTTGCCTTGACGATGCATCTTGGCCATGCTCCCGGCGGGCCGGCACGGTAAAGCGATCTATTACGCTTCCTGGCGCGCACTGGATGTCATTTTTTCCGCCACCCTCGGGGCCACATACGAATTCTCCGCGGATCTCGCTCGGTGTGAAGTGCAGCTTCAAAACACCAAAATGCATGGCGCGATAGGCCGACCACGAGGGCTTCGGGCACACGCGAAACAAGCAAGGAGTCGGATTCTCTTCGAGTTCTGCGCCGCCCGTTCCAGCTGTGACATGAACGAGACCACGCTGGGAAAGACTGCGCTCGTAATTGTGGCTGTGCCCGTTGAGGTTGAGGACATACTTGCGGTGGCTCGCAAGACGCTCTAGGTACTGCCTCAAAACCAAATCGCCGGGATGGTAACCGGAGGAATAAGCCGGGCGATGCCCAAACGTCACGATAAAGTTCAGATTGGGATCATGTTCGGCTTGATCCATCACATCTGTCGCTTTGCTGTACCAATCGGCAAAGGTTTCCGAGCTGTAAGGTTCCGGATACGCGACGAAACGCACATTACCGTAGTCGAACCAATACCAGTCCTTGCCGCAACAACCCTGGCTTGGTGAACCGGTCGACATTTGCTGGTGGGGCAATTCGAAACGACCCTTGTAGTTCCTGAGATCATCCTTCGCAGCAATATCCCACTCATGGTTGCCCCAAGCCGGCATATACGCCGTGTCTTGGGACCACACCATGACATCGTTGAAATGCTGGTCGACGGACGCCTGTCCATTTTCGTTGCCGTAGGTTAGATCCCCAAGGATCAGGACGAAGGCGGGGAGATCGTCAGCAACGAGGCGCTGAACACCTTGAACGCCAGGAGAAGAGTTGGAGGCACCAATGTCGCCCTCAGCGTCGATGGTGAATTCCGCAGGGCCGGGTTGGGGTGGCATGCGAAAAGTTCGATCGGGGGCCGAACCAAGCGAGTAATGGTAAATGCCACCTGGTAGCAAACCTGTCAGCTCAGCTTCCCAGAATGGCCCGGAAGACGAGAACGGCATAGGACTAGGTGGTTGCGCGTGCGCGATGGCTCCGTAAGTCGTGCTTAAGCCATAACGAAGCTCGGTTGCCGTACCACGCCAATGGAAGCTAGCGGAGTTGGCTCCGGTGAAGGTCCAGTGAATTTCGTCGGCGGTCCCGGTCGCCCTGGAGTCCGCGTTTTGTGGAGGACTGGCGCTGGTGGCGATTATGCCGGCCCATATCGTCATCGACAAAAGTTTGCTTGGCACTGTTCGTATCTCCGGCCCACTGCGGGGTTACGGGATCTCTCTTAAGCCCTAAGGAAAATTTTTCGTTTGTACATCCACAACAGGATGAGCCATTCGACCACAAGGATCGCAACCTGTTGAAACAGTAATCCGGAATTCGGCAAAGCCCGCGCGATCCTCTGAGTGAAAACGTCGACAATTGGGTCGAGATGAATAAGGCTGCTAAACATGTAAATGAAAATGGCGTTCATCCCGATCACGGTCAAGAAGAATGCCCATCTGCGATAGCCGCGAATGTCAACCAGCCAATAAAAAACCAGAAACATGAGGCACGCCCACCCAGCAGACACCAGACCGTAAGAGGTCGTCCACATCTTCATGACGATCGGCACGATCGGGCTTATTGCGAAACCGACTGCGATGCACCCAAGTCCGATAGCACCAATAAGCCGGGCCTTGCGCTGTTTCGAGCCGGGGGTGATGAGCAATTCACCAATCAGCAAGCCGAGAAGTGTGGTCGAAATGGTTGGAATCGTGCTCAATACCGTCCCCCAGCCTTCGTCTGCAAAGGGCCAGCGATCCCAGTGAATCTGGCCAAGCAGTGCGATATCGACCCAGTGAACCAAGTTGTGATTGAATTGATAGCTGCCCGCCGGTATTCCGGGAGCTGGAACCAAGGCCAAGACAAGCGCATAGCCGGCGAGGATTAAAACCGCCAGTGCAGCCTGAAAACGCCAAGACTTGCGGACTACCAGCACCGCCACGAAATAAGCGATCGCGATGGGTTGCAGAGCACTGCTCAACTCGATCAGGTACGGCGAACCAATCAAGACCGATTCACGCAGCGAGCCCAGCAGGAAAAGAATGAGGGCGCGTTTTGCAGCGTGCGCTAGCTGTTGATGATAGGTCTGAGTGAGCGAACGCTTGGCAAACGAAAGTGGCACCGAGACTCCGACCATGAGCATGAAGGATGGCCAGATACAGTCATAGAAGCGCAGCCCCTGCCAGGGAGTATGGTTGAGTTGATAAACGATGGCTTCGATGACTCGATTGTGTCCGAGAGCCGCCAGACCTGCCATCAAACCCTCGCCGCCAATGATCCAGAGCATGACGAAACCACGGAAGGCATCCAGCGAACCTAACCGCTCGGGGACTCCGGGGACAGGGATTCTCCTCACCTCGGAATCGGTGGTTGGAGAGGCTTTGGCATCTACCGCCGGAACTGATACGAGGTTCGTCATTTCTTTCTCCCGGTCAGGGGCCACAGTTACTCGTGGCGATTCGATTCCCCAATTGCTCGCGAACCGATTCCAGTAAGGTCTGATCTCTCGTCCAGTGCGTCCAATCAGGGCCGACTTTTAGAGCCTCAGCCAAAGCGAAAGCAGCCTGACCACAATTCTTGAGCAGCTGCACATATTCGTAGTCCTCGACCCCGTCCCTCAGATACTTGAGCCGCATGGAAGGGGCGACACCTCGAAGGCCTGCCGGCCCACCTGGATAGACCAACACTCCTTCTCCGGGGTAATCGGGGTTCTGATTGCCTTGAGGGTTTTCCCACGGCTCAGCCGACCAGTCGTCTACGCTCCAGTAAAGTAGTCCCGTCATCCCCAGGCTCTGGCTGATGAAGCCAGCCTGGATACGATAGTTGATCGGTAGGAAATCCAGCTCCCACTTCGGAGAATAGGAGTCTTGCACAAGCGCGTTATACGACCACGCTTTGTCCCACTTTTGCAGGACATAAGTCACGCGAGGAGGAGAAAAAGATTGAGCATTGTCATAGGCGAGCGGGAGCATCGTCCAAATATCGACTGCGGATCGACCACTTCCCAAACCGTCGTCGTAAAGTTGTGGCACGGGTTCCTGGGTTACCAGGTTATCGACATTGGCTCGATGTAAGTGCTGGGCCCAAGCGATCATCGCGCTGTAAAAAGCCGGATGGGTACAGCTGCTCTCCGGATCTGCCGATTCGTCGTACAGGTATAAATCGGCTTCATGGAGCACTTTGGCGCCTTCTATCGCTCCCACTGAAGGCGCAGGAGACATCTCGCAATGGCCATAAGAAACCCCGCTAAAGAAACCGAGATCGGTAGCGTTCAGTCCATACTGTTCGATGAATCTCTTCTCGCTGGACGGATCCACGGCGTCTGGCATGATCCGGTTTCTCAGAAGCTCTTCATTAACACCGGCCACGGTCTTGCCGCCACCGTTGAAACTGGTTTTGAGAGATGGGTCGAGCGGCAACGTGAATCCCCACACCTCGATACAAATCTTTCCCTCGAACGATCCTTGATCGCTGGTGACAGCGTAAGTACCCTGATATCGGTTGGGCACCGTACCCTGGGGCACGAAGACGTCAACCCAGAAGACCGCATTGCGACCGGCCGCTAGGTCGAAGGGAACCGCTCTGAATTTGGCCGCCACCGGCGGTTTGCCTGTGGCGGGATCAAGAAACGGAACGAGCGCATCGGGGAAGGTGCGAATGTGTGTGATTGGAAGATTAGGGGGTCCGTTGTAGGTCGGACTGTGGTGCTTCACTGTTACGTACCATTCCCGATAGAGAACCAAATTTGCTCGAGAAAGTACTTCGCCGTGTGGCCCCACCAGCTCGGAGACCGAAAAGCCGACGTTAGTGAGGCCACCGCTCGGCGCCTGCATCGCAACCTGGAAGGATCTGTATTCTCCTCGTGCCGTATGGATCAATACGTTGGTTCTGACATCGGGTTCGTCGGTCGGCCCCACCCGATGCAAGGAGCTTGGCACGACCCAAACAACGGGCGCCGCACTAAAGGCTCTGCAGCAAACTACCAACATCCAGGCTAGCGTCAATGATGCTGCTTGTTTCATTTTTCAGCGGCACCAGTGGAAATAGGTTGTGCCGGTGCTTTCAGGCTCCTGCTGCTTCTTGTGCTTGTCAGTCCCCTAGCTCCTTCCCGGTAACGATCACCTGTTGAACCTTCTTGGGTGCGTTGAGGTTGTTGGTGGTCAACTTGACGGCCTCTCGCAACAGCCTGGATGATCCGGAGCTAATAGGTGACGCAGGACTGAAATCGATAATCAGCGCGCAGGTGCTAGCGGCTGCGAGCGATGTGTTCGAGGTGCATTGGTTGTTGCCCGAGGCCATCGGGAAGTCTGGTGGATAGGTCAGGGCGGAGAACTTTAGCGCCGCGTTGCCGATGTTTTCGACCTCGACCGTCTTAGGACTGTCTTTGCTCGTCGAGTTGATCTTCGTGGGCTCGAACTGTAACGATGGCGCATCTACGCGGTCGAGCTTCGTCACCTGTTGGTTGAAAGTGTCAGCCACATAGAGGTTGCCGGGTCCATCCAGGGCCACGGCGTTCGGGACATTGAATCCACTGCTGACGGTGCTTTGGATGCCGTTCGGCGTTACCTCATACACCGTGTCGGTAGCAGAATCAGTGATATAGACGTCGCCGGCCGCATCTACGGCAACGGCTGAGGGACTGATGAGCCCGCTCCCGATCATCGTCTGGGTGCCGCCCGGCGTTATCTTGAACACCGTCATGTCGAAGGTATCGGCTACGTACACGTTGCCGGCTGCATCCACGGCCACGCCGGCGGGTGTATTGTATCCACTGCCCACCATGCCCTGGGCACCAGCCGGCGTTATTTTAAACACCGTTGGAACAAAGGGATCGCTGACGAACACGTTCCCGGCTCCGTCCAGGGCCACGCCAACAGGGTAGGAAAATCCTCTCCCCACCGTGGTCTGTACGCCGCCCGGGGTCACCTTGAATACCGCGTCGGCTTGACTATCGGTGATATACACATTGCCCGCTCCATCCACGGCAACATCTTCCGGCACTCCAAGCCCAGTACCTAGCGTGGTCTGAGTCCCACTGGGCGTTATCTTAAACACCTCCTGCAGGCCGATGTCGGTGACGTACACATTGCCCCCCACGTCCACGGCCACGCCCTGGGGACTGATATATCTGCTGCCCACCTTCGATTGCGCAGCAACCGGCCGGAAAACCACCTGCGGCCCGGTTCCGACGCCGAAAACCGGTACCGTGGCCAGCGCAGTGCTGGTCTTGGTCGCAGCTGAATAGAACACCACTGCACCCCGGCGCTGGCCGGCTACTAGGGGTGTGAACCTCAGGTTGACCAAGCACTTGGTGGCTGTGCTATACGTCTTCGCCGTGCAAGTGCTGCCCGTGCTTTGCGCGAAGTCTTTATTCGCGATGCCTGTGGTCAACACGGCGATGCTGCCAACTCTCGTCCCCGCGTCGATTGTGAAAGGCAAGGAAACAGTTGCGCTGGGCGATCCAACTGCCTGGGAACCAATGTTCACACTACGGTGGGCTCCGGTAAAGGTCACCTGCGCCCCCACCGCAATCGGTAAGATTACACAGCACAGAGCTGCGCAAAACCAGATACGCTTCACCCGTCGGAACTGTGAATAGCCAAAAGAAAAGGCAAAACGTATTGTCATCATGGCCTCCAAGGTTCGTCTGTGGACATCCTCATACTGTTAGTACTGAGCTGCCGCCCAAATTGAAAATCCGCGCGCGTCCAGTGCACGACCGCCGTTCGGAAGTAAATCCTGCGCCCGGCAATCGAACGCCGGAAGTCCGCTTCGATCCGGGCGCGTTTTACTTAAACAAGTCACTAAGATCGTTCGTCTTAGGATCAGCCGCAGCACCCAAGAGCGGTCCAACGTGAAAGATCTCCTGCAACGTTTTCAGAGTAGAGCTATGGTCGTAGTGGATGCTATTGCTGTAAGGCGTCTTGCCCCCACCCTTGGCGAAGGGCGAAAGCAAGAAAAACGGTATTGGGCCATCGCTAAACTGGTCGGTGTCCTCGGCTTCATCCCAAACTATGATCAAGGCGCCACCTTCCTTGTACTCAGAGGACTGGAGAATGAGTGGCACGTTTTGCTTAAGCCAAGTATCGCCCCGTAGCGTGTTGTCTGCGGGCTCGGTGCTATCGCAAGGAGAAATCCCCTCGTGCCCGTCATGACACACGTTGGGCACGATGAAGTTGTAACGCGCCACGGTATGGCCGGCTAGGTCTGTCGCTAGCTGGTAATAGGGCCGCACATGCGCTATACATTCGGCTGACTGTGGGTTTGGCGGGTTCCCAGCGACGTCGGTGAAGTAGACGAATGAAAGATGTTCAACGTCGAGGTAGGTAAAATCGATCGGACAAACGTCGAACACGGGGCTACCAAAGTCCGGCTCCGCGTACGCCATCCAGGAAATGCCCTTTTCCTGAAGAAGTTTCACCAAATGCTTCGCGCTAACATTAAACGGCGACTGTCCGGGCATCGTGTCCGCGAAGACGCCGAAGTTGGTGCCCGCTTCCAGCCACAAGTAGTTCGGCTGGCTGGGATGGTTTCCCGGGGGGTTGTAATACTGCTCTGCGTGGGCCGACATATGGAGCAATGTGCCATTGACATACGGGGCCAACGGGTTGCCTTTGATATCGGGATCACCAAAGGCCGCCCCGGCCTGGTTGCCGGTCCAATTGTGATTCTCCATAAGTATGATCCAGACCGTCTTTACTTTACTCATTTGTGCACTCGAAGCAGACGGCATCAGGATAGCCAGCAACAACATACTCAAGTTGAACGTCAGAACATTGCGCAAATGTTTCATGATCCCTCTCAAGACGTAAGGTTGGGCGAAGCACAGGATGCGGACAGATCAATCACCAGAAGAACTTCAACGCGAAAGTCATGTTCCGCGGGTCAGTCTGGACATTGGTGATTTTGCCGAACGTGCATCCCGCTTGATGCACCAAGTCCACCTCGCCTCCTGGGCCGGGTGGCAAACAATACGTGGTATTGGGGAGCGCCGGGTTTTGATGATTGAGCGCATTGAACACTTCCCACTGGAATTGAAAGTATCGGCTTTCCGTAAGGTAAAAGTTCTTCATCAAGGATGAATCCAGGTTCCAAAAACCGGGACCGCGAATGGCATCTGTGCGCGGCTTCATATTTCCGAATGTCCATGCTTGAGGGTCCGTGACCAAGAAATCGTCATCGGTCCCAAAAGCAGGTTGGAAAGCTGCCGGGTTGATCCAATCCGCAATCTGCTGTGCTTTGCTGCGATGCCCGCTGAAATGTGGGTCACCGATCATGTTGCATCGGCCGCCCGACTCCTGAAAGGCGGTACCCGGGGTACTTAGCATTTGAAGCTCGCTGGATGGGCAGGAAATGGGCAGAGGCAGACCCTTTTGCGCATTGAAATTGCCGGCCAGTTTCCAGCCTCCGAAGAAGCCATCCAGTATCGCGTTGTGGTTCAGAAACGACTTGCCTTTGCCGACAGGAAGCTCATAAGTAGCGCCTACGTTGAACTGCTGGGGTATGTCATCGACGGCGATGGCGCGATCCACGTTTCGGTTGGATGGATCCTGAAAGGTCCAGGGGCCGCCGAAAGTGCTCTCCAATTGGCCCCCTCGTCCACCAATGAGCCCGTTCCGCTCGAAATGAATCGGATCCACGACCTGGACGCCTGCTCCGCCCACGGACCAGTTATCCATCTGCTTCGACACCGTATAGGCAACGATGAAGTCGAGGCCGTGAGCATACCGCTTCTGGATCCTCAAGTTCATTCCGTTATAGGTAGTGCCACCCTCGAAGGTGCCGCTCGTTGGAACGGTTGGGAAAAAAGGATAGGGCGCTAACAGAGTTAAGAGCGGCAGCTCGTTCACCGGGCCGGTCAACGGGTTCCCATACACTATGCCCAACTGTGTCGCTGTCTTGCCTGAAAAGAACTGAGAAATGGGGTAGTTATTGAAGAGCTGGGCTTGGTACTTCAGCTTTTCAGAGGTGGGGACATTGTTGTACAGATAGTTATTGGGCCCGCTCCCCGCCAAGTGAGTTCCGTGAGTGCCCACATAGGCTAGAGAGACAGCCAAGCTCCATGGAAATTCGTGTTGCAGCTCCAGAGTGTAGCTTTGCACCATGGGATCACGGCTGGGCTTGACAAACGCGTAGGTTCCGCCCAGAAGGTTTTCCCGAGTCTGTGCCGGAAACGGTCCGGATATGGACGGAAACAAGAGATTGGTCTTGTTGGTGGTGGTATCGCTTAGGGGGAAGGCTACACAAGCTCCATAGACGCCGAAGGCTTGGCACTGCGGTAAGAAACTCGCGTACCACGCTGCACTCAACCCCCAGCCGGCTCCGTTAACCGCAGATTGACCTACTGCGTTAAAGTTCTCGATGGCGTCGGTATAGAAAATATCGTAGCCGCCGCGAATAACGGTTTTGCGCAGTGCAGAAGGCGACCAAGCAAAGTTGAACCGCGGAGCGAAATCAGTGTGGTTGGCAGGGAAGATGTCGCCATTAGGGAATCCGCGACTCCCCTCATAAATGTTCTCCCCCGGGAGCAAAGTCTGAGGATTGATGCAAGTAAAACAGAAGTTCGACATCGGGTAATACTGAGTCCGAAAATACCCATTGAGATCGTAGCGTAGCCCCAGATTCAAGGTGAAGTTGGGTTTGACATGGAAGTCATCCTGGACAAAGAATCCCCAGTTGCGCCAGCGAATGTAGGGGGACTGTAAACGCCCTGCGAAGCTACCACTCTGGCCACCATCGGCAGGAACCGCTCCCATCATAAATTGCGCTAGACCGTTGCCTCCAAGACCAGAATTCGGATCCTGGGCCAGAGAAGCGTCAAAGTCTAGGATAGTGGGATCATTGCTGTTATAGCTGGAATGGTTCAAACGATAGAGAAAGCCCATCTTCAGCGTGTGTTTGCCGATGATTTTGGTCACGTTGTCGAGAATCGTAAGCGCTTCCGCTCCGGTGGCAATGTTCACCCACGGTTGTGGGCCGAACTCAATTCCCGTGCCGCCTCCGGAAACATTATCGATTTCAAAATTCGGTGTGGGATAGAAAGAGTTGCTCGGTAGAAGCAGCGGCGCCAATCGCTGCGCCACCTGAGATTGCGAGGTAACGCTATCAGGATAGGGATGCGCCAAGGTCGAGAGGTATTGGCGGCTGTAGCTAGCGCGAAACTCATTAATGAAAGTAGGGCTGAAGCTATAAGTATGGCCGATCGAGGCTACTTGACTGCTAATATCGAAATTATACGGGGACCCAAATCCAATCAGCGCCTGCGGGAACGTGGGGCCAGTCCAAGGCACAGCAAAATTACGGTACTGTGTAGGGCTGTACAACCACTCAAAGAAGAACTTGCCCTTGGCGGTTTGATGGTCAACCTTAATCGAAAGATTTATCGGATCCTGGCTGCTGGAAGTCCTACCCTCGAAGTTGTTGCAAATGCTGTATGCACTGCTTGCCCCCAAGGGACAACCGCCCAAAGTGTCGACGTGGTTAGGCAAGGGAAAGGAATTTACGAAGTACATTGCCGTCTTGTCCAACATAGCGGTCGGAATCTGGGTGCTGAAATTGCACGTTGCAACTCCGTTATTTGCACCCGCCTCCACTGATGCGTTGAGGCATCCCGGCCCGTAAGAATTGTTGATGGGTGTTCCGAAGGCCGTGCGCAGGAATGTGCCGTCCGATTGTGGTCCTGCCGTGCTATAGGGGTTCCAGATCCCGTTGCTTACCACATTCGGATCTTCACTAAAGTTCCCCTGACGCATCAAAGGGGTTGGGACGGTGTAAGCGTTGTTGCCGCTTTGGTGAAGAATCGAGGCGTCGATCGAGAAAAAGAAGAAAGTCTTGTTCTTGCCGTCATAAACGTGGGGGATGAGAACCGGACCGCCCACCGTACCGCCAAAGTTGTTGAACTGCACCAGATTCTTGCCAAATCCTCCCTGGATGCTGAACGGATTGGTAGCATTGGTTGCGCTGTTGCGCAGGAACTCGTAAACGTTTCCGTGGAAAGCATTTGTCCCCGACTTCAATACGACATTAAAGACTCCGCCGCCGGTGTGCGAATACTCGGCGGAGAACGCGTTGGTGATAGCCTGAAACTCATCGACCGAGTCGGGGGAAGGGTTAACTACGATGTTTTCTCCAAAGCTCGAAATGTTCAGGTTGCCGTCGAGATACCAGGCGTTCGCCCCGGCTTGGCCGCCGTTTACGGAAATCGCCGAACCCAGCAGGTGGGTCGGATCGGGAAACGTTCCAAATTCGCTGTCAAAGCCGAAATTAGCCCCCGGGGGACCACCCACGTTGTTGACACCCGGAAGTAAAAAGGTCAGCTGCTGCAAGTCCCGACCGGCCAAAGGGACATTCTGGATCAGGTCGGGTTGCACCGTGCTGCTAAAGTTGCTGGCGTCGGTCTCAAGCACTGGCGCCGCGGCATGCACCTGGACAACTTCCTGAACCGAGCCCACCTTCAACTGGGCGTTAACCCGGACCACTTGCGCCGCTGGTACTTCGATTGCGGTGACCTCGACCGAGGTAAATCCGCGAGCGGTGTAATGCGCACGGTAAGTGCCCGGCACCAGAGCCTCCACGCGGTAGTAACCGGCACTGTTCGTTTGCGTCCTGGTCGTTACTCCGGTATCCAGCGCCGTGACGGTGACCTCAACTGCGACCACCGCCGCTCCCTGCGGATCGGTCACCGTACCTTCAATCGCGCCTCGATTGAGTTGGGCGGAAAGAAGCGATGTGCAGGCTAGGAGAAAACCAAACTGCACACAGAGGAAAGCCAGCCGCCGGATCGCCATGGCAAACCCTCAAAAAGAATTCCCGCCTACCTCTTCGAATCGCCGAATTGGGAGACAGAGCCCAGGCTAAACCCACAAAGGATTAGTGCTGCTCGACGAAAGCTGTCAACTAGTTTCGCCGGTGAAATGGCTTTTTCGTACAATCCGCTGGACGCCAAATTGCTCCAGTTCCAAATGTTACGGTGCAGCGGGATCGGCATTTCGAGTTGTCCGGGGTTTGCGATTTCTGGACAAGCATTTTTGATTTTGTCCATCACCACCCGGGTCTGACCGTTCTGGGTTTGATCCGTTTGATCCAGGTTCGATTGACCGGTGAACTGCATTTCTGTTAAGGTTTGGCAGTCTGTCCAACTGGTTGGACGCAGGCCCCCCAGGGTTTGCAACTGAGTTCTTCATGGCCCAACCCAAGCAATACTCAGTACCATCCATCGAACGGGCACTGTCGGTACTGCAATGTCTCGGCCACTCCAAGCGCGGCTTTTCTATTTCCGAAATCGGCCGAAGGCTTAAAATTCCGAAGAGCTCAGCTCATCTGATCCTAACAACCCTCGAACGAAGGGGGTTCCTTCAGAAGCACACCCAAACCGGCAGGTATCATTTTGGATTGCAGTTGGTTAGCCTAAGCAGGAGTGCGATCGAGAATCTCGATCTCCGCGAAGAAGCCAAACCTTTCTTGCGATCCCTGATGCAGGAGAGCGGGCTCACCGTTCACATGGCAGTGCTGGAACGCGACGAAGCTGTGGTCATTGAAAAAGTTGAAGCCCCGGGTTTGGTTAGGCTGGCGTCATGGATCGGCCGGAGACTCGATGCCAATTGCACCGGGGTGGGAAAGGTACTCATTGCGTTTCTGCCGCCTGATGAACTGGAGCATCTCCTTAAGACCAAAGAATTCGCCCGCCACAATAGCCGCACCATCATTTCGAAGAATGCTTTGCGGCGAGAACTGGCCCTGGTCAGGCAGTCAGGCTACGCTCTGGATAATGAAGAAGATGAACCTGGACTTCGGTGTATCGGGGCACCCGTGTTCGGCGAGAACGGATCCGCGGTTGCCGCAATCAGCGTGGCGGGTACGACCAGCCAAATTGGGATGGATCGTGTTTCGATCCTAGCCCACCAGGTGATGCGGACTGCGCAGGCGATCTCGTCACGTTTGGGGTACGGTGCGCAAAACTTTGGCATTGCCTAGCCATCGCCAACCCAGGACGGCCCCGTCGGGGTGCCCCTTTTCTCTCCTCGCCTGAAACCCTGCACCCGCGAAATCGAAGCGACGGCTTGCAGCCAGAATGCGCCCATGGTATCAACTTGATGGCGCCGCTTCGAGCGGGCGCGGCTCGAGGAGTGCGGACAATGTGGAAGTGGAGAATCGTTCTCGCCCGTCTCCTTTTCGCAACAACGCTGCTTGCCGCAGCCGGCTCTGAGCAGCAGGCAGCGAGCACTGTTCGGTTATCGTTAGTTCCCGGTACAACCTGCGCAGTCTTTCCAGCCAATAACGTTTGGAATACTCCGATTGACAACTTGCCGGTCAACAGGAATTCTGCCGCATGGGCAGCAAGTATTCCAGGAAAACATCTTACCCTTGGCTTCGGTCCGGCAGGCGGTAAAAACTATGGTTTTCCTTTCGCAATCGTTGACAACAGCACGCCGTTGGTATCGGTTGCCATTAGTAATCTTGCTGAATCTGATCCTGGCCCGTATCCGTTCACCGCGCACACTCCTATTGAACCTTATGACGGTGGCGATGCTCATGCACTGATGATCAATAAAGATACCTGCATTCTTTACGAACTCTATGGCGCCCATTGGAAGGACGGCCATCCGAAGGCCGCGAACGGGGTAATCTACGACTTGAAGTCCAACGCTCTAATTACGAATCGCTCATTTCCTACCGCCTCTGTAGATGATGGTGGATTACCGCTCTTTCCTGGACTAGTTCGTAATGACGAAGTACAAGCCGGACACATTGATCATGCACTGCGCTTTGAGGCTTCACGTGCGTACTCAGGCGGTGTGCTATGGCCTGGTACCTACACCCCAACTTATCTGGACACTCTTAACGCCGAGGTTATCTGGATGGGATCCCGATGGCGATTGAAGAGCAACTTTGATATCTCTCATTATTCCGCTCAAGCGCAAGTGATTTTGACCGCACTTAAGAAATACGGGATGTTTATGTCGGACATCGGAGACGATTGGCAACTGGACGGAACTCTCGATCCTGCTTGGACACAAGGCTTGGTTAACGAGCTGAGGACTGTCCCGTCCTCTGAATTTGAAGCAGTCGATGAATCTAGTCTCATGGTTAGCTGCTGCGGGGACAGCTGCGCATGCTATTGCGGCGCGGCAAAGCGGTGAATCCCAAGCGTATGACAGCCGATATCGATGGCTAAATTCAATTCGCTCGCGAAAGTGACAGGGGAGCCTCCCCACGCGAAAATAGGCAGCCTCTGGTATCGCGGTGAGATGCTTCTCCAGAGGTGAGAAAGGTAACATGCGTTTCCACTGGCAGCGCATTCTCACAGTATGCGCCTCATTGGCAATCACCCTGATCGGTCAGCGTTGCCCAACGGCAGACGCCCAATCCGCTGAACTGGCTCCCACACCGCCTATGGGCTGGAATAGCTGGAACCATTTCGCAACAAAGGTCACCGCTGCGGATGTGCGTGCGGCGGCCGATGCCATGGTCGCCAGCGGAATGAAGGATGCCGGCTACGTCTATGTCAATGTCGACGACTCCTGGGAAGGCAAGCGAGACTCCCACGGCAACATTCATTCCAACAGCAAGTTTCCCGACATGAAGGCGCTGGGCGAATACGTGCACGCGAAGGGATTGAAGTTCGGTATCTATTCCTCTCCAGGGCCCAAAACCTGTGCAGGTTATGAGGGAAGCTATGGCTACGAGCAACAAGATGCGAACACCTACGCCAGCTGGGGAGTGGATTTTCTAAAATATGACCTATGCAGTTACATGGACATCATGAAATTGCACGACCCTCGACAAGATCCGCAACAAGCGTTGCGGATGATGCAAGCAGCATACAAGAAGATGCATGAGGCACTTCTCAATACACATCGACCCATCGTTTACAGTCTCTGTCAGTACGGCGTCGGCGCGGTTTGGGAGTGGGGGCCAGAGGTGGGGGGCAACATGTGGCGCACAACCGATGATATTCGCGATCATTACCGCAGCATGGCGCTTATCGGTTTCTCGCAGGCAGGGCTCGAGAGGTTCGCCGGACCGGGTCACTGGAACGATCCGGACATGCTCGAGATTGGTAATGGTGGCATGACTGCCGACCAATACCGGACGCACATGAGCCTATGGGCCATCCTGGCAGCCCCGCTGATCGCTGGCAACGACTTGAGTAAGATAGACCAGACGACCAAGAGCATATTGATGAACAAGGAAGTGATTGCGATCGATCAGGACAAGCTGGGAATCCAGGGGAGCCGCATCGCGCCGCCACAAATCTGGATGAAGCCGTTGAGCGATGGCTCCAAGGCCGTAGCCCTCTTTAATTACGTTATTGATGATGAGGCGGAGCCACTCACCCTAAAGTTCAAAGATGTAGGCTTTGGTGGTGCAGTGCGTGTTCGCGATTTGTGGGCCCACAAGGATCTGGGTGTTCTTCACGACTCTTATACGGTCACCGTACCGCAAGGGGGAGTTGTGATGCTGCGGATCTGGCAACAGCCTTCGGAGACCGGTGCGCTCCCGGCCAACCACCCGGCAGCAAACTGAGTCAGCACAGTCGGTCTACTTCGTTGCCCCCCAACTAAGATACGCTCCCAACGGTGTACCTGCTGAAGGCGCTTCGGGGCAAACTGGGTGTCAAGCTTTTCGCGCAATGGCATCGATTTCCACTTTAATTCCGTTCCATAGAACCGATTGCACTGTGGTTCGTGCCGGCCGTACTCCAGAAAAGAACGTCGCGTACACGCGATCAAAAGCATCGAAATCCCGGATGTCAGCCAGATGACAAGTACACTTCACCACATTCTCAAAACCGTAGCCCGCCGACTCAAGGATCTTGCCAATGTGGGACATCGTCAACCGCGTCTCATCCTCTATCGAGCCTCTTACCACTTCACCCGTTCGCAAGTCCAAAGGGCCTTGGCCACTGATGAACAACCATCCATCTATTTGAACGGCGGCTGAATAAGAACCCGTGGAAACGAGTTTGTCAGGGTGTTTTATTTCGCGATTAGGCATTTGTTATGAACCTTTGCCATAGGGCAATCAAGGGAAGATGTCCCCCGATGTTGTCGTCGCAGGAACTGTGGCCGCTTTGCCAAAAGCATTTCGCGCAAAGCCAAAACGATCCAAGGCATGGAGAATCTTGCTATTAAGGAATTCAATGTGCTTTGCTTCCCTCTCCAGCAAGGTGCGGCTTGCGTGACGAACAACACTTTTCGAAATTATGCCGCGTGCCTCCAGAAGGCGCTTTTCCGCGTGGTGGTATAACTCGAGGTTCTGCAGAGAAAACACGATCTGGGGAAGAACCTCCTGAAAAAGTTCGTAGGCGCGATCCACTTCGCCATCTTTTGCCAAGCGAAACGCGCGCGCGAGGATATCACTAATTCCAAGACCCGGCATCACGCCGCAGATGCCTGCGGGGATCAGCTCGAGCATGTACATGCCACCCCAGCCTTCCAATACACCGACGGCTCCGCCCGTCTCATGCAAGATCGCCTCCACCTTTGAGCTCATTAGCGGTTCTTCGAGCTTGACATAGCGAAGATGAGGATGACGCCGGTGCAGTTCTGCAATAAGGCTCACGCTAGCCGAACTACCCCCGGGATTGAAATCTTGGATGATCAAGGGAATATCGATAGCTTGAAGAATGCGATCGAAGTGCCGCAGAAGCGCTGTATCATCGAGCGAAAACATTCTTGGTACAGCGCAGCACACCGCTGAGGCCCCGTCCCTTTGCACTTCCCGCACTGAGCGAACCGCCTGCAAGGTGGCCGAATAGTTCACCTGCGCGATGACCGGAACTTTATTCCTTAACTGGTCAACTGCGACAACGATAGCCTCTCTCCGCTCTGCCTCGGTGAGTTTGTAGAATTCACTGGCGTAAGCAGGAAGACAAACTGCGCTGGCATCGGCACCAGCCGCAAAGTCCAGTAAACTTCGAAGAGCTGCCCAATCAATCTCCTCATGGAGATTGAACGGGGTGGGAATAACAGGAACAATGCCGTCAATCTGGAATTTATTCATTTCGAAGTCCTCTCATCGTCCCAACCGCGCTCGACCTTGTACGATAAGGTTGTCCATTCAATTGGTCAATATTTTGCTATCAAAAAACGTTTCTTCCTTGACCAGCAAATGGGCGTACAAGAAAATTGGCTGCGTTCGGGTTGAGCGTTGTGACTCTGGCTATCCCGTAGGAGTCGCAAGATAGTCAAATGAAGAAACCAACTGATCCCGGCCGTCGCGAGTTCCTTGTCGGCCTCGCGAGTTCAGCTGCAGTGCCTGTAGGCACAAGCGCCCGGTATTGGCCATCCTGTGGACCTTCCTCAGGAGCGTCCATTGGTTCAGAATCAACACCGGCTAACCATGTAGTGAACGTTCTAGATTTTGGAGCGGTTGGTGACGGCAGAACACTCTGCACAGGCGCTCTGCAAGCAGCCATTAACGCTTGTGCCGCGGCGGGTGGTGGTAAGGTCTTCGTTCCAGCCGGAAAGTATCTGACGGGTCCCATTTTCCTAAGAAGCAATTTGGAGTTGGAACTCTTGGCCGGCGCTACTCTGCTTGGAAGCACTAATTTCGCCGACTATCCAACCATTCCCGGTTGGTGGGAGGGCCTGGAACGCACGGTTTATGCTTCCCTGATCACCGGCATTGATCTTGAAAACGTAGCGATCACTGGGCAGGGGACGCTCGACGGTCAGGGAGCCGTGTGGCTCGACGCGTGGGCTGAAACCGAACAATTGCGTAAGAAATTGGGACTGATAGGAAGAGAGCCCGAGAACCCGCCAGGCTCTCCCTTGCCATGGCCGCGGCCGCGAGTGATCAACCTCTATCGCAGTCGTAAAGTGCTAGTCAAAGGCCTCACCATTCACGATTCTCCCTCGTGGACGATTCACCCGGTTTTGTGTGACGACGTTTACATCGACGGCCTCACCATTCTGAATCCGCCCCATTCGGCGAATACGGATGGTATCGACCCGGAGTCCTGCCGTAATGTTCGCATCTCTGGCTGCTACATAAGCTGCGGGGATGACTGCGTCATGCTGAAATCCGGTTACAAGCAGATTCCGGGGAGACCGTTTCAGCCCTCGGAGAACATTGTCGTGACGAATTGCACGTTCAATGCGGGTGGGTGCGGGGTGGGAATCGGCAGCGAGACCGCTGGCGGAGTGCGTAATGTTGCGATCAGTAACTGCGTGTGCGACGGAACGACCTGCGGGCTGTATTTCAGGACTGCGCGCGGACGAGGCAATGTGGTGGAGAACGTGTCCGCGGTTAACGTAGTGATGCGAAACCTCGAAGACACCGGAGTTATCTTCAGCATGTTCTACGAGGATGAAGATCGCAACACCAAGCACCCGTTAGACGTTCGTACTCCCACCTTTCGGAATTTTCACTGCAGCGACATCCTTTTGGATGGGGCAAAAGTCGCAGTCGTCGCCGAAGGTCTGCCCGAAAGCCCAATTCAACAGCTGTCGTTAGAGAATATGATCGTCAAATCCTCTGCCAAGGGAATTTCTTGCTACCAAGTGAACGGATTCCGCGTATGCAACACCGTGCTGAACGCTACCAGTGGACCGTCGGTTGAGTGCAAAAGTGTTCTCGATCTCGAACTGATTCGGATCCGGGCTCAGAAATCAGAACCCAAGGCACCTGCCTTCATTCTTGAGGATGTGCAGGAAGCATTGATCGAGTCCTGCTCGGCTGCGGAGAGCAGCCCTGCGCTGCTTCACCTCAACGGAGACCGCAACCGGAACATTACTCTTGCTTTGAACCGTGTTTCGAAACAGACCCAAGAAGTAGAGTTTGCAGATGGCGCATCAGAACATGCTGTGGTGAGGCGAATTTGATCCAGTAGGAGCGAGACCCATCAAAACTGACCGCCAGCTACCATGCTTCTCGACACTTGCATCCACGGTCCTCACACTGAGGCAGCTCAAGATACAAGCCGGGAACAAGTGTAGGCTCGGCGGTTTGTACTCGGGAACGACGTACAAGTTTCGACCAACGATCCAGCATATCAGACCCGGGAATTGCATGAGCTTGTTGACAAAGATGCCATTCATTATGGGCTGCATGATCGCTGTTACTCTATGCATCAATGTCGGTACGCAGACTACCTCTGATTCGGTGCAGCGTGTTCTCGAGGAGCGTATCCAGCCCAGTGCCGTAACCGCATCCCAATTACAAAGTTATCTGGCGAAACGTATCCTCAAGTTATCCCCTCCCACCACTGCGGAGAAGTGGTCTGCAGAGGCAGCAAGCATCCGCAACCATGCCCTCCAAGATGTAGCTTTTCATGGCTGGTCACGAGATTGGATCGACGCCGCGCCCCGCTTTCAGGAGACCGAGGTTATTGAAAGTGCACAGGGATACCGGCTGCGCAAGTTCCGATATGAGATTGTTCCGGGCTTTGAGTCTACGGCAATCCTATACGAGCCACAAAAACTCAACGGTAAGGCACCCGCTATTCTTAATCTCTTAGGCCACGAAGTTGCGGGGAATGCCGCGGAATATGAGCAAAAGAGGTGCATCAATTTTGTCAAGCGCGGGATTGTCGCGTTGAGTCTGTCTTGGGTCGGGTTCGGGGAACTGGCGCAACCGGAAAACGGCCATGACTATGCCGCCCACCTCGATCTTGTAGGCGCGAACGCTTTGGGCTTTTTCTATCTTTCGATGCGGAGGGGACTCGACTACCTCGCAAGCCTGCCGCAGGTCGACACCCGTCGGCTGGGTGTCACTGGCCTGTCGGGCGGCGGTTGGCAAACCACGCTGCTGAGTGCGCTTGACGAGCGCGTCGCCGTCGCTGTAGAGGTGGCCGGTATTGGGGCACTGCAGTCGAATCTCATCCGCCCGCTCGACACCGACGAAATCGAGGAAAACGCAACCGACCTCGCCAAGGACGAAGATTATCCCTTGTTTCTAGCCATACGGGCGCCTCGTCCCACTTTGCTGATTCATAATGCGGAGGATGACTGCTGCTTTCGTTCCGCGTTAGTGAAGCCCTACATCTACGATCAAGTTCGGCCCTATTTCCGCCTGTTGGGGAGAGAGGACGAGTTGGCGTGGTACGAGAATCGAGATCCTGGTACTCATAACTACCAACTCGCTAACCGCGAACAAGCCTATGCTTTCTTCACCAAAAACCTCGGCTTGCCCGTTACCCCAAATGAGATACGAAGCGACAATGAGATCCGAGCCCCAGAGCAGCTGGCCGCCGGTCTGCCACAGCAGAACTTGACCATCGTAGGACTCGCCAGAAGGCTGGCCGGCCATATCGTCAAGACGGCGGTTCCCACGGGCAATGACCGAGGGTTGTGGATTCAGTCGCAGCGGCAACAACTGAGGAATGTGATTCGTTACGCTCCAGTTTCAATTGAGAATGCCTGGAGGACAAACAATACTAAACATCTGGGATTGGAGACCCTATCGTACCGCTTTGATTTTTCTAACCAGCTGAGCGCGACAGGAGTATGGCTCCAGGCCATTTCGGCATCGTCACATGGTCCCACTACCATTGTGCTCGCGGATCAAGGTTACAAAGCTGCAGGAGAAGTCGTTTCAGAACACGTGAATCGTGGAGAACCGGTACTTGCCCTTGACCTGCTTTTCAACGGAGCCACGGCACCAGAAAATCCCGCGGATTGGGAGATGCTGGTGGCCACGACCGGTGATCGCCCGCTTGGCCTGGAAGTGGCGCAACTGCTCGCAGTGGCCGCTTGGCTTGAGAGCAACAATGGTCATCATGCCATCAGTGTTGTAACCAAAGGGATTCGCAACCAGGTAATTGCGCTAACATCTGCTGCCTTAGACCCCGATGCCTTTGCCGGAATCGAAAGTCGCCAGTCGATGGGGAGTCTGGACTATCTACTAAGAAACGCGGTGCCTTTCCGCTCCGCGCCGGAACTCTTCTGCCTTGATCTTTATAAGTACTTCGACCTAGACCTCCTTTCGCTGGTGGCTGCTCCGACCGAAGTGAAGCGCATCGGAGGGGAAGCCGCTTTCGAAAAAGGAACTGACAAGAAATACGAGTAAGGCAGTGCCGCTGCCCCGCGGGAGCATTTGACTGCCACGCGAGATAAGAGCAAGGTAAAGCATCGAGATCCTCGTGATCATGTATGACCTGAAAACGCCGCGCTCCTGCGCAATCGCCACAAAATGTCGAGGCCATGCAAGATGCCTGGGGTTGCTCGGCTCCGCCTGCGGCGGCACGGAAACGCAGGAATGACCCCCGTCCAAGAGCCAGGTGGAAGTTAATGGCGGTAGAGGAGGAGCCTATTGTGCGTTTGGGGCAACCGGGCCATGAGAACCGGCAGTCTTGGTGGACGGTGTGAGACTAAGTATTTCCAAGTTTGGCAAGGATTACAACGAGGCATTGTTGGCAGCTGATGGAATGGTCGCTGGAAAAAGTAGCTGGCCGAACATGGCAGCACATGTCCTCTTGGGGACTGGAATGCCCCTTGTCTCTCAGGGCCGTCGAAGACTGTCAGGACCAGAATTCAGGTCGCCGCGACCTGAAAGCAGGGCGATACCGCGAAATCTGGAATCGACGGACGTGCCCGAGCGCGGCAGCAGATTGTCGATGTCGACACGGTCCAGAGCGCTGAAGCGTGGCGACAGTAAATCATACCTTGGCCGGGGTTCACGCCGATCTCCAGTAGTAGTGATCTCTGACTCTGTAATCTGGGAAGAAGGAACATGAATCTTCGACCCGTCACGCTCGAGGCTGCATCTGGAAGCCTGACTCTGGTCGATTGGGTTGTGATGCTCGTTTACTTCGTCTTTGTTTTGGGCATGGGTTTCCTACTGAAACGCCGGGTGAATACGAGCACCGACTTTTTCCTGGCAGGACGCGCTCTTCCTGCCTGGGTCTGTGGGTTGGCATTCATTTCTGCTAATTTGGGTGCGCAGGAAGTCATTGGCATGGCGGCTTCCGGCGCGAAGTACGGCATTGCGACCAGCCACTTTTATTGGATCGGCGCGATCCCGGCGATGGTCTTCATCGGGCTTTTCATGATGCCCTTTTATTATGGTTCTCGGGCGCGTTCCGTGCCCGAGTATCTGCGCCTGCGGTTCGACGAAAAGACACGTGGATTAAACGCCATTTCGTTTGCGACAATGACGGTTTTCTCCTCCGGCATTTCCATGTACGCCATGGCCCGGCTGATTCAAACGCTGCACATTTTCGATGCGCCCTTCGAGCGCTGGTCGCTTTCGCCGGAATGGATTTTTCATGTCAGCATCATTTTCTCGGCCCTGATCGTGCTCGGATATATCCTGCTGGGCGGACTCTCGAGCGCAATTTACAATGAAGTACTGCAGTTCTTCCTGATTGTTGCGGGGTTTCTCCCGCTGGTGTGGCTCGGCCTGAAGAACGTAGGTGGATGGCGGGGCATCACCCAACGGCTTCCCAGCGGATACACCCATTCATGGTCGGGAATGGGCAGTGCCTTCACGAATCGGTTGGGTGTGGAGTGGTTTGGCCTAGTCATGGGCCTGGGATTCGTGTTGTCCTTCGGTTACTGGTGTACCGATTTTCTTGTTGTCCAACGGGCGATGGCTGCCGAGTCGATGACCGCGGCTCGTCGTACACCTCTGATCGCTGCAATCCCAAAGATGTTCTTCCCTCTCCTTGTAGTCTTCCCCGGCCTGATCGCGATCGCCCTGCCTACGCAGACCACGCTGTCCGCAGCGATGGGAACTTCTGACTCACGACACCTGGCGGCGTTAGGAGAAGGATTAATCCCAGCAAAAATTGACGAGCACACGAGACTGCCCATACTCGACAAGAATGGCAAGCCCATTCTTGACTACGATCTTGCGGTGCCGAACATGTTGCTGCACTATTTCCCGACCGGAGTTTTAGGGTTGGGGCTCACCGCCCTGCTGGCAAGCTTCATGTCGGGAATGGCCGGCAATGTTACAGCATTTAACACAGTTTGGACTTACGATATCTACCAGTCGTACATCAAACCCAACGCCAACGACTCGCATTACCTGGCGATGGGTAGGTGGGCAACCATCTTTGGTATCGTGCTCTCCGTGGCTGCGGCCTATGCGGCCGCGCATTTCAATAACATCATGGACATGCTTCAATTGGTATTCGCCTTCGTAAATGCCCCCTTGTTCGCCACGTTTCTGCTAGGGATGTTCTGGAAACGGGCCAGCGGACATGGCGCGTTCGTGGGCCTGCTGGCGGGTACCGCATCGGCCGCTCTTCATCATGGCCTGACCCTTCCTACTGGCGCGACTCCAGGAATCAAGGGTGCATGGTTGGGAAACGTCGTACACGTCTATCCCAGCGAGATGGCGCAAAATTTCTGGACTGCAATCTGGGCCTGGAGCATGTGTTTTGTGGTCACAATTGTGATCAGCCTTTTGACGCGCCCGCGCGAGGACAAGGAGCTCGTTGGCCTGGTCTATTCCTTGACCGAGTACCCGAGTGATGAGCATCTTCCCTGGTACAAACGTCCCATCGTGTTGGCGGTTGCCGTGCTCGTCCTTACGGTTATGTTGAACCTACTGTTCTGGTAAGGGATCCGTGTGCGATTGGATGTTCGATTGCCGCTTGGAGCACTGTTCACGGTACTCGGAGTTATCTTGACAACTTTCGGTGCGACCAGCGAAACAACAATCTATGCGCGTTCGCTCGGCATCAACATCAATCTCGAATCGGGCCTGGTGATGTTGGGATTTGGCCTGATCATGCTAACCTTCGGCTGCCGGTCCTAGGCCAATCACGACCCGTGAACGCGGATCAGAAATCGGCCGGCGGAAGTAAAGGATAGGAGTTTTGCGCCCCAAGAGACAGAGGTGAGAGCGAAGCAGCAGATCTAGGCGACGGATTTAGACAGGCCTCAACACTCTCAAGGTGGACTCCCACCGGACCCTGTGAGGCAGCCGCCATCTTCATTACAATTCGAAAGAAACTCGGAATCGGGGACGGTAAGGAGCTTCCTGTGATCGAAAACAGTAAGAAGTTCGTCACCGCCTTTCTTGGT
>Ga0187778_10000279_pt1 | contig 36958 bp, 39 predicted proteins | sample 1015_Q2_SP5_20_M_FD_132418 | JGI IMG/M metagenome (GOLD analysis project Ga0187778, IMG submission 132418) | Tropical peat soil microbial communities from peatlands in Department of Meta, Colombia - 1015_Q2_SP5_20_MG | ecosystem: Environmental > Terrestrial > Soil > Wetlands > Peat | place...
AGGAGCCGGATATGCTGCACGATGCCGATCACCCCGAATGCTGGCCCGCGTTGCCGCTGGACTCATGGAAAGACACCTGCGCCACCCTCCATATGTGGACCCAGATCGTGGGTAAGGTCCGGCTGGGCCTGACGCCACTGCTGAACCACTGGTGGAATGTCCCGCTGTACGTTACCACCCGGGGCCTGACCACATCCCGCATCCCGTATCGAGAGCGAGCATTTGAGCTCTGGTTTGACTTCATACGGCACCAGCTTGTGCTTGAGACGACGGATGGAATACGGAAGTCAATTCCACTGGCGCCTCGCTCGGTGGCCGAGTTCTATGGGGAGGTCATGCAGATGCTTCGATCCGCCGGGATCGAAGTCAAGATCTGGCGAATGCCGGTCGAAATCCCCAATCCGATTGCTTTCGACCAGGATCGTCTGCATCGCTCTTATGATGCCGCGGCGGTTGAGAGGTTCTGGCGCATTCTGCTGTCAGTGGACACAGTCTTCAGCCAATTCCGCTCAGAATTCATCGGCAAGTCCAGTCCAGTGCATTTTTTCTGGGGCAGTTTCGACCTTGCCGTCAGCCGTTTCTCCGGCCGGCGGGCGCCGGAGCGTCCGGGCGCCGACGCAATGACCCGGGAAGCGTATTCCCATGAAGTGAGCAGCGTGGGTTTCTGGCCGGGCAGCGGTGATGTTAAGGATGCGGCTTTTTACTCTTATGTGGTTCCTGAGCCACAGGGATTCAAAGACGCCACCATCCATCCAGATGCAGCCTACTACGAGTCACGGCTCGGCGAGTTTCTCCTGATGTACGAGGACGTGCGCAAGGGAAAATCGCCCACCTCCTCAATACTGGACTTTTGTCGCAGCACGTACGAGGCGGGTGCAAACCTGGGCCACTGGGACCGTGCTGCCCTCGAGAGGTAATCCTTAGACAGCTCCGCTCGCGCTCAGCATGGATGGTGTTTGCCGTATCGGCACTCTCTTGCAGAATATTGGTTGCTGGTTTCATGCGTAAGGTCTGCGCCCTCGTGCCGGGCGATGGCCGCCTCGATCTTCTACGGGGCTCGCTCATCTGCACGTGATGGCACGTCCCAGACGATCGGATCAGGGAAAGCGGGAACACCATAACAGCTGCGGCGGCAACAGCAAACCTGAAGTGGGGTGTTAGCCTGACGGTCAATGCCTCACGATCGCCGAGAACGACTTGGGATCGAGGCTGGCGCCACCCACCAGGGCGCCGTCGATTTCCTCTTCGGCCATCAGGGCTTTGGCGTTCTCAGGTTTCACGGAACCCCCATAAAGGATACGGAGCCGGTTGGCATGTTCCTCGCCGAAGGCCTTGGCTGCCTCGGAGCGGATCAGGCTGTGAGCGTCGGCGGCAAGTTGCGGGGTGGCGGTCTTGCCCGTTCCTATCGCCCAGACGGGCTCATAGGCGACCACCAGCTTTCCCGCCTTCTTCCCCGAGATGGCGTGAAAGGCGCGCAGGCACTGCCGCCGCAGCACGTCTTCGGTCAGGCCGGCTTCGCGTTCTTCCAGGACTTCGCCGACGCAGACAATGGGCGTCAGGCCAGCTTCCAGCGCCGCCTTCAGCTTGAGGTTGACCATGTCATCGGTTTCACCAAAATATTGGCGGCGCTCGGAGTGCCCGATGATGACGTGGGTGCAACCCACGGCGAGAAGCATGGCGGTCGAAATTTCCCCGGTGAAGGCGCCTTCCTTCTCCCAGTGAACGTCCTGGGCGCCGATGGCCACACCCGAGCCTTTCGCCGATTCGACCGCTGCCGGAAGGTCCACGAACGGCGGGCACACGCAGATTTCGTCGCGCTCATGACCGGCGACCAGGGGAAGAAAGTCCTGGAAGAATTCACGAGACTGGTCAGGAGTTTTGTACATTTTCCAGTTGGCGGCGATCAGTTTCTTGCGGGACATAGGCTCCTTCTTGGTGCGCCGAGGTTTCCCGGCTGTACACAGCGGTCGGAACGAGAGCGAGCAACGAGCTTGGAGCGCCGGAATTAAGACTTATCGCTCAGCGCTTCGACACCCGGTAGTTTCTTGCCCTCCAGAAACTCCAGCGAAGCGCCCCCCCCCGTGGAGATGTGGGTGATCTTATCGGCAACGCCCGCGGCTTTCACTGCCGAGACCGAATCGCCACCGCCTACGATGGAGGTTGCACCGGCATTCTCCGCCACGGCTCGCGCCACCTGGAACGTGCCGCGGGCAAAGGCAGGGAGTTCAAACACGCCCATGGGCCCGTTCCAAACGATGGTTCGCGCGCGGGAGATTTCCTCGCTGTAGGTTTCAATGGTTTTCGGCCCGATATCCAGCGCCATCAGGGTGGCCGGAATCGGCTGACCCTGATCGACTCTCTGCGGGCGGGCGTTGGCGTCAATCTGGTCGGCCACCAGGTGATCCACCGGAAGCAGGAACTTCAGTTTGCGAGTCTTGGCCTCCTGCAGGATCTGCCTGGCCAGGTCGAGCTTGTCCCCTTCGACCAGCGATTTGCCCACCGGCTCGCCCAGGGCTTTAAGAAAGGTGTAAGCCATTCCGCCGCCGATGATGAGGGCATCCACTTTATGCATCAGGTTGGTGATCACAGCGATCTTGTCGCTCACCTTGGCGCCGCCGAGGATGGCGACGAACGGTTTCTCCGGGTGCTGCATGGCGCGACCCAGGTATTCTAGTTCCTTCTCCATCAGCAGTCCCGCAGCCGATTTCTGCACGTATTGCGTTATGCCCACCGTAGACGCGTGTGCCCGGTGCGCCGTACCGAAGGCATCATTGACATAGAACTCGGCGAGTTGCGCCAGTTGCTTGGCGAAATGGGCGTCGTTAGCCTCTTCTTCGGCATGGAAGCGAAGATTTTCCAACAGCAACGTCTGGCCCTTCTCCAGCTTGCCCGCGATTTCTTCCGCTTCCGGCCCTACGCAATCGGGGGAAAAACCGACGTTTTCTCCGCGGGCCAGTTCCCGGTCGAGCAGCATGCGCAGCCGCTCCGCGACCGGCTTCAAGCTCATCCGGGGATTTGGCTTGCCCTTGGGCCGCCCCAAGTGTGAGGCCAGGATCAGCCGGGCTCCGTGGCGCAACGCATACTCGATGGTGGGCAGGGTCTCGCGGATGCGCGTGTCGTCCATCACCCGGCCGTCTTCGAGCGGCACGTTGAAATCAACGCGCATGAACACGCGGCGGTCACTCAGGGGGAGATCACGAATCGAAAGTTTGGACATGGTGGGTCCTCGATGCTGGGGAGTACCGTCATCCGGTGGCTGGAGAGAGCGGGTATTTCGCCCACCAAGGGGAGGCGGAGAAGCCGCCCTTCAGCCGAAGAAGCGATGCTCCCGTCCGACTACAGGCCCTTGCTTCCCAGGTAATTGATCAGATCCCGAACGCGGCAGGAATATCCCCATTCGTTGTCGTACCAGGAGATCACCTTCACGCAGTTGCCGCCCACCACCATGGTCAGGGGGGAATCGACGATCGAAGACCGCCCATCGCCACGGTAGTCCGTAGAGACCAGTTCGGCCTCTTCGTAACCGAGATAGCCTTTCAGGGGACCGGCCTCGGAAGCAGCCTTCAGGGTGGCATTGACTTCTTCCTTGGAGGTCTTTTTTTCCACGACGGCTACTAGATCCACGACTGAGACATTCGGCGTGGGCACGCGCATGGAGAAGCCGTCGAGTTTGCCCGCCAGATCGGGGATGACCAGCTTCAGGGCTTTGGCTGCGCCCGTGGTTGTGGGAATCATGGACAGCGCGGCGGCTCGCGCCCGTCGCAGATCCCGGTGGGGGAAATCCAGGATCACCTGGTCGTTCGTGTAGGAGTGGATGGTGGTCATCGTCCCACTGAGGATCTTGAAGGTGTCGTGTATCACCTTGGCAATCGGTGCCAGACAGTTCGTGGTGCAGGAGGCATTCGAAATGATGTGATGCTTGGCCGGATCGTACTTGTCTTGATTGACTCCCAGCACGACGGTGATATCCTCGTTTTTCGCCGGAGCCGAGATGATCACTTTCTTTACCGGTCCGCGCAGGTGCTTCTTGGCGTCCTCCGCATTGGTGAAGCGCCCGGTCGATTCAATGATCACCTGCGCCCCCACCGATTCCCAGGCGAGTTTCGCGGGATCCTTCTCGGCAAACACCCGGATCGTCCTGTCATCGACCTTGATGCAGTCGGTTCCGGCCGTAATGTCATTGGGCAAGTTGCCCAGGATGGAGTCGTACTTCAGCAAGTGCGCAAGCGTCTTGGGATCGGTGAGATCGTTGACCGCCACGAACTCGAGGTTCCGGTCTTGCAGGGAGGCGCGCAGCACGTTGCGGCCGATGCGTCCGAAGCCGTTGATGCCGACTTTGATTGCCATAATTCCTCCGTACCAGTTATGAGGACAAGCCCAGCAATCGCCGGGTGACCTAAACCCATCATCCTAGCAGGCACAACGACAGGGCGTAAATGTCGGACCGCACAATCCATTTGTGACCTCTGTACGTGCGAGGCGTGCTTGGCGGGATGTCATCTTCACACGGTGATTTCGAGGTACACGTTTCGCTTGCTCCACAGCAAGGGAAGGCGTGTCAGCCAATACTTGGCGTGAATGGCCTTGCGCGCCTCATCCCACTCTTGTTGCGGCAGGATGCGCACTGTGGCCGGGAACTGGGGTCCGATGACTTTGCCGCGCATGGTGCAGGGAGCAATCTTGACCTGGGGATGGTTCCGCATCCGCTTGTACTTACCGGAATCGCTCCGGGTCTGGAAGTAAAGCTTGCCATTGGCTTCGGCAAACCAAACCGGGGTAGAAACCGCTGCCCCGCTCTTCCGAAAGGTGGTCAGACTGAGATACCTCTGGCGCTGCAACTCGCCGGGAATGGTGGTCGGCATGGCTTTATTGTAGTCGTACGGACTGCCCGCTGCTGTCCAAGGTTCCCCTACATTGCTCGCGAAGACGGCCTTGTGTTACAAGCCGTACATGCGGAAATGGATGCGCGACCGTCTCAAGCGCCGCAAGAAACCCCCGGAAACGAAGAGCAGCGAACCGGCCCCACCGCCGCTGCGGCCCGATTACTACGAAGCACCAGCACCGGCACCCCCTGTTCCCGAAGAGCCCTCCCCGTCGGCGCCCGAGCCCGAACCCAGCGAGGCCGCGCCCTCTGGGCCTGCTTTGACGGAGTCCGGCCCGCGACCGGCCGTGGCCGCCCCAGAACAGCGCCGTCGCCGCCGTCGCCGGGGACGAGGAGGCCGCGGACGCGGCGAGACACACGCCCGCGCGGAAACCCAGCCGGAACCGGCTCCGGTTGAACCGGAGCCAACTGCTCCTCCGATCGCCGTACCCGAGACGCCACGACCGCCCAAAGGTGTGGTCGTGCTGGCGATTGGGCTCCCGGGGTCCGGAAAGAGCTCGTGGTTCAAGCGCAATTCCATCACACCGCTTTCCAGTGACCTACTGCGTTCTCTGCTCTTCGACAATCCCGAGGAACAACGCTTTCAGGACCTAGTCTTTTCCAACCTGCGTTCCATGCTCAAGGCTCGGCTGATCGCGCGCCGTCCTATGAACTACGTCGACGCCACCAACCTCAGCCCGCACGAACGCCATGGTTGGATTAAGCTGGCCAAAGACTATGGCTACGAGGTGCAGGCGGTCTTCTTTGATGTTCCCCTGGAAGTATGCCTGGAGCGCAACCGCAAGCGGCAACGGGTTGTAGACGAAGAAGTCATGCGGCGCATGGCCGCAAGGTTACGCCCGCCCACCTTCGAGGAGGGCTTCTCAAAGGTAACTGTGGTACGGGTCAAAATGAAGCCGATTCAACCTGCGAACTGATGCAGAAGGGGGCACAGCGGCCCGGTCAAATACCCATGGCAAAAGCAAGGTCATGGTCACGAATCTGCTGCCAAACAGAAACGCCGCCTATCTGCGGGCGGCGTGTTCTGAAGTTTCGTGAGTGCGAAGTTTAGCCGCGTCCGGCGTGCCCTCCGCCACTCGAGTGCCCACCGCCTCCGCCGTGATAGGAGGGAGCGGAGCCGCCCCCGTGAGAGGATGGCACCGAGGCATGATACGAGGGTGCAGATCCGCGATACGATGGCGCCGCCGCTCGATAAGAAGGCCCTCCACCTCGATACGCTGGAGGTTGGCTGTAACGTCCGTTTGCGCCAGCGTTCGAAGGACTGCCGTAGGAACCGCCATAGGACCCACTGGACCGCAAGGATCCATTGCCATAGCTGCCCATGCTCGATACACGACTGGCCGGCAGTACTCTGCCTGCAGGCCTTGGGACGCTGGCGGAACGCGAATCGTTCGATCCCGCGTAGGGCCTTGTGGCTGACGGCACAGCTTGATTCGTACCAGGACGGTTCATGGAGGCCGGCGGCCGTGGCACGCTACGCGCGGGCGATGAGACATCGTTGCTGCGTCCGGGCTGGACTGTGCTGCCAGAGGACGGACGCCCTGAGATACCGTCGCGGCCCATTGAATTGCCCACAGGTGGCCGCGGCACATTGTGCGCGGTTTGTACAGGCGCCGTTCGGGTGCCCGTCGTATCCGGAAGTGGCCGAGGCACGTTACGGGCAGTATTCATCCCGTTCTGTGGTCTGCCATTTGTCTGCTGCGCAGTCGGGATGTCCCGCTCACCCGCCACGGGGCGTCCGGAAATGGCGGTGCGCCCGATGGTGTGCGCCGGGGGCATCGCTGCCGCGCGTCCCAGGTTCGGACCCAGACGAGCCTCGCGGGTCGGTGAAACGCTCGGTCCCCCCCGCAGTGGGGACACGTTTCCTAATCCGCGGGCGTTGACCGCGATCGTGTTCCGCGCCACGGGCAGCCCGTTGGCCAGGGTGTTTCGTGAAACCGCTGTCATGCCGCCCGGATGGTTGAAATTCGCGAAACGGTTGGGCGGACTGGCGTGTCCGTTATAGATGTTGTGGATGATGTTGACGTTGGTGATATGCGTGTTGTAGACGTTCACGTTCCGCCAGTAGCCCCAGCCCGCGTGGTACCACGGGATGAACGGCTCACCCCAGCTCAGAGCGCACCATCCGAAGCCGCCGCCAAAACCGAAGCCGAAGGAAATGCCCCAGCCCGGGCCACCAAACCAGGTTACCAGCGCGGGCGCCCACACCGGCCGCACATAATACGGACCGTAGTACGGTCCGGGAGCCCAGCCCCAGTAGTTGTTGTAGTACACCCAGCGCCCGTAGTGAAACGGAGCATAGCCCCAAGGTGCGTCATCGACCCACGTCCAGCCCCACGGGTCTATCCAGGCCCAGTGGCCGTAGCGATACGGGGCCCAGCCTGCCGGTACTGAACTCGGAACCCACACCGGCCCATACGGAGGTACTTCACTCCAGGTTCCGTACTGGTCTAGGTCCTCCGACCCGATCACGTCAGGCGAGACGTAGCGGGCCGACAGGGAGTTGTCAAGCCTCTCATTCCGCACCTTGCACCAGTCATCGAACCCGTCCGGCTTGGGAGCCTCAGCGGTTGTATGCGTCAGGGAAGTTCCGTCGGTGAAACGGGCTTGCTCGTCCGATTTCAGCCGCACTGAGGATCCCTGGCCAGTGGCATCACCTTCGCCCTTGCGGACGGTTACAACCGTTGCGTCGCCATCCGGATCCACGTCGAAGCGGTAGTCACCAGACTTCTGGACAGTGAACGCCAGGTTGGGTGTATCGACCTCGTAGATCTCGCCTTGGTACAACTTCCGTACCCGCAGGTTCAGGGTGCCCTGGTTCAAGAGGACTTGTACCGTGCCATCGCCGACGTTGGTAAGTGTGAGGCTAGTCTCCGAACTTATGCGCAGAATGCCCGTACCGAAGTTCAATTCAGCGCGGGAATCCTTGTCAGCCCAGACATTGTCCGCGCTGGTCAGCGTGCTGTTCAACGATCCTTCCACCCAGTCCCCCGTCCCCTTCGGCTGCATCGATACGGAACCGCTCATATATTGCAGCCGGGCGACGCGTCCTGGTGGATCCTGGCCCTCAGGTCCTGACCGATCCTGGGCCCGGGCGAGTGCTGCGCTGAGCGACATCACAAAGACCATCGCGAGAACTGTGCGCCTCAGACTGTTCATGGTTGCCTCCCGGACACTCCCGTCTGAGCGGTAACGGTGGTGCCCACAACCCCATTCCTAGCGATATGAACCCCGGGGCTGAAGGGAAGTTGCGCGATCGCGACTAAGTCCTTTGTTTACAGTCAACCCCGTGGTTTCCTGGAGCAGGTGCTTGAAGATGGTATCGAAAGAGTATCCTGAAGATATTGCCAAATATGGTCTTACCTAAGGTAGGGAAGCACCTCTTTGAAAGCTTCGGTTCCCGAGGCGCGCAGCAACTCGTAGATCGCCATCTCAGTAGAGGAGATCACGGCGCCGGCCGCCCGCATCCGCTCCAGACCGATTTTCCAGTTCTCCTCCATGCGTGAACTGACCGCGTCCGACGCAACGTGCACGATGTAGCCCTCCCGCAGCGCCGCCAGCGCGGTCTGGGCCACGCAGATGTGGCTTTCGATGCCGCACAGCAGTACCGTATTCCGGTTGCCAGGCAAGCGCTTCAACGTGGAACAAAACACGTCACTGCCGAAGCAGGAAAACGCCAGTTTGTTGATGGCCTGCGAGTCAGGCAGCAGGGAAGCGATCTCGGGCACGGTGTTTCCCAGCCCTTTCGCGTATTGCGTTGTAGCCACCGCGGGAATTTTGAGCACACCCGCCGCTCGGATGAGCAGCTATGCATTCCGTTTCAGCTGCTCCTTCTGGAAAATAGGAGGCAGCAGCTTTTCCTGGATATCGATCACGAGGAGGGCGCATTGTTCCGCGTCCAGCGGACGGCGTGCAATCTCTTCGTATCCAGCACTCGTCGGAACCAGCGTACCAGGCAAGGCCATCGCAGCGCTCCTTTCACTCGAACGGACGTGGAAATCTATCTTGTGAATTCTATCGCGAGGACGTCCGGATGAGCACAATGCCCTTTTAGTGCCGGGTCGGCGAGCGATGCATGCGGTTCGGTTGACCACGGCCGAACGACCCCATAAAATCGACAAGGTGGCGTACCTTCTGCCACTCAACCGGCCACCTGCTGCCCCCTCGTTCAATGGTAGGACAGCTGACTCTGGATCAGCATATCGGGGTTCGAATCCCTGGGGGGCAGCCAATTCTTTTCAGATACTTGCGCTGCATCATGGTTTTAAGATGCTTGGCCCGTGTTGCTGCTGTGTTGTAATCTGTTGCTCACTTGTTTCGAATCCGGCAGGTCCACCCATGCGATATCTCCACCTGGAATGAGGTGCCCAAGACGTCAACCGTGACCTGGATTGAGCTGTTTCCGTCGAGGTGACCGCCGCGACCTGGTCGTTGATACCATACAATTCGTATCCCTCTAGCCAGGAGTTCAGTCTTGCCTGCAGCTTCATTCGAGAACATTCCGAGCAACCGACACTTAATCTCCACAGCCGTCAGTGCGCCTGAGCGCACCAAAATCCATCGTGATGCAAATGCGAGGATTCGCTATACGACGCAGTGCATGAACGCGCAGCAGAGAGCCCCGAATCCCAAAACGAACTGATAGCAGCACTAAAGCAATTTTTCGCGAATCATCAAGTACCGGGAAAAGTGACAGTTGTCGGGCCCACCTTGTGGCAACTTAAATGGTGTCGAGTTGATCTGAGATCTTGAACCCAGAATCACACCCAACGAGGGAACTCCATGCGTTTCTGTACCCGTGTGAAATGGATGAGACTCTTTCTGCTGCTCTGGGCCACAACTCCTGTATGCGCAGCACAAACCCGCGGCCCTGGAGAAGTGCTGGGTTTTACTTACTACTGGGAAAGACCGTTTCCACACCCTGAAGAAGATCAAGGGGCGCCTCCACCGCCCAGCACCACTGATTCGAGGGGCACGGACGACGAATCGAAAGTCATTTCGCCCGATTCGGGTGTTCAGCATCGTGAAGTACCTGCAACCCGCTTCCAGTGGGGCCCGGCCTGGGCGGAGTACACTTTTGAGATTTCCATTCAACACGCTTGGCGATTCGCGCACGAGGCCGGCACACGCGATGCCACGGGATACGGCCCCTGGTTCCACGACTGGATCGACTCAATTGGGGAAACCCGAGGGTGGGATGATGGCGACGGCTGGCACGCGAGCTACGTTGGACACCCGCTCAATGGTGGCATATACGGCTTCATCGAGCAGCAGAATGATCCGCTTTATCGCAAGGTGGAGTGGGGCGACGGGCGTATCTATTGGATAAGCCGCTTGCGCGCTATGGCTTTCGCGGCCGTCGCCAGCACACAATGGACCCTGGGCCCGCTCAGCGAAGCCTCGCTCGGCAATGTGCAGTTGCATAGCTCGCCTGGCTTTATAGACATCGTGCAAACGCCCGGACTGGGCGTGATGGAGATGATGGGCGAGGATATGCTCGACCGCTATGTCGTCATCCCGCTCGAGAATCACACAGCTAATCCATTCCTTATCCTGGCCGCGCGCAGTTTGTGCAATCCGGCACGCAGCTTTGCGACCCTCATGTCCCTCCGTATGGGCTGGAATCGGGAAAACAGGCCAGGGCTCTTCGGCAAGTACCACACCATGCGCAAAGAGCTGGTGGGGGAATACAAGAGGGGTCTGATCAGTGCTCCCTTCGGTCCTCATACTCCCGAAGAAAAGGCGGCGATGAACCAGGCAGTGGAAGGATCTCACCCCAAGGAAGCTCCCATCGAGCTGCAAGCCTACGCGATCTACGAGAGCCTGCTGAATGGGCGCAACTGCTGGGGCGGCGGCGGCCAGGGAGCGGCACGCATCGCTCCCGCGTGGCAAGTCGTCAGTGAGGTCAACGGGTGCATGGTGGTGAATACGCCCAAGAACGAGAGCTCCGATTCGGTTACATTCTCCGCGGGTCCGCGCTGGACGCCTCGCGCAACCCACCGTCTCTCGCCCTTCGTCCAGGTGCTCTTTGGGGGAAGACGAATGACTTACGAGGTGGTGAATCGGCAGTTAGAAGACTTCTTGCTGAATGGATGGAATGATGGAAACGGCTCACTTCCTCATTATCCCAAGCGCAGCGCCTACGAAGCCCAATACCAGGCTCTTGGATTCGACCTGACGATGGGCGGCGGCTTCGACGCTGCCTTTGGTCGGGCGTTTGCCTGGCGCGTACTCGACCTGAACTACTCGCATAGTTGGCTGCCACCGGTGCACTCCATCAACGCGTCCAACACTGTGCAAGTGCGCACCGGGGTGGTGTTGCGCATAGGGAGTTGGTAAGCGCGAGTTTGCAATGCGGGCTTCAGGCTCGCGGAACCAGCAAGGTTTCACCATCGTAGGGGCGACACATGTGCTCGAACCGTCGTTTGGTTCTTTCTCTCTGGGTGCTTATGGTTGTGTGGTCATGCTTTTCCACGGTTGCCGCATTACCAAAACTCAATTCGAAGGTCTCTCCCACGGAGGCGGCGGAAACCCTGAAATCCCAGGATCCCGATAAAGGCCCGTCTGAGTTCAATCATCACGTAGCTGGATATGCCCTGATCGGAGTAAGCACGCTTGTCATCGCAGGCTTGTTATTCCCCGGTCTTAAGGGACCCCGGTTTGTCTGGCCCTTTCTGTTTATCCTTGCCGGAGTCTTTTTGGCCATTTGGAGCGATGCGGAAATCTGGCCGCGTGGCAACCTAAACTGGGCTTGGCTTCTCCACCACGATCGAGAAGCTCGCCAGCACAAGATTTATGCACTCCTCCTGATCGCCATCGGTGGTGTGGAGTGGTTGCGGGCGCGCGGAGGCTTGCCTCGCTTCTGGCGTATCTGGCTCTTTCCTATCCTCGCAGTCGCTGGTGCCGGGCTTCTCCTCATCCACGACCACACGGGCGACAACAGTGGACATTCACTGGAGGCTCAGGCCTACCTGGTCAACCCCGCACTGGATTGCGACGGCAAGCCGTGGCCCAACATGAATCATCCTTCCGTTGACTCTGCTGTACAGGCAGCCGCTAGTCCCCGCGCCAATGCGTCTATGGATCACTCCATGATGAACGCGGATCAGTCGGCTGGAGGACATTCCACGATGGCGATGGACGACTCGCCAGTTCAATCTACTGGCTCCGAACACGATCACAACCATGAGACGCCGGCTATGTTGATCGTCAAACGGGAACACTTCTGGTTCCTAATCGTAGGCCTTGCAGTCGCTCTCTTCAAGTTTATCTCCGACGCCGATCTCTGGCGTCGGAGGTTTGTTGTATATCTCTGGCCCACCGCCCTAGTTGTCCTCGGAATTTTATTGACGGCGTACCATGAATAAACGGCCACGACCTTGATAAAGCGCAACCATCGAGCTACGGATCGTCGGGGCACTCTAAGGGGCGTTTCCCTCCTCCCATGGGATAGGAGGTAGGGCGATCTGAAAACCGGACTCCATAGTAGCTAGCTAATAAACTCTTGGTGCACGGTCCCCCAACCCTGGGCGGATGCGGTGGGGAGCGGCTGTGCGGGGTGGTAGGGTACATCCGGCCTTAGGATCGGCTACGCGTTGCCACAATCATCGACTTTGACTTCTCTTTTGCGGCTGGCTGGAACCGCAAGGCGAGACGACGGGTCTTCGGCTCCCCGGATAATCGTGTATCAGCACAGGGAGGAGGGGCCTCATGGAAATCACGCGCAGGGATCTGTTCAAGGGATCAGCGGCAGTTGTAATTGCCGGGGCTATCAGTGACGTGTCCTCAGCCGCGGACGATCCATTGCCATCTTGGAATGATGGGCCATCGAAGAAGGCCATTCTCGATTTTGTGCGCACTACCACCAACCACTCAAGCCCAGACTTTGTGCCGACAGCACAGCGTATCGTTGCCTCTGATCAGGACGGTACTCTGTGGGTCGACCATCCGATGCATTCGCAGGTCGTTTATTGCCTCGAACGGGTGCCCGCAGTGGTTAAGGCGAAGCCGGAGCTGGCCGATGTCGAGCCGTTCAAGACCGTGTAATCGGGCAACCGTGGGGCGATTGGGCAGCTCCCGATGGATGAACCTTTTAAGATTCTCGCTGCCACGCTTTGCGGCATGAGTGTCGAACAGTTCGAGGCCGAGGTGAAGCAGTGGCTGGACACTGCCCGTCACTCTCGCTGGAAGCGACCCTACACGGAGCTAACGTACAAGCCCATGATCGAGGTGCTGAATTACATGCGCGCCAACGGATACAAGACTTATATCGTTACTGGCGGCGGCCAGGATTTCGTGCGGGTCTATTCCGAGAAAACCTATGGCATCCCACCCGAACAAATCGTTGGCACGGCGGGAGGAATCAGCTTCGGCTATGACAAAGATGGCAGACCGGTACTTACCAAGGCACCGAAGCTACTCCTAAAACGATAGTAACGCGGGCAAGCCGGAAGGTATCCATCTCATGATTGGTCGTCGACCCTTGGCGGCATTTGGCAACTCGACCGGAGACCGTGAGATGCTGGAGTACACGAAGGCTGGTGACGGCGAGAGGCTCACCATGCGACGATGCCAACCGCGAGTACGCTTACGGCCCAGCAGCCGGACTGCCTGATACCAAGGTCGGCACTTTCACCCAGGCGCTGTACGACGAAGCCAAGTCGAAAGGCTGGACAGTCATCAGCATGAAGAACGAGTGGAAGCGCATATTTGCCTAAATTGCAGGCAGTCAAATCCTCTTCAGTCACTTGACGAAGAATCGCGATTCCAGGGCGGCGGGCTAGGTTTTTCATTCGCGGAGATGATCAACTCAGAACTTTGTAGGGTTTTCCGGAGGCCCCGCTTTCTCCAGGGCGGGCTGCATGTACCGCGGCACGATGTTGTCAGGCCTGATAACCGAGCCCGTCTCAGGAGCGAAGACCAGTTGATCTGCAGTACTGGTCCTGCCCGCCAGCATCGCTGCCTGAACAGACACATGGCAATGGGCAAATAGACAGATCAAAAGGTAGGTAGACTCCTCAGGCTGCATGCCTATAATCCCCAACGACCTGCTTGGGGATGGTGCGGGAACATGTCGGGACCGCAGACCGCTAATCCTGTTTTCACCACTCGTAATCCCACCGCATGAGAATCTCCAACCCAATGTCGACCCCGCGGGAGGACTCGCGAAACAAACCCAATGCTCTTGTATCGGTCTGGTTTCTTGCACTCGCGATCGTCACACTCATGGCGATGGCTGTGGACATTGGGCTTTTCGCAATGCACAGACTGCTCCAGTTGAGATCAGTCGGACCGAGATCCCCGCTGCGCTGAGTTGCGGCAGAATCGTAATGATCAACTGCTGGACGGCGAAGGTACCTGCCGTGTGGACGATGGTGTTGCGTGAGAGGTCATGGTCGCTGGAATCGGCAGATGTGCCTCAAAATGGGTTCCCGGAGAGCTCAGGCAGCGGGTGTCAAGCGATATCGCAGTGAACGTGGTACCAGTTGTCGCATCCGACTCCTGAGGCGCAACCTGCGCCTGGTCTTGAGAAGCCAGTTTCCGGAAAGAGGTATTACCTTGTCGGCGATGTGGGTCTCGAACAAATACCTGTCCGCCTCGGTGTTTGGGGAAATCTCGGTCGGATGTACGAGTTCGCCCAGTTCGCGTGTGGGTACCCCGATTGTGCTGTGTCCCTCCTTGAAGTGAGTTGCGTCGGGACCGACTCCCACGTTTGTTATCAGGTTTTCGTTCGGCACAATGGACAAACCACCGTGTCGCCAGCATGCGAACAGCCACTGATAATCCCAGGCGTCGACCTGTCCTCGATAGACGCGATCGAAGACGCCCTCCCAGTATCGCGCCTCGCGCGGCGTGTCGAAAATCGACTCTAGCCATCTTGCTCTGTAGGCGGCTGGCCAAGCCGAAATATTTACATCGTAAGCTTGCCAGGCCCTTCTCCACGTCGCCCAACCCCAGGTTTCCGGGTAGTGCGAAAAATAGTAGCTGCCGGAACCGCGCCGCTTGCCATCCTGAAAATTGTCACCGCCAATATGGACGATTCGCTTGTCGTCGCGATGGTAACGCAACATTTCTGAGCAGAAGTCGAAGAAGGAAGCGCAGGGGATACAGTCGTCTTCGAGGATGATAGCCTCCGCACATTCCTGAAAGACCCAGTCAAGGCCGGAAGAGATTCTTCGGCGGCAGGCCAGATTCTCCCGGGCGTAATTCATGCGTATTTCGCAGGGCCAGTCGGGAGAGGCAACGACTCTACGTGTCTCTTCACAAAGTTTCTCATCGCCGGGATGGGTCGCACGGGGACCATCGGCGATGATAAAGAGACGCTCTGGGCGTGCGGCGCGAATGCGTGCATAGACCTTGGCCGTGAGTTCCGGACGATTGAATATGATAAAAGCAATTGGTGCCGTCATCGGCCGACCCATCTCTTCTGGCCCGTAGACCGCGTTCCAAGCGTGCCGAATCTTGCACTTGAAAGACAAGGAAGTCAAGTGAGCGCTCGCAGACGTTCGCAGACGTTGCAGGGCCGCCACGTCCCCAAGGCGTCGACACACGGAGGCACGGTCAAGGTTGTCCGTGTTCAAGTTTCACCTGAGGCGGGTGTGCGTCAGGCGAACACTGCCCCGAGTTGCTGTCGGCCGTTGCGTCATTCTTGGTTCCAGAATTTCGGCCAGGTGTCGCTTAGCTGAGCAGAATCAGTTGATTACGATGGCTTACTACAGCCCCTGAGAAGGTTGCGCTCGGCTGTTGTACAAGCCCCCAACCGTCGAGCTCAGTCAAACACATCCGGCTCCTACCGAGTACAAATACAACCCTTGCCCCAAAATTTGAAGGCAGCAGATGGCCTGCACCGGGTCAGAGTTGCCGTACCTACTTTGCAAATGCAACGCCAACCTCTATAATCCCCCAATGCCGAAGGCTATTCCCCTGTCCGTTGGCTGCATCATCGCTTGTTGTACGTGTTGCCACAAGCGTGGGCCTGGGGACGAAATGTAGCCGAGCAGACTAATCCAGTTCCTAACGACCCACGGTTTCAGTAATCGTGGGTCGTTTTGTTTTCAGTGTGGCTTGTTCTCTATTTCGCGAGCTAAAGGAGGTTGCCATGAGTCAGATTCTCAACGAAGTGCTCGATGCTAACCAAAAGTACAGCGCCAGTTTCGGACAGAAAGCAGAATTATCCCTTCCACCGGCCCGCCGTTTCGCCATTCTCACCTGCATGGACGCCCGCCTGGATCCTGCCAAATTCGCGGGCCTTGCCGAAGGTGACGCTCACGTTATCCGTAACGCCGGGGGGCGAGCCAGCGATGATGCGATTCGTTCCCTCGTTATCAGCTACAAACTGCTGGGCACACGGGAGTTTTTCGTAGTCCATCACACCAACTGCGGCATGGAATTCTTCTCCGACGACGTCATCCGCGGTCTCTTGGCCTCGAGTCTCGAAACTGCACAACTAACCTCGGACGGCTTTCGCGATGTTGGCCGTGGTCCGGGTTCGCGCTCCGGCGAATATATTGACTGGCTCACAATCAGAGATCAACAGCAAGCGGTGATCGATGATGTCGAGCGTATCCGGAATCACCCCCTGGTACCAAGGACGATTCCTGTCTATGGGTTCCTCTACGACGTGCGGTCGGGGAGGCTGATTGAAGTGGAAGCTGCGACTGCTCTGGGCAAAGCAGCATGATGTCCGGCGAGATGAGATTAGTAAGCCTTGACAAATCGCAGGCTATGCGACTCGCCCAGCCGGCAGAACAGCATGGCCACGAACTGGCCCCGGCCGGCACACCCTCGATCGTGGCACTCTGTACTGGCCACTGCAAACCCAATTTCGGTTCGTGAAAACTACTGCAACAACTGGCTGATAAATGCCCCATAGTCAATTCCTGGTGGAAGCCTTGCGTCGGCTGGTTTGGTTCTGGCTGAACCCATCTCAGCGTAGCAAACGCCTTCACCTCTGTCCTGCAACCACTGTCTACCAATACTTGGTGCGGGGCTTGGTGGCGATCCTAACGTTTCGTTTTCTGCAGTTGTTCGCCTTCTGGCTAGCCGGCTCGATCGCGGTAGGACTACTATCGCGATCGCGCCCCTTTCCAATCCGTTGCCTTACCATCGCTTCCCCACCCACGAATATTGCTACGCCACCTGTAGGTTCTGGTAAATCCCTCCGAGCAGTGTAGGTCCCGCGGCTGTTGGACACTTTTGACGAGTGACGCTTGGTAAATGGCAGTGAAAACGTGCCAACTCGCACCCTCACCGTTCGCAGCTCAGAGCGCGTTGCATCAGACTGACAATCCAATTGCGCGTGCTGGCCTCGGGAAAGCAGGCAGCAGCTGACCGCAAACAGTAGACACGAGGCCCACTGGTATTCTTGATGGTGGCCCTCGGTTTCTTGGGGACAATCCCTGAGAGCCATGGGGCTCCTTGCCACAGACAGGACCTTGTCGTCGAGAAGAGCACGAAGGAGATCATCACCGTTTGGCAATCAAGTCGGTTGCCACTGGTAGTTTTGCCAGTTGCCGAAGTCCGTGACGACTGGCAAATATGGATGGTAATCTAACCCGCATTTTCTCATTTCTTCAACCCGCCAAGCGCAACTTCAATCCCGCAGGAGGAGAAATCATGCTGACAAGAAATCCGAAGAAAGGTCCTCACGAGTAGCGCGCGGCGGAGATCTCGCAGCATCGCACGACAGGAGGATGGCTGAGTCGAGGGGATGTCTGTTCGAGATTTTCAAGGGCCTGCGTTAATACGGGGAGGATGACGTGGGTACAACAAATCGAACGCTGAAGCAAAAAGCCTATCACGAGTTGACGGAGTTCCTCGTCATCGCGCTCTATCTCTGGGTGGTTTTCGGTCTGCTCCTGGTGTACAAATCGGTGATTCTGGACGAGGAGCACATCGATTACCTGGCTCACGGTCTAGCGCTCATGAATGCGCTGGCATTCGCGAAAGTCGTGCTGATCGCACGAGCGCTTCACCTGGGCGATAAGGCCAACGACAGGCCGCTCATCTATCCGACTCTGCTGAAATCCGCCTTGTTTAGTCTCGTACTAACCGCTTGCAAAATTCTGGAGGATGCCGCGGTCGGTCTGTATCGGGGCAAGTCTTTCTCCCAGAGTATTGCCGACCTCGGCGGGGGGACCTGGAAGGGGATTGCGACTCTGACCGTGCTTCTGTTCGCGGTGCTCATCCCATTCTTCGGGTTCAGCGAACTGCAAAGAGTTCTTGGCGAGGGCAAACTGGGGCAGATCTTTTTCCGCCCGCACGACGCGTCACAGACTGTCGACGCATTAATGCTGTAATTTCACCGATACCAAGAGACCGAAAGGTGAACCCCTGGCTAAGGCGGCGATGTAAAGGAAATAAAGCAGACAGAATGAGCGACCACACAAGTACAGTCGAGAACAGGTGCATTGGCCTTGGTCTGCCGCTGGCTGTCAGACAATGGCGTCATGAAATTGAAATCGGGAAGGAGGAAAGCGATGCGAAAAACGAACCAGATCACGTTGGTAGGGATCGGCATGACGTTGGCCGTGACAATCGTGACTTGTATTGTGGCAATGGGTCAGGACGTGCGGCACAACTACATGCCGGGGACAGACTTCTCCAAGTATCACACCTACAAGTGGGTCAACATCGAGGGCGGTGCGCACCCTAACCAGATTATGGACGCAGAAATCAAGCAGTCGGTCGACTCGCAGATGGCGACGAAAGGCTTCAGCAAGGTCGACAGCGACAAGGCTGATCTCTATGTCGGATATCAGATCGCTGTCGATCAGGAAAAGCAATGGAACGGATATGGCATGGGCGGTGGGGTGCGCTGGGGTGGAATGGCCTCGGCTACCAGTTCCACCATCAACGTGGGAACCCTGGTCCTCGATATGTACGATCCGGCTACGAAGCAGCTGGTCTGGACGGGAAGTGCGACCAAGACCATTGATCCCAGTTCGAACCAAGAGAAGAACCAGAAGAACCTGAATAAGGCGATGCAGAAGTTAATGAAGGATTTTCCACCCAAACAGAAGTAGAACCACAGAATTCCGACAAAGTTGCAGGAAAGAGGACGGGTATGAAAAGAAACCGGATCACTCGTGTTTGCTCCCTCCTAATCACGGGATACTTCACCGCGCTGGCAGCCGCACAAAATCCAGAATTGCAGCAGAAAGTCGCCGAGATCAAGGAAGCCTCCGCCCGGAACAAGCAAGCCCTGGCGCAATACAGCTGGCAAGAGCAAGTGACCATCAGCCTCAAAGGTGAACAGAAGAAACAAGAGCACTTCCAGGTGCGTCTCGGGCCCGACGGCAAGCCGCAGAAGACATCACTCGACCCGCCTCCGGCTGCGGCCCCGCAGCAGGGAGGCCACCGCCTGAAAGAGCACGTGGTCGAGAAAAAGAAGGAAGAATACAAAGAGTACGCAGACCGGATGAAGGAGTTGGCGCAGCAGTATGTGCCGCCGGATAGAGATCTGCTGCAGCAGGCCTATGAAAAGGGAAACATCACGCTCGGTACCGCAGCAGGAAATCCCGATGAACTTCAATTGGTCATCCACAACTATCTGAAGCCTGAGGATTCGATGACTCTGGTTTTTGACCGGGCGCAGAAGGGGCTGCTGAGCCTTCAGGTGGCTTCTTACATGGACGATCCGAAGGATGCCATGAACCTGACGGTCCAGTTCAGCCGTCTGCCGGATGGGACGAATCATGTCTCCAGCATGGTGATCGACGGCGTCAGCAAGCAATTGAACGTTGCCATTCAGAACTCGAACTACCAGCATTTGTGAACTTTTTCGAGCCTCCTGCAGAGAGTAAGCCATACCCATGGGACAGGCCGGCACGGGAGCGGACCAGCGGGATGAGGCAGAAATCGAGTCGCTTCATGCCAATGTGATTTTCCTGATTACAGTTGTGGCATCGGCGCATGCCCAGGAGAGTACAGATCTCGATAACCGTCGCTGGCGAGTGGAGGGTGGTTTTCTCACCCGAGCGGTTTTTTCGGAACCAATGGTACCCACAACTAATTCGATCTCGATCGGGATTTTGCCTTCAGTAATTACTCCACTTTTTCCGGAAAGATCGATTGGCGGTTCCGCCGGAAGCACCACCTGCTGTTTGGTATCGCTCCCGTCACCAGCTCCAGAACGGTGACCATCAGCCGGACCATCGAGTTTCAGGAAGAGACCTTCGCGATTGGGGCGCAGGTCTCCTCCAGCGTGAAGTCCCTCGACTTTGGCCCGGGATACCAGTAGGACATCGAGCGGCGTGATCACGGCTTCTTGGCACTCGAAGTCGACTTAAACCTGCTCGACACGCAGGCCACACTCAAAACCGCGGCAACTGTGAACGGGCCAGGGGCGACGGAGTCCGCTTCCAAATCGTTTTTTGCGCCGCTTCCAGCGTTCGGCCCGACAGGCCGCTGGTATCCGCTGTACAACTCGAACCGGCTCTCCCTGGAAGGTTCGTTCCGGGGGATGTACTTCGTTGTCTACGGGGATAGGTTTGGGCCTGACGAAGCACCTGGGGTTTAGCGCGGGCTACCAGTTGGGAAGCCGTCTGAGTATTCACGGAACCAGCGATCAGATCGTCATACGCTTGACCCCAGGGGCCTACGGCAGGACTGGAATATTCGTTCGGCGAGGCTCCGGTGCCCAAGGAGCGTCCGCCTTCTACCTCTGGTTCAGCGGACTTCAGGAAAGCGTGGGGGCGTTTGCCAACCTGATTGACGATGCCGGCGGATTTGGTGTCGGCTCACAACTGACGTGGCAGCTGTACACCGGAGTTGGCAAGCAGTTCAAATAGAGGTATTCGCTGTTCGTCGGTTACCGCTACCTAGACGTGGACTACAAGAATGACGGATTTCTCTATGACACGCATATGAGCGGTCTGCGCGCTGGTTTTGGGATTCGCTGCAAGTAGGGGCCAGCGCGATATGGAACGCCCGACTGGCATGGAAAACGACGATCTCTGGGTTGCCGGGTGTGATCCGAATGGTTCCTCTTCCTGCCGCTGTGCGCCCCAGCCACTCGGCAACAGCAGGGATACTTTCATCTCCACGATGTCCTTGACCAGAGCTTCTCCCGAAGTTTCACCCCGCAAGAAATCCTTAGATCCCCTCACGCGCGCGCTTTGTCAATCATCGCTTCCCAAATGCCTTTGGATTTGAGAATGAGTTCCACCGTCTCGCGGATGGCGCCGTGTCCTGCCAGCGCCTTCGTTACGTAGTGCGCCCTCCGCTTAACCTCCGGCACCGCATTGCCCACTGCTACGGCTAGGCCGGCGCGACGCATTAGGGGAAGATCCGGAAGATCATCACCGATGTAAGCGACGGCAGACTCTGCTACTCCTGTGTTTTGGACAATTTCTTCGTAGGCCGGCAGTTTTGCCGGCTGTTTCATGTAGATAAATTCCATTTTCATTTCGTGCGCCCGCCGAAGGAGTGCAGAGCTTTGACGGCCGGTAATGCAGCCAGTACGAAGGCCAGCGGTGTGCGCGAGTGTGAGACCTTGACCATCATGTGCGTCAAACGTCTTGATTTCCAGAGCGATCTCTTCAGTTTGGGAAAGCAGGATGACGCCGCCATCTGTCATTGTCCCGTCCACATCCATGAGAAGCACTTCAATTTGCGCCGCACGTTTCCTGAGGGCTGGGGAGATTTTGGAATAACTGGCCAAGGAAGCCTCCGGATCAGCAATGTATCTCTGTCGAGCTTACGGAAATCAATCCGAACGGCGCTTCGACCACAAAAAAGTCAGTATAGAGTATCCAACTTGGAGCGATCATGGACACTTGCACGCGAGCGCTGTTGCCGGCCGGCCAAGCTCTGGAGGAAAATTACCTCTTTGCGCCATCGTATTCGCGAGCGCTACCAGCTGTCATGAAATCAATTAGGCAAAACGCAGTCTATCGCTCCTCATCGAACTGAAGGTCCTCCAAACCCGTGGATCCTAGAGAGTGACTTCGGCAACTGGGGTGTCAGAAACGACAGTCCACCTGTGAGAGAAGTGGCAGGACTGATTCACACGTTCAATTTCCAAAACCCGTTGAGCGGGGCCCTTTGGACTTTCTGCTCCTGCAGAAGCAAGTTTAGTGCCGTGGCGACCGCGTCCGGCCGTTTGCGAAGTTGTTCTCCCAGGTCGTGTGCGCTGAGCACCACGTCGCCACTAGGGTATCGTTCATGGATTCTGCGGCCATAAGCCAAAATCCTGTCGGCGAGCCTGCGGAGTTCTCGTTTGCGATGTAGCTCTGCCCGTTGACTTCGTGTCTCGTCGGTTTCTAGATACGACCTGCATGCAATGGCGAGCCCAACAGCACACGCGAATGCTGCGCTGGTTCGCCAGTGGGAAGCAATCCATGACGGGATTCGTGTGAGGGTGTTCATCATTTAGACATTACCACACCAAGTTGGAAGCCTACCGTACCCAGTTGTGAAGGCGAAGATTACAAAAGTTCTAGGCCGTGAGCGACCGCTTCCGACTGCCAATGCACTTGACGTTGGTGAGTTGGAGGAAGCGACGATCCGACGGCCGCCTAAACGATCTAGAACGGCAGGGCTTCGAGTGCGGATCACCGGCACGAAACGGGTGCATCGCTACGCCTTGTGTGTTGCGACCTTCTGGGGGACATTCCATCACCGCGAGAATAGGACGCCTGCATAATCGGCGATCTGAACGGCGGAATGGGTTGTGCGAGTAAACGCCGAGCTGAATGGGAAGGAGTTCAGACAGCGGTCCCGTAGCGAAGTCATTGAATGAACCACCACGGTGGCGCTGCAGTGGGTAGCAGCCCGGACTCCTCACTTCGGATGCGATTTCCCGCTCTGCGACCAACGCAAAAGCAGCCATCCGACCACGGAGGCGAACCCCGCAATCCATACTGCGAGGCCTCCCAGCCTGTAATCCCAATGCATGCTGTCTCCTGAGCTAGAAAACAACAAATGCGTACCGAGTACCACCATTGCAAAACCAGCGAACCCGATAAGGTCTGTCCATCGGATCATGGGGACCTCCTCGACGCGTCTGCCGCAACGATCTGGGCGAGAACAACCTGGGCCGACCTCAATTGCGTCACTTCATAACAGTCAGTAACTTCTGTCAGTGATCTGGGTCACAACACTTGACGATGGGTTTACTGCCAGGGTCAAACGCTGAGTGTGCAGTACAGAAGGTGCTAGCATCGGGAAGACAGTGCTCTGACAAAAATAGTCTTCTCGGCGGCAACCCCAGAACATCGTTTCGGACGGGGCAAAGAGGAAAGCACCGGCGCCGGCAGTCTCCGCGCAGCTAGTGAACATGTCCGCGCGATCATCAAACCCCAGGCCATATCTCTTCGATCCAGATGACGAACTGCCGGACCTCCAGGAAAAGCGGGAGCAGTTGATCGGTTGACCGCTCCTGGTTCCGGCAGTGCTCGCGCCTCGACCACGCCGATTCAACTTTAAGAAACCGGCTCCGCTTTTGACGACGGGTTCTGGCAACGGGAGAGTTCGCCTTCTGTGACGCAGATCACCCAGGAGAGTGACAATTGTGACTGCTGTCCGGCGGTCTGCAGTACAAAATGTGGGTGTGCATGGGTGCCAGGCGGGTGCCGTATGTTGGCGAAATGTGCCAACCCGTCATGTCCGACGCGATTTCACCGATTCAACCAAGGAAAGCTGTTTCGGCTGACTACCCGCGCGAGGACCGAAGAGTATTTTTGGCTCTGCGGTAAATGCTCCGCCACAAACTCATTGGTCGTGGATGGCGATGGACGACCTTGTTTGAAGCCCACGTTGGAAGCAGGCCGGCAAGCACAGCACAGTGGCTCCGCGTCGCCAGCCTATTCGGAACAACCTTTTCACACAGATGCCCTCCATGGGAGACGAGGAGGACGCTATGGTATGCGAGGAGGAAGAGGATGAAGTAATCGCAGCCTGTGCGCTCTGCCCAAACGAGGACTGCGGTTCTCTGGTCATTGCGTATCGAACCATTGGCACACCCAGCGCCGATCCTTGGAATTTCGTGTGTTCGAGGTGCGGGACTGATTTCTCGATGCCGGAGGAGGAACTGGTTTTTCAGTCACTAGCGCTGGCCACGCTGTTAGGAAAATCGTCCCGCATCGCGTCAGCCTAGAGCTCGCATCCAGGGTCGCCAACCCACACACAGAATTGTCATGCGAACGGCATCACCGGGGGCCACCCGTCCGGGCCGTGTTCTGCCGGTCACGACTTATTTCGCCTTTGCGTTCGCGGTAGTGGTGAATCTGATCGCCGTCTCGGCGTGGATCACAGCCTCTTCCTTACCCGTGGCCGCCGCTACTCCAGTACCCGCTCCCCCACCGGCAGCCGTCCCGATGAGAGCGCCCTTGCCGCCGCCGGCCAATCCGCCGATGAGTGCGCCCGCAGCGGCGCCGCCACCTATCTTCGTGACGTTGCTCTTGGTGTGGCTTTTGCCCTTCGCTCGAAAGCCACTGGTTGAGACCGCCAAAGGTTTGCCATCCGCTAGCTGAATCGAGGTGAGCCGGATGGTGAGCTCTCCGGGGGCGTGCAGCCGCCCGCTTGACTTGGCATAGGTGACCTTGCCTTTCGCTGGCGCGCCCGCCTTGGCGATCGCGCTGCCATTGACCACCAGGTCTCGCACCAGATTGGCCTTAAATGATTGCCCGACCTGGGCGGTGGCGGAGTTGATTTGCGAGTCAGTGCGCACGGTGATGTGAGTTCCGGCGGGCACGGTCTGCGCGAACACCAACATTGAAAGGGTGAGTAGGAAAACGATGGTCTTCCCGAATCGGCTCAGCATGACCTCTCCGTAAAACTGTTACCTAACCGGCCAACGGTCAGAGTTGTAAGAGTAATTGTAGGAAGTTTTTGCGTAGGGCTCAGCTACGTATTGGTGTGCTCAGCGGTTACGTTGGACCCAACCCTCTTGTGCGGATGGGAGTGAGTGACCCAGCCGAACTTGCTCCTAATCCTCGGGGATATCGAATGAGACCAACTCTGCCTTGAATCCTCGGGTCCTTAATGCCCCATAGCCGATGCCGACTCCCATCCAAACGACGCCGGCGATTTTGGCCGGCCGACTCAAGCTCAACCAGAGCAGCAAGCAGATGGAGAATCCGAGAATCGGCACCAGGAAGCTGCTCCAGTCCCTGTTTCGCCCGCGCAGGAAATATCTGGTAAACGAAGCCCCGTTGACCCCCATGAACGCCAGCAAGGCACCGAAATTCAGCAGCTCTGCGGCGCGTTCGAATGTCAGAAACACAGTTCCAATCAGCGCGAACAATCCGACAAACAGGACGTTATTCCGCGGAATACGACGTTTCGGCTCGACGACGCCGAAGAATGACTTGGGAATCGCATTCCCACGGCCCATGCCGTAGAGCAGGCGAGCGGCGCCTAATTGCGACCCCATGCCGGATCCGATTGTGGCCACCAGAAGTGTAATGTTGATCAGGCTGAACAGCCAGGGTCCAGCCGCGCGGCCCGCCACGGAAACAAAGGCGGTGTCCACGTCGGGAAAGGGTGCAGAACTCGGCCACACCAGTTGGGCGGCGTAGACTTCAATCGAAGCCAGCACGCCGGTAATCAAACACACGAGAACAGTTGCGAGCAGGATGTTGCGTTTAGGATTTTCTGCCTCTTCCGACAAAGTCGAGATTCCGTCGAAGCCAATATAAGTCAGCACTGCCAGCGAGGTTCCACCCAGGACGGCGGGCACGGAAAAAGTCCGGGGATCGTAAAAAGGCCGGGTAAAGAATGCCATCCCGTCGTGGGGAGTCTTGAGGACGTAGCGGGCAGAGGCTGCAAGGAAGATGAGGATGACGACGCCCATCGCGGCAGCCAGCGTGTCGTTGATGCGAGCCGATGTCCGGATCCCGAACAGGTTGAGTCCCGTAAACAGACCAATAAAGAAGAGCACAAATATTGCATAAGGGACCTCCGGGAAGAAGTTCTGCGCGAACTTACTGCACAAAATGGTGCATACGATGGGATTGAGCATGTAATCCATGGCCATGCTCCAGCCGGTCACGTATCCGAGCCCGGGGTGAATTTCGGATCCGACGTAGGTAAATGCTGAACCTGCGCTGGGGTAAACCCGAGCCATCCGTCCGTAGCTGATCGCGGTGAAGAGCATCGCAATCATGGCGAGAAGCACAATGGTCACGGCATGACCGTGTGCCCGTTGGCTCATCACGCCGTAGACCGGCATCGGCGCGGTCGGCTGGATGACAATCATTCCGTACAAGATCAAATCCCATAGGCCGAGCACGCGACGGAGCCCGGGAGCCTGCGAGATCGAGGTACTTGGTGTAGAGGACATTTAGAAATCGGTAGAATAAAAGGGAAGCGAATCCAAACTTCGCTCGCACCCATGCACGGGTAATCCCTTCAAGCCCAGCTGACTTCAAACAGACACTTCAGGGTGCTGAATGAGTCTGGAGTCCTACGCTGCCTGCGGAAATCCCATTTGTCAGTACCGAGCTCAACCGCCCCCAGCTCGAACTGACCGGCGGGTCCAATCGCACCGGTCAGAACGTTGGCGTGGTTCCAAACATTTGAAGAAATCGACGCGGAACTCAAATCTCATCAGCTCGCTGCGAGACTTTAAGAAGGATGCCATATGAAATGACTTGACGCCCGTGAAATCCCGCGTCGGAATCAGCAGCGCCCCTAATCCGACGTCCTGCTTACCTCGAGCAACAAGTGCTGAGAAAATTCAACGTTCATCTTGGGATTGCTCGCATCCACCGATCCCAACTGGAGGGCAGTCTCATAATTCACAACCTGGTATTTACCCGGCGCTAACCCACGTAGCTCAACCTGCCCCTTCCAGGGCGTGACCTTTTCTGGAGCATAGAACGCGTAGTACATCTTGCCGTCTTTCTCGATGGCGTAGGCTTCGGGCCAGTCATAACCGTAGGTATAGAGATCGAGGAACTTTCCTCGGGACAACATTTTGCTGTTGTAGATGTCGATCCACTTCTTCCAATGGGCTTGCTTATCGGCCGTCAGTTCGACAGTCTTGAACTTTGGTCCATACCCGGGCCAGGTGAACTTCGTTCCCACCACAGCGCCCACCCCGACCTCGGAGGCGAAGTCGCTTCCTTTATCCACTTCGTGCACCGTGTTACTGAGCTGAATATCAGTGAGTTCGACGTGGTCGCCGTAGACAGCAGCCTCTGGACCGAGCAGGGCTTTGTACATTTTGGTGCGCAGACGGAGTTGTCTGGCACCCACCGGGTCGGCGGTGACCGCCTGATCGATATAGGGCAGCCAAGCCAGGCTAGGTGGAGTTCCACAGGGACACGCCTGGGTCACACTGTCGGGCTTCAGTGCGCGAGTCGTGTCGAGAATGATCTTGTAAACCTTCCCCACGGCGTTGATGGAATCGTTCGGTGATGTGTGGTGATGCTTGGGGTTGTAGCAAGCGGGCACGGTGTAGGAGAAATCAAGCTTGTGTCCATCGAAATCCCAGTCGCGAATGAAGCGCTCGGTTAGATGCTTGTAGTACTCCTGCACCTCGGGAAGCGCAGGGCAGAGGGCGCCCAGGTCAGCCGTGGCTCGTGCCGGCTTTCCCTCCTTGTCCAGGATCAGCCAGTCGGGATGTTCTCTCACAACATTTGATAACTGGTACGGCCGGTGGTTGAGAATATCCCTGCCGTGCCCGTCTTCAGCCACGATGGGAATCCACCACAGCATTATGTGGAGCCCGGCGTCGTGGAACCCCTTTACGACCTTCTGGAGAGAATCGTTCGGGAAGGTATCGCTCCGCGGCTCCCAGTCCCCTCGGGCCTTGAACCAACCCGCGTCCAGGGTCGCCCAACTCAGCCCGAGTTCCTTCAGCTTGGGAATGGTGCCCAGCATCTGCTTAGGGGTGAAATCCATTTCGTAACCCCAGCCACACCAATTCGCCTGGTAGTCGGCGTTGGTGGGATGGGCCAGGCTGACGCCTCGGACTTGGAGCATCCTGGAGTACAGGCTCAGTGGCTCGTAAAAGTCGCCCCGAAAAACCGCGACAAAGGTCAACGGCGTCGTGTAAACCTGGCCGGCTTGCAATCGCGTGTCGGCGTCGAGGGTAATTTCTGCGTTTACGCGACGATCCGGACGGGTACGTACTGGCAGACTGAGCAGCACAGGCACCGGTTCAGCGTGGCCAATCGCCTCCCCCACGGCGCCAGTCCAGAAGGCCACCACCGGGATACCGCCACCCGTCCGGTTTTCGTCATTGTGCATAACCACTTGCATGGGGTTGGGGCGAGTGAACTGTTCGCTGATGCGGATGACGTCGTCTTTCCCCCAAGCCTCGCTGGACCCATGAAAGGACCACAGGGCAAAGGGTGCCGCCTTCTGATCGCTAAGGGCGGCACTGAAAATGTGCCGTTGCGTAACGACCTGCTCAATCGGGATATCAACCGTACCCAGGTTCCTATACGTAGTGCTCGTGAGCGCCAAGTTGGGCAGGTCATCGTAAATTTCGACCGTGAGGTTCTTCTCCAGGCTCGGCAGTGACGGACTTTGGCCTGAGATCTCGATACGCTTTCCCCTGGCACCAAGCCTGCCAGAAGCATTGCTCACCCGGACGTTCGCGAAATCCAAGACGAAGTCGCTGATCGCCTTACCGCCGCTTACTACCGCGTCCGCACCGGCGTTGGGGTCCGCCTGCACGTCATCCATAGTGAGCGTTTGCCCACTTCGCACCAGGTCTGCCTCGAGATACCCCGCGCGTCCTAGCCGGAACTCTGCCGCCGATGTTTTGATCACCATGGCCCCGACGGGAGTCACCGTGACCGTAATGGCCGAACTACCCTGGGTGGAGGCGGGGTTGGAGCGGCGTCGAGTGCAGCCAGAGATTGGAATGGAGAGCAGTAGGGCGAGAAAAAGAGCTTGAGACGGAAGACTGGGCGTGATGTAGGCCCGAGGCATATTCAGATCGCTCTTCCTGGGAGCAGAGACAGGAAGGATGTACACCCTTTCCCTTGGTGAAACGTTTTACTATGCGAAGGAAATATACGCAACCTAGCTCGATGTCAAGGGAAAACTCCGCCGGCAACCGTCGAATCCTGGGACTATCGTCTACGTCCCCTGACCGAGTCTGTCAAGGTCGTCACCGGATGTGGAACTCCATGCCGGACCATTACTCGGTCGGATGGGCAGGAGCGGTACCGACGAAAAGCCTCCCGAAATCGGGAGAGAACGAGCGGCCGATGTCGCCTGCGAATTCCATCAAAGCATCGATCGAAGCGGACGGGTTGATGGTATGCGGCGACAAGCACTTGTAGCTTGCCAGCAAGACACCAAACTCCAGCGCCGTTTCGATCGATCGATCGTCGCGGCTGTTCCCATCCGTGCGTAAGAAAGGAAGGCCGGCCGCGATCGCGGCAAGAATGCCACCCAACAAGGCGTCGCCTGCCCCCGCGGTGGAAGCAACTTTCACTCGGGGCGCAGGGCAGAAGTTTTGCGTTTTGGCTGTGAGGCCGTAGGCGCCGGCTTTCCCTGCGCTCACGACGAGCTGAAGGTGGGGATAAAAACTGTGGAGCAACCGCTGGCAGTGCCGGAGAAAGGGCTCCGGTGATTCGGGTTCTAACCGGTGTCCCACGAGTTCCTCTGCTTCGCTCTCATTGAGCGCCACTAAGTCCAGCAGGTCAAACATTCCGGCGGCCCGCGCTGGCTGAACCTCGGCAGCAACGAACGAGGCGGCACGAAAGGCACCGGGGGGCGACGCCAATTCGAGGAAGTGCTGCCGTACCTCAAGCGGAACTTCCGGTACCGCCAGCGCGATGAAACGCCCCTGAGTCGCGCTTAGCAAGTCCGCCATTGCGTCGATGTCACTCCTGCTTAGGGTCCCAGCCGCGGAGTTGCTGGTCGTGATGTTTCCCCCGGTACCATCCGGGTACTGGAAGCAAACACTGAACAGAGTCGGTGCCGCGGGAATGAGGCGGACGAAGCTTGTGTCCATGCCCACCTCCGTCATCTGTTGAACGACGTGCCGCCCGGCCGGATCGTCGCCCACATGGCCTACGGGGACGACATGAAATGGGCGCCCGACAGGTCGTGCCCCCAACAGCTTGGCAACGTAGTGGCTGACGATGTGCAGCTTGCAGTAGTCTTTCACGTCAAGCAAGCGGCCAAGTCGGCTCTCATTGCGGCCCAGGCTATGGTCGCCCTCAAGCCGGAAGAACATTCCCGTGCCCAAGCCACCAACGCCGACGAGTAGCTGGTAAGAAGAATCCTCATCAATCCGCAAGAACCGCATGTAATTCCCTCACAGCAGCTCCCAGTCAGGATTCTCGCTAATGGGATGGCAGGCGGTTTCTGCGGTCGCCGTGATGATCGCGTCGGGATGGTGTTGCAAAAGTGTCATGGGATATTCGACTGTCGGCTCAGAAAAAAGGGCCACGCGAAGGGCAGTTTGCTTCCATGCGCCCGTATCGCTGTAAACGCGCACCTTCCGCGCCGACAGACACTCCTTGACCCCCAAGGTGACCGACATCGGCGGAACAAACTGGTAAGCGCCACCGAAGGTGCGCTGCCCAAGGGCGAGGATGGTATCCACGTTGTTTTCCTGGATGCGAATGGTTGAGCTGGAGAGTTCCTCGAGCGTGACGGAGCTGTAGGGATGACGGCGTGCTTGGTTATAAGCGATGTGTCCGTCCTGCCCCCACCCGCCGAGGGTAATGTCGACAGGGGCGCTCTCGATCGCGGCTGAGATCTTTTCGATGGTGGAAGGGAGAAGCCAAAATCGCTGTTCTTTCGGCACTTGCAGTTCAGGCCTGATGCCACCGTAGAAATGCTTTTCCATAAAGGAGCGGAAGTTATAGGGATGTCCGGCCGATAAAGCGCGCCCTTGCCAGTCGAGGCATTCGTCCATGTGAAACACCGACAGATTTCGCAAGTCGACGTTTCGGGTATTCACCAGATTGGTAAAAGGCGCATACCAGCAGACGGGTCCGCATGGAACGATGGCTCGGGTGGGTGCGCCGTTGCGATTATTGTCTTCGAGTACCTCGACCAGCTCTTCCGCCATCAACTGGCCCATTGCAGCGGAGTTGGACACCATGCGAAAGCGCACGCGCAGAAGCGGATGGTCGGTGAGGTCGTGACTCGGAATTCTGCACCAGCGGTACAGATCGGACCTACGGATGGGGCTCATAATGTTCCCTACAACAGAGTTGATACGTTATGTTGCGTGCCCAAGTACGTGTCATTCCCTGCCTCAGGAATCCGGCGCCGGACACGTGGAATCGCGAACAATCAGTTGGGGCGAGACCTTTCGGTGCTTGCTCATAACGGTTCGTTTTTCGACAGCAGCCCGGATCAGTTCTTCGACGATTTCCGCCGCCAGCGAACCCTGCATTTCCAACTGCTGTTGCACCGTCGTGAGCGGAGGATTGTAGAATGCCGAGCCGGGAACATCATCGAATCCAACAACTGAACAGTCCTTGGGGACCCGACGGCCGGCCTTGCTTAGAGTGCGAATCGCCGCGCAGGCGGTGAGGTCGTCGAAGGCGACCAGGGCGGTGAACGTAGGGCGATGTTGCAATAATTCCTCCGTCAACTCACAACCTTCCACATAGGTGGAGTTGCGGCCCTTGATCTCCACAACCAGATCAGGATTGATGTTCAAGCTTACGTCATGGGCGAAGCTCTCGACCCCCTGCCAACGCTGCTGACTGTCAATGAGGCTCTTTGGGCCCTTGATGAATGCCACGGTGCGGTGGCCGAGCTCGTAGAGATGTTGCAGGACCTGCCGGGTGCCGGACTGATTGTCGACCACGATCGAGCTAACCGGTCCTCGCTGTAACTCGTGACCGATGACAACCGCCGGAACGGATCGTCGCGCAAATTCTGCGAGCAATCCTATGTTCAAGAAGGCGGGGTTGGCGATGGCAATCATTGCTTCCACTCGCCTCCCCAGCAACAGATCCACGCAGCGCTGAAACTGCGACCTGTCATTCTGCAAGTCTGTGGTGAGAGGGAAGTAGCCCGCAGGTCGCAAATGGTTTTCGATGCCACGCAGTATCTGGGTACAATACGCATCCGTAATATCAAAGACAATCACGCCGACGGTGTGGCTGCGCTGGCTGCGGAGGGAACGTGCGAACAGATTGGGGCGGTATCCCAATCGCTTCGCCACCTTCCAAATGTGTGTGCGTGTCCGTCCGGAGATGCGTTTGGCAGCTAGTCCGTCGCTGAGCACCATCGAGACGGTCGTGACCGAGAAGCCGCTCTTTTCTGCAACGTCGCGAATGGTGACCATCGTGTTCCCTGTGCTCTCCAAGCCAGCGCCGTACCGCAAGTCGAATTCCTTGTACAACAACCCTGGGCGCTCGCCACTGTCCTGAGAGCGCTGCCGTCGTGACGCGAGCGGTTGACAGCCGCGTACCAGAAGCCTAGATTTACACGGTATTGTAACGTTTCACCGGAGAAAACGCTTGGGAGAGTCAGGCAAGGCGATTCGGTTGAAACACATTCTGCGGCCGGATCGCGGCACGCTGGTGGTTGCCTTTGATCATGCGCTGGTTCTGGGCCCAATACCCGGGACCCTCGACCCAGAAGGCCAAATTCGCCGCTTCGTCGAAGGCAAAGTCGACGCCCTTCTGCTCAACCTGGGAAATTTCCGGAATTTCGCGAAAGCGGTTGCGCCCGGGCAGATTCCAGGCCTCATCGCGCGGCTTGACTGGACCACAGCCTTCAACGACGCGGCGAATGCCCGTCCTCATGGTTTCCAAACCTGCCTGGTTGCCCAACCTGAGGATGCCCTGCGAGCAGGCGCCGATGCGGTCATGACCTTCCTGGTGGTGGGCAGTGGTGACGCCGAATTTGAGAGGAAAGAAGTCAAGCGCGTGGGCAGGCTAGCCCGGGAATGCGAACGTATCGGCATGCCTCTGTTCGTGGAATCGCTGGCCCGCGGAGGGCAAGTGCACAATCCCCGCGAAGCGAAATGGCTCATGCTTCACACCCGGATGGCGGCCGAATTGGGTGCAGACATCATTAAGACGGAGAACGCGATGGATGTTGCGAGCCTGCAAACCGTGATCCGTGCCTGCCCTATCCCGATCCTTGTCCTGGGAGGGAGTCGCGCCGGGTCCGACGAAGAGGTCGTCGACACGGTGCGCGGTATCGTCGAAGCGGGGGCAGCAGGCGTGTTCTTCGGCCGCAATATTTTCCAGGCTGACAATATGTTGGACCTGTTGGCGCGCTTGCGTTCCGTGCTCACTGGCACAGCGACGGGACGGTGATCGGTGAGTCTGCTGGCCATAGACATGGGCTCGAGCAGTTGCAAGGCAGTCGTCTTTTCAGAAGAGGGCCGGGTTCTGGTCTGGAAATCCTGTTCTTACCCGGCGCCAGACGCACCCTACCCCTCCTGGGCGCAGATGCCAGCCGAGCATTTCTGGCAAGCGCTCGTTACCGTATGCCAGGCGACGGCCTCTGAGGCGCGCGCCGATCCGGTCGACGTCCTGGCCATCAGCTCGCACGGTGAAACGCTGGTTCCCGTGAATTCGCAGCAGCAAGCCGTGGCGCCGGCCATCCTCAACTTCGATAATCGGGCGGTCGCGGAAGCGAATGGGCTGGCGGAGACGCTTGGGTCACGACGGGTTTTCGACATCACCGGACTGGCGGTGCACCCCATGTACCCGGTGGCCAAAATGGTGTGGCTGCGCCAGCATCAACCCGACGTATTTTCGTCTGTGGCTCGTTTCTTAGCGGTGCCGTGCTACCTGCTGACACGCCTGGGGTTGGAAGCGCTGGTCGACTATTCGCTGGCTTCTCGGTTTCTGGCTTTTGACATTCGCACGCACACCTGGTCTCCAGAGATTCTCTCCGCGTGTCAGTTGAACACCGAACAATTGCCGCAATCGGTTCCGGCGGGGACTGTTGCAGGACAGCTGTCGAGCGGCGTCGCCGCCCAACTCGGCCTGAAGGGCGGCGCGGTGGTTGTTGTGGGCGGGCACGACCAGCCGTGTTCCGCGCTCGGCTGCGGCGTGCTCGACCCCGGCAGAATCTCCGCATCGTTAGGCACTTACGAGTGCCTGGTCGCTGCCTCTCGGGCTCCCGTGCTGAACGACCGCGCATTCACTGCCAACCTCAACTCGTACTGTCATGTCGTCCCGGATCGCTACGTAACGCTGGCTTATTTTCCTTCCGGGATCATGCTCGACTGGTTCCTTCGCTTGCTCTACTCCAAAGGAGAGCTAGCTCCCTCTTCCGTCAGCGAACTCTGCGGGCGATTAGAAGCGGACGCACCCAGGGGACCAACGGGGTTGTGCATTATGCCCCATCTGCTCGGAACCTGTAATCCTGACTTCAACCCGAATGCGACGGGAGTCATAGCCGGAATTCTTCCAAGTACCAGGCGTGCCGATCTGTACAAGGGCATCATCGAGGGAATCGCATGTGAATTCGCGAATATGGCCGTACTCATGCAAGAGGCGATAGGGCCGTATGCGGACGTTTACCTCAGCGGCGGAGGCTCCCGCTCGCTTCTGGGATTGAGGTTGCGCGCTGCAATGGCAGGCCGCCAGCTCCACTTAATGCGATGTCCCGAGGCCGTATGCCTGGGGACAGCCATCCTGGCAGGAACCGCTGCCGGCACATATCGCGACTTCGCCGAAGCCGTCGGGCAAGTAGTTCGCGTTTCCGAAACCATAGTCCCGGACGCGGCTATCGCCGAAAGTTACGAACCCCAGATCCTGCAATATCGGGTTCTGTACCCAAGCCTGGCGCCTCTATGGCGCGCACGGAGTACCCCTAAGTGAGGAGGAAGAATGATCAAGCCAAAGGTCGGATTCATTGTCTATGGCGTTCATAAGGATGGGCTGAAGGATCCCATGGGCCACCCGTTCATTGACGACCGAGTGGTGGAGCAGGCAAAAAGCGCACTGATACGGGCCGGCCTCAGCCTGGTCACGCAGGCGACCGTGGTCGCCTCCAAAGAAGAAGCAATCGCAGCGCTACGAAGCATGAAGCACGACGAGCAACTCGACGCCATCATTCTGTTCTCTGGTACCTGGGTGTGGGCAGCCCACCTCGTCGGCGCGATACGCGATTACGCCAGCACGGGAAAAGGCGTCGTGCTCTGGACTCATCCCGGATCCCAAGGTTGGCGCCCGGTGGGCGGACTGGTCCTGCATGGAGGGCTGTTAGAGATCGGGATTCCTCACAAATTCGTCTACGGAGCGTCTGATGAGACACCCGTCATAGAGACAATTGTCAGTTATGCACGGGCGGCACACCTGAAGAATTGGCTGAACCTTACCACCTTCGGCGCCTTTGGGGGCAGGGGCATGGGACAGACCTGCGGAGTGGCCGATCCATCGCAGTGGATGCGTGTATTCGGGGTGGACATCGATTCGCGCGATACCACCGAACTCATCCGGACCGCCGAGGCCATTTCCCAAGCTGAGATCGCAGCTCTTGCGCCGAGACTGCAAGGGATATTCGGCAAGGTTCCCGATTCGACGGTCGTCAACGAACGTTCCATCCGCCTGTACCTCGCGCTGAAGAAGATCGTAGAACGGGAGAAGTTTGACTTTTACACCATTCAGTCTTTTCCCGGCCTGGGCGATGACTACTCGGCCACATGCTTTGCCCAAAGCATGATGCTCGAGGACGGGTATGGGACCTCGACCCTTGGTGACTACAACACGGGTCTTACGGTATTGCTGCTCAGCAAGCTGAGTAACGAAAGGGTGTACTACGGAGATCTTCAGCACATTGACACGAGAACGAAAGAGATCAAGATCATCGGCGATGGAGCTTGTCCGCCGTCGTTGGCCGGGAAACTCGGACCCGCAGGCTTTGCGGAGCACGGGATTCCGACCGAAGGAGAAGCGGGCGGACTCTCGATAAGACTGATCTGCAAGGTCGGCGAAGGGGTACTGGCGCGGCTGGGCAGGGTCGACGGGAAGTTCCAGATGGTGGTCACCCGCGCCACGGTTTTCGAGCCTCCCGCCGAATCGATTGCTGATCGCTTGAATGAGTGTGGTATCCCCTTCTGGCCGCACGGGTTCGTCACGGTCCATTGCGACGTGCACAAGCTTCTCCAGCATTGGACCAACGAATATGCTTGCCTGGGTTATGGCAGCAACATATTTCCGGTTCTGGTGGACTTCTGTGATTTGAGTGGCATAGAAGCTATTCTTCCGTAAGGAAGGAGCCCGCAATGCGTTATTCCCACGCTAGATTGGTTGTCGTCTGCGGTGTTGCCATTGTCTTGCTGAGTGCCTCGCAGATGCTGGTCGGCGCGCATCCTCAGGCCGAGCAAGGCGACCAGCAAGGGCTCGAGGAACTTGCGGCGCTGCACCCCATCGACGCTCACGTTCACCTTTTCAAGACTGATCCTGCATTCCAGGCGATGCTCGAACGGCTCAACCTGGAGGTGCTAAACATCCTAGTCATGGACGACACCCTCGTCTACCGCAAGCAGTTGCAACCACAAATTGCCGATGCACTCTCCCTAATGCGATCCAGTCACGGGCGGATCGCCTTGTGCACGACCTTCGATCCCTACGCGTTCGACAGCCGTTCCTTCCCAGCTGACGCCATCAAGCAGATCAACCAGGATTTCTCAGACGGAGCGCTCGCGGTAAAGATCTGGAAAAACATCGGGATGGAAATCAAGGATCGTAGCGGGAAGTACGTCATGGCAGACGATCCGAAGTTTCAGCCTATCTATCGGGACATCGAGGGCCACGGCAAAACTCTGCTGGTGCACCAGGCAGAGCCGGATGTGGCCTGGGGACCGCCTGATCCGTCCGATCCCTCCTGGTCCTACTATCGGGAGAATCCACAATGGTACGTCGCTGACAAGCCAGGATTCCCCTCCAAGCAAGCGATCCTGGCGGCGCGCGATCGAATACTCGAACAGAACCCCAAGTTGCGGGTCGTGGGAGTCCATTTGGGGAGCATGGAGAGAAGTCTCGACGATATTGCTCAGCATCTAGACCGCTACCCCAATTTCGCGATTGATGTGGCGGCCAGGATGGAGTACCTGATGCTCATGCCGCGAGAACCGGTGCGCCAATTCTTGATCAGGTACCAGGACCGGATTCTTTATGGCACTGATCTCGATCTGCTCGCGACGGCCAAAATTCCGGAGGCACTGAAGGA
>Ga0187778_10000281_pt1 | contig 36881 bp, 38 predicted proteins | sample 1015_Q2_SP5_20_M_FD_132418 | JGI IMG/M metagenome (GOLD analysis project Ga0187778, IMG submission 132418) | Tropical peat soil microbial communities from peatlands in Department of Meta, Colombia - 1015_Q2_SP5_20_MG | ecosystem: Environmental > Terrestrial > Soil > Wetlands > Peat | place...
CCGAGACGCCCGGGCCCGCCACGGGCGGGCCGCCGAAGACCGACGCACCGCCCATCGGGCCCGGTCCCCAATGCCCACCCGGCCCGGCGGGCCCGGCGGGGAGCACGGTCACCGTCGTGGCGGTGTAGCTGCCGTCCGCCGCCTTGTCCCCCTCGACCAGGACGTGGTCGCCCTGCGCCACGTCGGAAGCGGAGCCGCTGCCGGAGCGGGTCCGGTAGGCCGTGGAAGGGGTCGTGTGCACGGTGACCGACCCCCCGGGCGTGCTCAGCACGATGGTGCCCGCGGCGACCGATGTGACCTGCCCGCCCACCTGGGGGAGGACGATCGACACCGTGGTGGCGTCGAGATCGGTGTGGTTCGAGGCGATGGTCCCCCGGGCCACGATCTGGACCCCCCTGGTCACGTCAGACGCCACGGCGCTCTGTCCGCCCCGGTCGTAGGTCGTCGCCCCGCTGGTGTAGACGGTCCTCCAGAACCCCTGGGCGTCCTCCACGGTGATGGTCCCGTTCCCGACGGACACGACTGTGCCTACGACAGCGGGGGACTCGATGTTCACGGACGTGGCCACCGGGACCGTCGGAGTGGTGCTGGCGCCGGAACCCGAGGAGGGCGGCACCTGCACGGCCGGCCGGACGTCCACGTGCTCGCCTACGGCGAGGTCGGACCGGGAGGCTGCCTGGCCGTCCTTGGTATAGGTCGTCGAGGAGTCGGTCGTGAACTGCTGCGTCGAGCCATCGGGTCGTGTCACGGTGATCGAGCCCGGGTCGATCGCGCTCAAGGTCCCGCCGCCGGGGCCCACGCCCAGGCCCTGCCCGCCGGGCCCCGCGAGGACCCCTCCCGCGGGTCCCGGGACGACCGCGGTCGTCGGCCCGCCCGACGCCGTGCCCGACGCCGTGCCCGACGCCGTGCCCGACGCATCCGCCGCGGCGACGGTGGCAGGCGCGCCTGCCGGACCGGTGACGGCCGCAGCCACGCCGTAGGCGCCGAGCCCGACGACGCCCGCCAGCGCCCCCAGGCCGGCCACCCGGCGGAGGCGACGTCCCGACGGGCGGCCGGGGGGCACAGGGAGGGGCGGCGGCGGAGGCGGCGGCGGGGGCGCCCCCGACGGTCCCCACCACCCGGCGGCCGGCTCGTGCGGGGAGGGGGTGAAGCGCTCGTCTGTGGTCACGTCTCGCTCCTCATGTCGTCGACGCCCTGCCGGGCCGCGTGCGTACCGGCGCCCGGGGTGGCCACCCAAGCTTCGGCGCGCAAGCTTGGAAGCAGCCGTGCGAGACCTTGGAGTTCCGTGACAATTCCGACACGGGCCGTGGCGGTGCCCCTACATGAACGAGTCGTCGGCCGAGAGCCCGAGCTCAGGGTCGCCGCCGGTGATGATCGGCTGGCAGTTGCCGTACCCCTCGCCGCCACCGACGGGGTCCAGGACGTGGACGACGGTGTCGCGGATCTGGTGCAGCCGCCTCGCCATCGCCGGATCGGCGCAATTCGGGATGCGCTCACCCTCGACCACCAGGTCGCCGCGCCATTCCCCGTGGTGGTGGCCGTCGAAGCCGAAGTACAGGCCGGCGCCGAGGTGGAAGCCCGTGTCGGAGACGGCCTCCATCGTCAGGATGCGCGTGGTGCCGTCCTCGGTGGTGGCTTCGAGCGTGCCGCCGAGCAGCCGCCGGTTGGACGGGTCGAAGCGCAACGCGGGCTCGATGTCGGTGAAGCGCTCCGTCCGCCCGTCGGGGTGCTCGACGCCGCCCATGACCACCTTGTGGAGGAACCCCGGCGCCTTCACGATCTGGTAGTGCAACAGCATGGCGTAGCGGCTGCCGTCGGGGCGCGTCATGGCCAGCGGGCTCCAGATCATCCGGAACGACAGGCCTCGCAGTGGGTCGACCTGCTCGATGTCGGTCTGGGGTAGTCCCACGTCGACGCGCGTGCCCCAGGAGTGGTCGCGGGTGCTGATCCAGGTCTCGGGTGTGATCTCGGTGCGCTCGCCGTCGATGTCGACCCAGCCCGAGGCGACGCCGGTCTGGTGGTAGCGGACCAGGTCCGACACGACACGCACACCGGCGCGCCGGTGTGTGCGGTCCTCCATGGACGGAGGCACGATGGCGTCGAAGCGCCAGTCGAAGGCAATCGGCTGTGTGTCGTTGGGCTCGAGGACGAAGCGGACCGAATGCAGTGGCTCCAGCACTTCGTAGCGGACCGGCCCGATGACGGTCTCCTCGAAGCGGGGGGCAAGCCGCCGGCTGGCACGCACCGTCGCCTGTTCGACCCCGCGGGAGATCCCCGCGTAGGCGTCCATGACGTTGCGGTTCGGGTACTTGCCCAGCCCGAAACCGAGCTGGAGGCTGCCGTCAGTGGCGGCGGCCATGGCGCAGACCTTCTCCGTCCAGGACTGGTCGCTGGTCCCGACGACGGCGAAGGTGTCGGCGATCTGGTGGGTCAGGCCCTCGTCGGCGGGAAGCAGCGGGCCGATCGGGTTCGTCACACGCTCGACCAGTACGTGTGCTCGAGCATCTGCTCGAGCGTGGCCCGGTGCATGATGAGGTCGTCTGGGTCGCCGGGCATCTCGATCTCGCCGAAGAGGATCTGCCGGCGTGCCACCCTGCTCATCACGATCGCGTGCCGCAGTGCGGCGTACATCGTGTAGAAGTCGAGGTCCCGCGGGGTGTGACCCGACAGCTGCTCGTAGGTCGCGGCGACGTCGTCGAGCCGCATGAAATGCGGCATGCCCGGCAGCCCGGCCTGCAGAGCGATGTCGTCGAGGAACCGGTGCAGGTACACCATCCAACCCAGGTCGATCTCCCGCGGGCCGGTGGCGGCCATCTCCCAGTCGAGAACGGCCACGGGCTCGAAGTCGCGGTACATGACGTTGCCGATGCGGGAGTCGCCCCAGCTCACCACGGTGTCGCCCTCGTCGACCGGCCAGTGCTCCTCCAGCCATGCGAAGGTGCGCTCGATCAACGGTGACCGGGTGCCGTCGGCCACCACCCACTCGTAGTAGGCGCGCTGCTCGGCCAGGTGCCGTTGCAGCGCGGTGTCACCGGGGCGGTCCAGCTCGAGGAAGGCGATATCGCCCGGCGTCATGTCCATGCCGTGGAGCGCGACGAGGACACCCACCGACGCGTCCTGGAGCCGGCGCTGCTGCTCCGGCGTGGCCTCGGAGAGCCACGATCCGAACGGGTACGGCATGATGTCGGGCGGGACGGACCCCTCGACCCGCTCCATCACGAAGAAGGGCGTGCCGATGTGCCGCTCGTCCGGCTCCATCCAGAGGGTGGCCGGGACCGGGACGCTGGAGCGTTCGCCGACCAGCCGCATCGCCCGGAACTGGCGTTCGAGGTCGTAGACGGGGAACACAGGTGCCGCGTCGGGGTCGGGGCTCAGCCGCGCCGCGCAGCCGGTGGTGCGACGGGTCCCGTCCTCCTCCCAGGACGCGTCGAACAGCAGCGTCTCGCTCGACATCCCGTTCGACTCGGGCACCACCAGGGCCGAGATGGACGCGCCCGCCACCTTCGTCCCCAGCCATGCTGCCAGCCCGAGCTGCAGAGCGTCGCGGTCGCGCGTCGAAGTCCGCGGCCTCGGTGCGGCCTCGGCAGGCTCCCCCTGGGTCATGGCTCCCCCTGGGTCATTGCTCCCCCTCGTCTCCCCGCGTCGCCGGCGGCGTCGTCGCGCTCGCCCCGGTCGGCGCCACAGCGTGCCACAGCGGGCTCAGGGCCCGACCGACCCCCAGTCGGTGAACCCGGACGGCAGGTGGAGGCCGAAGGTGCCGTGCTCGAACATGCCCCACCCCTCCGCCCCCTCGCAACGGGCCCGGGCCACATGGTCGACCACGCCGAAGGGGATCCGTCCTGCCACCGCCGGGTCCTCGAGGTCGATGCTGACCCGCTCGGCCCACCCCGGTCCGCGCCACTGCCCGTGGGACCAGTCAGGGTCCCCGCCGTAGCCGGGCCCGCAATTGAGGGCAACGAAGCCGAGCATGTCGATCTCGATGTCGAGGTCCGGACCGCCGCGGGGGCGGCAGTGCACGACCGCGGACTCGGGATGGCGCGTGCCCGGCCGGTAGCGGATCTCGAATTCGGGCCAGCCCAGCTGCTGGGGCAGCCGATCCGAACCGGCCGGGAACACCCGCACCGCCTCGTTCAGCGTCCGGGTCCCGTTGCCGTCCTCCTGGGCGATGATCACCACCGCGTAGTCGTCGAAGCGAAGCGGCACGTAGGTCCACCAGAAGCCGAACTGGGGATCGGGCTCCGCGCCGGCCCGCCCCGCAGGCTCGGCCTCGCCGACCGGGCGGATACCCCACGAGCGGTCGCGCGTGCCCACCCAGCGGTCGTCCGACACCGCGATCTCGTCGCCGTCGACACGCACCACCCCTTCCCACGTGCCGACCTGGGCGAAGCGGAGGGCGTCGAGGATGATGCGCTCGCTCTGGCGCATCACGTGCGCGGGCTCCTCCACGACCGGGAACGAGCCGGTCCACGTGAGGTCGAGCCCGATGCCGTGCTCGTCGCCGTCGCAGACGATGCGGATCCGTTGCAGTGGCTCGATCACCTCGACGCGGTAGGGGCCCACCTGCTGGTCCATGCGGTCGTCGCCGAGGGCGTCCGACATCCGGAGGGTGACCTGGTTCCGGCCCCGGGCCACGGTCGCGTAGGCGTCGATGACGCCCAGGTTCGGGTAGACGCCGAGCCCCGTGACCACGAACACCTCGCCGGTGCGGTCGTGGGCGTTCAGGTAGCAGCGGTCGTAGGTGTTGCGGTCGCTGGTGACGACGTGGCGCATCGACAGGGGTGCCTGGTGAACGGGGAACTCGTCGAGCGGGACGGGCATGGGGCGACCTCCTTCCGGGCGCTCAACGTAGGCGGTTGGGCCGGCGGCGCGCCTGTCGAGCACAATCGCCCCATGGACTCGGTGGATCGGGACGTCCGCTCGTCGACCGCCACCGCGCCCCCCGGGGAGCCGCCGGGCGGCGCCGCGGCGTGGCGAGCATGGGGACTGGGGGTCACGACCTACCTCGTGGCCGTGTTCCACCGGATGAGCCTCGGGGTGGGCGCCATCGACGCGGAGCGCCGCTTCCACATCGGCCCGTCGCTCCTGTCGGTGTTCGTGGCCGTGCAGCTCGGGCTCTACGCCGCCCTGCAGATCCCCACCGGTGCCGCGGCCGACCGGTTCGGGCCCCGGCGCATGCTCACCGCGGCCCTGGTGCTCATGGCGGCCGGTGAGACGCTCTTCGCGCTGGCGACATCGCCCGCGCTGGGCATCGCCGGCCGCGCGCTGGTGGGCACGGGCGACGCGCTGACCTTTCTGAGCGTGCTCCGCCTGGTGCAGAACTGGTTCCCCGCCCGTCGCTACGGGTTGCTGGCCGCCCTGACCGGTCTGGTCGGGGGCGTCGGCCAGCTGATCTCGACGGTGCCGCTGCGCCAGAGCCTGTCGCACCTCCACTGGAGCGCGACGTTCCTGGTCACCGCGGTCGCCACCGGGGTCTTCGCCGTCGCGCTCGCCACGGCATTGCGGGACCGACCGCCGGGTGCACCGGTCGTCCACGCCGCCGAGCCGATGCACCACGCCGTGCGGGCCGTGATGCGACGGTCGGGCACGTGGCAGGGGATGTGGGTGCACTTCGCCCTCACGGGCCCCTTCGTGGTGTTCACGGCCCTGTGGGGCTACCCCTACCTGGTCCGGGTGCAGCACGACACCGCCGCCGGCGCGTCCGTCGTCCTCGCCTGTGTCGTGGTCACGACGATCGTGAGCGCGCCGGTCGTCGGCTTCCTGATCTCGCACGCCCCCCGGAGCCGCCCGGCGATCGTGCTCGTCAGCGCCGGCCTGCTGCTCGCCGCCTGGGGCCTGGCCCTGTTGTGGGGCGCGGGGCCGGTGCCGCCGGCGTGCATCGCACTGCTCGTCCTCGCCACGGGCGTCGCCGGACCGGCGTCCATCGTCGGTTTCGACCTGGCCCGCGAGGCCAATCGGGCCGATCGAGGTGGGGCGGCGACAGGAGTGGTCAACATCGGCGGGTTCACCGGTGCGGTGGTGGTCGACGTGGCCATCGGGGTGATCCTCGCCACGTTCGGCCATGGGGCCGGCAACGGCAGTGGGTTCCGGCTGGCGCTGGCCACGCTGCCGGCGATGGTGGCCCTAGGGTTGCTCCTGTTCGTCCTGACCAGCGCGCGTGCCGCGCGCCAGCTGTCGGCCGAGCCGATCACCCCGGCCGCGCCGGCGCCCGTCGGGGTGGCGCCCGGCTGATCAGCCCGCGGCCCGCTTGCGGCGGCGCTCGGAGCGATCCAGCGTCTGGCGCATGCCGGCGCCGGCGGCCCGCAGCGCCAGGCGACGGGGCATCAGCCGCAGCGCCCCTACCAGTGCCTTGTTCGACGCGCCCACCACGTACACGGGTCCACGCCCGAGATGGCTGATCGCCCGTTCCGCTACGTCCCCCGGTGCCATCACCCCCACGAGGGCCTTCTTGTCGATGCCCTGGTCGGCGAGGATCTCGGTGTCCGTCCCACCCGGCGCGACCACCAGCACGTCCACCCCCCCGGGTGCGAGCTCGCCCCACAGCCCTTCGCCCAGGCTGTGCACGAACCCCTTGCTCGCGGCGTAGGCGGCGGAGTACGGGTAGCCCTGGAACCCCTCGATCGAGCCAACGAGCACGATGCCCCCACGGCCACGGGCGAGCAGGCGCGGGGCGAACGCACGCGACAGCAGCATGGGGGCGCGGCAATTGACGGCGAGCAGGGCGTCGAGCCGTTCGTCGGACTGTTCGGCGTGCAGGCCCTTGAGGCCGAGCCCGGCGTTGCTCACGATCAGGCCGACGTCCTTGTCGTCGCACGCGGTCATGACGTGCTCGAGGAACCTCGGTTCGCCGAGGTCCAGCTGGAGCACCTCCACCTCGACGCGGTCGACGGCACGCAGGTCACGGGCGAGCATCTCGAGCCGCTCGATGCGCCGAGCGGCGACGACCAGGTTGCAACCGCGTGCGGCCAGCCGCCGGGCCAGGTGTTCCCCGATGCCCGACGAGGCGCCGGTCACCAGCGCCCAGGGCCCGTAACGGGCCAGGAACTCGTCCGTCTCGGTCATCGTCTCTCCGATCCAGCCCCGGGGTGCGGGGCCCCGGTGCCGTCCCGGCGACCGTATCGGAGCGCGGCGCCCGGTGCGAGCGGGCCCGGTGCGAGCGGGCCCGGGTGCGAGGGGCGGACGGGAGCGGGCAGACTGCGCCCGTGGTTGGCGCACCCCGCTACGCGCACAACGGCCGGTTCTCCCTGGCCTACGAGGTGACGGGGGTGGGGACGCTGGACGTGCTCGAGCTCAACAACGGGACGTTCTTCTCCATCGACGACACGGGCGACGAGCCGCGCTGGGAACGCTATGAGCGCCGGCTGGCGTCGTTCTGCCGGCTCGTCCGCTACGACCCGCTGGGGATCGGGATGTCCGACCCCTTGCCGTCCGGCGCGACGCCGACGCTCGAGGACCGGATGGCCGACGCCCTGGCGGTGCTGGACGCCGTCGGGGTCGAGCGGGCCGCGGTCATCGGTCCGGGGTTCGGTGCACACGTAGCGGTGATGCTGGCGGCGTCGCACCCGGAGCGGGTGCGGTCGTTGGTGCTCATCGGCGGGTCTGCTCGCTTCATCCGCGACGACGACTACGAGATCGGCCACCCGCCGGAGCTCGTCACCGGCTGGTCGGACGCGCTGCAGGACACCGAGCGGGCGGAGGCGGTCCCCGAGGAGCTCGACGACGTGGCCATCCTGGCCCACGATCTGACCAAGGACGCGGCGTTCCGGGCCTGGTGGTCGCGCGCCTCGCGCCGGGGTGCCAGCCCGTCGACGGCCCGGACGATGTCGCGTTCGATCCAGGAGGCGGACGTGCGCTCGGTGCTCGGCGCCGTGGGCGTCCCCACCCTCGTCATCCACCGCCAGGGCGACGTGTCCGTGCCCCTCTCCCAGGGCCAGTACCTCGCGGACCACATCGTCGGTGCCAGGTTCGTCGTGTTGCCGGGGACATCGCACCTCCCGCACGCGGGCGACTTCGACGAGCTGGTCGACTGCGTCGAGGAGTTCCTGACCGGGACCCGCCGGGCGGCCGTGGCGGACCGGGTGCTGGCCACGGTGCTGTTCACCGACATCGTGGGGTCGACGGCCCGGCTCGCCGAGCTCGGCGACCGGCGATGGCGGGAGGTCCTCGACGCTCACGAGGCGATGGCACGGCGCCAGGTCGAGCGTTTCGGCGGCCGCCTCGTGCGCACCACCGGCGACGGCGTGCTCGCCATCTTCGACGGGCCGGCGCGTGCCGTCGGGTGCGCGCAGGCCATGGTGTCGGGGGCGTCCCAGCTCGGCATCGAGGTTCGGGCCGGCCTGCACACCGGGGAGATCGAGGTGCGGCCCGACGACATCGGGGGGATCGCGGTGCACATCGCTGCGCGCGTCGTCGATCTGGCGGGCGCGGGTGAAGTCCTCGTGACGCGCACCGTGGGCGATCTGGTGGCCGGCTCGGGGATCGCATTCGCGGCGCGCGGCACCCACGAGCTCCGCGGTGTCCCCACGCCCTGGCCGCTCTTGGCGGTGGTCCAGTAGGCGCTCGGCCGAACACGACGGCGGAGGCCTCACGAGGTCAGGTCACGAGCCCCCGGCCGGTCACGAGCGGGAGGTCGAGCGCGCTGAGGAGCCCCGGTGCGGCCTCGACGACCGCTGGCACGGCATTGACGAGACGCATGGCCGTGGCCTTGAGGCCCCCGGTGTTGTGGTCGCCGTCGCTGCCGAGCAGCTGCAGGTCCAACGTGTAGGTGGGCTCGCCGCGCACGACGACGCGGTAGCAGCCCTGTCCGGCAGGCTGGGGCCAATCGGGCCCGAGGTCGTCACGAAGGCGGGTCACGTGCTCGAGGACGACCACCGGCCGGCCGCCGCGTATGCCGCGCACCTCGAAGCGCAGGGCGGCCGCGGTGCCCTTCTCGATCGTTCCCGAGGCGATCTCGAAGGTCTCGGGCGCGGGGAGACGCTCGTAGCACTCCTCGATCCCGTCGAGCTCGACGTCGAGGCCGGCCGCGATCTGCCGGACGACGCTGCCCCACGCCGTGGTGAGCACGGTGGGCTGGAGCAGCATCGGGACGTCCTCCAGCCGGCGGCCGAAGCCCATGATGTCGAAGAGCACCATCGCCTGGTCGTAGGTGGCGTAGTTGAGGATCTCGAGACAGCGCACCTCGTCGATACGCTCCGACACGGAGGTGAGCACCAGCGGCAGCCAGTCGTTGGCGAAGCCCGGGTCCACCCCGTTGACCCACAGCGACACCCCGGCGTCCAGGGCGGCCTGGCGCAGGGGCCCGAACATCTCCTCGGGAACGACGCCCTCCGGGAACTGCAGGAACACGGGCCCGCTCGACACCACGTTCACCCCGGCGCGGAGCAGCCGCTCGAGGTCGGCGAGGGCCTCGAAGAGCCGGTGGTCCGCCATCGCGGTGTGGACGATGCAGTCTGGGCGCAGGGCCAAGAGCGCCTCGACGTCGTCGGTGGCGGCGACGCCCAGGGTGCGACCGAGGTCGGCCAGCTCACCGGCGTCGCGTCCAACCTTGTCGGGGTTCGAGACCCACACGCCGACGAGCTCGAGGTCCGGTCGAGCGTCGATGCCTGCGATGGCGTTGCGGCCGACGTTGCCGGTCGACCACTGGACGACCCGGTAGGTGCGGGACGGCGCGCTCACAGATCCGGTATCCCCAGGTCGAGGTTCGGGCGGTCCAGGCCCCCGTCCACTTCGATCACCTTGCCCGTGACGTAGCGGCCGGCGTCCGAGCTCAGGTACACCACGGCGGCGGCGATGTCCTCGGGCTCCCCGATGCGGTGCAACGGCGTGGCGTCCTCCATCACCCTGCGCAGGTCGTCGTCGGTCAGGACGACGTCCAACGCGCTGGTCGCGACCGACCCAACCGCGATGGCGTTGACCCGGATCCTGGGTGCGAGGTCGGTGGCGGCGAGCCGGGTGAAGTGGGCCAGGGCCGCCTTGGCGGTGCCGTAGGCGACGAAGCCGCGTCCCTGGAGCCGTCCCATGGCGCTGGAGATGCTCACCACCGAGCCGCCGCCGCCCTCGAGCATGAGCGGTACCGCGGCACGGGTCAGCGCATGGGCGGTGCCCACGTTGAAGTGGAACGCCTCCTCGAGAAAGCGCGGGGAGGTGTCGAGAAAGGGCCGGGGCATCGTCCCGCCGACGTTGTTCACCACGACGTCGAGCCGCCCGAACGTCTCGCGGGCGGCATCGACCAGGCCGGCAACCGCGTCGAGGTCGTTGAGATCGGCGGGGACGACGAGGGCGCGCCGGCCGGCCTTGTCGACCATGGCGGCCACGTCCCGCAGCTGCTCCTCGGTGCGCGAAGAGATGACGACGTCCGCGCCCGCCTCCGCCAACCCGATGGCGGTGGCCGCCCCGATGCCGCGTCCGGCCCCGGTGACGACGGCGACCTGGTCGGTCAGGCGGAATCGATCCAAGATCATGGTGCTCCCCTCCTCAGCACTTGGCTGCCCGACGCTACAGGGCGACATCCTTGGCCGACACGATCCGCTCTGGCCGGAGCCGCACGAGCAGCTCCCCGGGGGCGGCGTTGCGCCGCCCGTACGGCTCGGCGTGCTCGTCGCTCATGGCGCGACCCTCGAGGACCACCGTCGACGAGCCGTCGCCAGCTTGCCCGTGTGTAGCGGACGACGGCCTCCTAGGCGCCGGGGCGGGTCGAAGGGAGCCCGAGCTTGCGGTGGTCCCAGGTCACCACCCGGTCCACGTGGACCTTGATGACGACCCGTTTGTTGAGCATGGTCTCCACGAACGGCCGGAGCTCATCCGTGAACGGTGCGTAGTAGCGCTCGAAGAGGTTCACGCCGAGGGTCCACATCCGATCGGGCTCCTCGACGATCTCGGCGCGCCCCACCAGCTCGACGCCGCGGAGCTCCTCGTAGTAGTCCCCGTCCTCGGCCATGCAGGTGATGGAGGGATTGCGCCGGAGGTTCCGGACTTTCTGCGACTTGGCCTTGGTCTCGAATGCGATACATCCCTCGAGGAACCCGTACCACATGGCCACTGCGTGGATGGACCCGTCGTGGTTGATGGAGCACAGGGTCACCGGCCGGCGCTCGTTGAGGAAGGCGTCGACCTCCTCTTCCGACATCCGGATCTGCGCGCGCTGGTTGACGCCGTGGCCCATCTGGCCCGTGGGCCCTGTGGTCTGGCCCGTGTCCTGCCCCGTGTCCTGGCCCGTCGGCCCCGTGGTCTGGCTCATCACCTGCTCCTGTGTCCCGGCCCTGTCCCGGCGGCGGGACTCTACGCGCTGGCCCGGATGGGCAGCGATTCGAAACGGCGGGTGAACGGTCCGGGTGCCACCTTCCCCTCCGCGGCGTCGGCGGTGAAGTTCGGGACACGGCGCAGGAGTTCCTCGACCACCACACGGCCCTGGAGCCTGGCCGCCGCCGCGCCGAGGCAGTGGTGGGGACCGGAGCCGAACGTCAGCATTCGGTCGATGCGCCGGGTGACGTCGAGGCGGTCGGCGGAGGGACCGAATTCCCGGGGGTCGCGGTTGGCCGACGCGTAGAGGAGGTGGACCTTGGTGTCGGCCGGCAGGTCGACACCGAGCACGGCGGTGGGCCGGGTGACCGTCCGGGAAAGGCCCTGGACGGGGGAGGTCATCCGCAGGAGCTCCTCGACCGCCCCCGGCACGCGATCTGGTTCGTCGACAAGCCGGCGACGCTGCGCCGGGTGCTCGGTCAACAGTGCGGCCGACCCGCCGAGGAGCCCCGCGGCCGTGTCGTTCCCGCCGGCGATCATGACGAAGCAGAACCCGAGGACTTCATCGACGGTCAGGGGCCGGCCGTCGATCTCGGAGCGGACCAGGACGGACACCATGTCGTCTCCCGGGTCGCGGCGACGGCGTTCCGCCAGGTCGGAGAAGTAGGCGTAGAGGTCGCCGACCGCCTCTGCCGCGTCGCGCACCACGCTGCCGCCCGCATTGGCCTGCACGATGGCGCTGCTCCACCCACCGAAGCGGTCCCGGTCGGTCTCGGGAACACCAAGGTAGGCGGCGACGACGTACCCGGGCAGGGGCCCGGCCACCTCCTCGACGAAGTCCGCATCCCCTGCCTCGCGGATCCGCTCGACCCGCTCGACCACGAAGGCGCGTACCGACGCCTCCAGCGCCGCCACGGCTCGCGGCGTGAACATCTGGTTGACCAGCCGCCGGAACACGGTGTGGCGCGGCCGGTCCATCATCACCAGGGTGGGGGCCAGACCGAGCTTGACGATCTCGTCCTCCTCGTAGGTCAGGCCCTGGGCCGAGGAGAAGGTGGCGGTGTCGTTGGCCGCGGCGAAGACATCGGCGAACCGGGAGAGGACCCAGAACTCGCCCTCGCCGTGCTCGACCCGGAACACGGGCGCCTCGTTCCGCAAACGCTCGTAGACGGGGTAGGGGTTCCTCCAGATCTCGGGATCAGCGGGGTGGTAGTGCAGCAGGTCGCTCATGCTGATCGCGTCCGCCCGGACCGGTGCTCCTCGGCCGTGATCCACCAGATGTCGTGGGGCGCGTCGGGGAGATGCGACAGGACGCGGGCCTCTCGTTTCGTCAGCCCGAGACGGGTGGCGACCGCCTGCGAGCGGTGGTTCTCCGGGAGGATGACGCTGCACACGCGCTCGGCACCCAGGTCGTCGAAGGCGTAGTCCAGGGAGCGTTGGCCCGCCTCGGAGGCATACCCCTTCCCCCAGTGTCCGGGGTCCAAGGCCCAGCCGACCTCCAGGCCGGGCCACCCGGCCCGGTGCGGACGGTGCAGGCCGGCCCGGCCCACGAACATCCCCGTCGCCTTCTCCTCGAGCGCCCACTGCCCGCTGCCGCGCAGCGCCCACTGGCCCAGCCACAGCGCCATCGACGACCAGACGTCGTCAGGGCCGACGTCGTCGGCGAGGTGGAGGGCTTCGCGCAGCTCGGTCGTCCGGTACATGGCGGTGAACGCGTCGATATCGGACTCGGTGAAAGGACGGAGGAGCAGGCGAGCCGTTTCGAGTGTGGGGCAGGCGGTCAGGACGTCCCGATCCCCCCGAGGTCGAACTCGAGGTGCTTGATGCCGTTGATGAAGTTGGACTTGAGTTGATCGGGCGGCGAGACGGCCCGGATACCCGGCGCCCGGGTGAGCAGTTCGCGGAACATGACCGAGATCTCGCGCCGTGCCAGATGCGCCCCCAGGCAGAAGTGGGGGCCCGCGGCGCCGAACCCGATGTGAGGGTTGGGGGAGCGGCGGACGTCGAAGTCGTAGGGGTCCTCGAACACGTCCTCGTCACGGTTCGCGGAGTTGTAGAAGATGATGACCTTGTCGTCGGTCGTGAACTCGTGACCCGAGAGGACCGTCGGCTGGGTCACGGTCCGGCGCATGAAGATGACGGGGGAGGCCCAGCGCACGATCTCCTCGACCGCCGTCGGGGTCACGCCGTCGATGTCGGCGAGCCACGCCGCCCGCTGCTCCGGCTGCTCGGTCAGCGCCAGGAGCCCGTGGTTGATCGCGGTTCGGGTGGTCTCGTTGCCCGCCACCAGCAGGAGGAGGAAGAACGAGCACAGCTCGGAGTGGGTGAGCGCCTCGCCGTCGACGTTTGCGTGAAGCAGCGCTGAGGTGAGGTCGTCCGTGGGGTGCTCCATCCGGGAGGTCGCGAGCTCGTCCATGAGCGCGTTCAAAGAGGTGATGGCACTCATGAGCAAGAGCGTCGGGTCCTGGTCCAGCGGGAAGAACTCCTCGTCGCCACCGCCGAGCAAGATGTTGGTCGCCTGCAGGACGGTGTCGTACTGGGACTCGGGCACGCCCATCATGTCGCAGATGATCTTGAGAGGGAGCCGGGCTGCCACCATGGGGACGAAGTCCCCGCCCCCGGCGGCGATCGCCTCGTCGACGATCTGGGCCGCGATCCGCTGGACCGAGTCCTCCAGGTCCTTGACCATGCGAGGGTTGAACGACGCCGACACGATCCGTCGCAGCCGGGAGTGACGCGGGTCGTCCATGTTGATCATCGAGCCCAGGAACTCCAGGAACTCGACGGGCATGTCGAGGATGGTCGTACCTGATTTCCCGGAGCAGTACAGCTCAGGGTGCCGGCTGATCTCGGTGATGTCGGCGTGGCGGGTGATGGCGTAGTAGCCGGGGCCCTTGGTCAGCGGGATGGCGGTGTCGGGGAGCTCGGGCTCCTGGTAGAAGGCGATTGGGCGCTCAGCCCGCAACGTCCGGAAGGCCGCCTCCCGCACCGAATAGGGCTGAGCCCAGAACTCGAAGTCCGACAAGTTGATGTCGTCGAGCGGCATCCGGTCCATCGCGGTCGTGGTCACGTCACGGTCCCCCTTCTTGGGCCGATCGGCTCGGCCGGCACCGGCCGGCAGGACCGCCTCATCCTTCCACCGCACCAGGTCCACCTGCACGTTTGCCCAGTGGAACGTTCCGCAGCCGGCCGGGCAGATGCAGGCCTCGGCTGCAGCTTCGCAGCGTCGCGGGGACTCGCACGCTGGTCGTTTGTCGGGGGGCAAGGTCCCCAGCAAGGTTCTCGTCAGGTTTGCCGCGAGCGGCTACCGGCACACTCCGTCCGTGAACCGCCTGGCAAGCGCGCCTCGTCTGGGACATTGGCACGGCCACCTCCACGGCCCGGGTGCGCGGTGCGTGCTCGGGACGCGAGCCATGGGCGCGCCCAGGCGGTTCACCGGACGATTGACCGCGGGAAACGTTGCGTGGTCCAGATGCGTCATGAAGCGAGCAGGCCAACCGCAGATCGCGCGCAAGACGGGTCGCGGTCGTACGTTCCGCATCCCTCGACGCACATCTCGAGGCATTGCACAGACGGCGACGAGTAGGGGAAGCGAAGTGTGAGTGGGAGCGTGCAATGAAGCCCTTGTTGTTGGTGGGGGCGCTCGGCGCGGCGGCCGGGGTGACGGGCGGTTCGGTGGTTGCCTACGGGTCGCCGGCACCCCGGAATGGCGCCGAATCCTCGACATTCGGCGGCCCACCCGCGACCGGGCGTCTAGCCACGGGCCCGGCCACCGTCCCGACCGAGACAGTTCCCACGGGCGTGTTTCCGACGGGTCAACCGCCGACAACGGTCTCGCCGGTGGAGATGGCCGCCGATGCCGCTGCGACTCCCCTGCTCCCGTCACCCGTGGTGGAGACCAATCCGGCCGGTACGACCTATGTCGGGTTCCCGACGTGGCTTTGGGTCCTCCCGGCTTCTTGGCAGACGAAGTCCGTGGCCACCGTCTTCGACGGAACCCCCTTGCTGGTCACCGTGGTTCCCGAGCGGGTGACGTGGTCGATGGGTGACCGGACGACCCTCGTCTGCGAGGGACCAGGGGTGCCGTTCGACCCCTGGGCCGGATCGGGGCAGACGACGTACTGCGCCCATAGGTACTCGTCTTCTTCCGCGGGACAGGCGAGCCCGGACGGTGACACCAACGATCGGGCCTACGACGTTGAGGCCACGGTGCAGTGGGACGTCCAGTGGACGGGCCCCACCGGTTCGGGCCAGGGTGCCGTCCCCCTCGAGATGGCCGGATCGACGCAGCTGCGAGTCGAGCAGATCCAGTCCATCGACGTCGAACCGTCGGGGGGACCGCTTCGATGATGATCTCGGAAGCGAGCGTTCGTCCCGATGGCCGTCCTGGCGATGCCGTGCGGCTGACCACGATGCGCACGGCCACCAGGCGACGCCGTCCCGGGCTGGCTGTCGCCTCGGTCGCGCTGGTGGCCCTGTCGGTCGCCATCTTCTGCTCGATCTACGCCCGCGCCGGGCGGACCGACCAGGTATTGGTCGTCACCCACCTGGTGCCGCTCGGCCAGGTGATCACTACCGCCGATCTCGGCACGGTCCGCATCACGCAGGCGTCGGACCTCCCCACGATTGCGGCGTCCGACGAACCGGAGGTCGTCGGGAGGCGTGCTGCAGTGTTCCTCGCGTCCGGCACGCTGTTGACGACGAGCGCCCTCTCGGCTTCGTACGCGCCACCCACCGGTCGTGCGCTGGTGGGTGTCCAGCTCAAGACGGGCCAGCTGCCGGCCGACGGCGTGAGTCCCGGTTCGCTCGTCGATGTGATCCTGACGGGAGCGCCGGGGAATCCGCTCGCGGCGACGGCGGTTGCGCCGTCCGCCGGCGCGGTCGGCGCGGTCTCCGGCGAGCCGACCGCCCTGGCAATCGGAACGATCCTTGCCAGCGCGGTGCCCGTTGCGGAAGTGGTCGCCACCCCAGGCGGAACCGACGTGGCCGTCGTCTCGCTCGAAGTGCCAGCCACGGCCGCGCCGACGATTGCGGCGGCGTCGACCGCAGGTCAGCTCGCCTTGGTGACCGTGAGCCCGCTTCCATGACCCTTCTCGCCGTCGTCTCCGCCAAGGGTTCACCGGGGGTCACGACCTGCTCGTGTCTCATCGGTGCGGTCTGGCCGCGTCGGGACGTCCTCGTCGTCGAATGCGATCCCGGCGGCGGCGACCTGGCCCTACGTTTTGGACTATCGGTCAGGACCGGCCTCGCCAGTTACCTCTTCGCGAGGCGCGATCAGGTCTTCGACCCCGACATCGGCATGCATGTCCAGCGACTTCCCGGGGGATTGGGCGTATTGGTCGGCCCATTGGGCGCAGATGCGGCAGCTGCGATCGACCTCGATCTCGCCAACGGTGTGCATGCCCTTCAACAGGATTGTGGGCCCAACACCGACGTGATCGCCGATCTTGGCCGGCTCGTGCCCGGCGCGCCGGGCCAGCATGCCGTGCTCGCGGCGGCGGATCGTGTCCTCCTGGTGACACGGCCCGATGTCTCGGCGGTCGGCCAGAGCCGGGCGGCCCTCGACCACCTGTGGGACTACGCCGCCGCTGAGGCTGTGGATGTGCTGGTGATCGGGAGAGGCGCGTTTCCTGTCGACGAGGTCCGCGGCGTCCTGCAGGCGAGCAGGGTGTTCGAGATCCCGGAGGATGCACTTGCCGCAGGTGTCGTCAGCGGCCGACCTGGTGACGGACGGGCGTTCGCGCGCTCGCGCCTTGTATCCGAGGGTCGCAAGGTGGCCGAGGCCATGAGCGCTCCCCGCGGTCGATCCTCGTCCGGGGCAGCATGACCTTCGACGGGCATTCGATGGTGGCGCGGCTGCGCAGTGAGGTGGCAAGCGACCTGGCCGACCAGGGTGCGCACGCGCTTGCGCCGGCCGATCGACGGGAGCTCGCCCGCCGGATGACGTTGACGCGTCTGCGTCTCGACGCGAACACGCGCGTGGCCGCCGGCATCGCGCCGCTCGGGCCCGACGAAGAGCAACAGGTCGCACGCGAGGTCCTCGACGCCCTCTTCGGTCTCGGACGCTTGCAGCAGCTCATCGACGACTCGACCGTCGAGAATATCGACGTCAACGGGTGCGACGACGTGTGGGTGACATACGCAACCGGCGAAAAACGACGCTGGCACCCTGTCGCTACCAGCGACGACGAGCTAGTCGAGATGTTGCGCTCTGCTGCGGTCCGCTTCGGACTTTCGGAACGCCGTTTCGACACGTCGCATCCCGAGCTCGACCTCCGCTTGCCCGACGGCAGCCGCCTGTCCGCGCTGATGGCCGTCACTCGTCGTCCATCGGTGTCGATCCGCCGGCATCGATACGTCGACCTGTCCCTGGATGACCTCGTGCATTTGGGGACCGTCGACGGTGTTCTTGCCAGTTTCCTTCGCGCCGCCGTGCGGGCGCGGAAGAACATCGTGGTCGGCGGGGCGATGAACGCCGGGAAGACGACACTGATCCGCGCCTTGGCGGCGGAGATCCCACGGCGGGAGCGGATTGTGACGATCGAGCAGGCACTCGAGCTGGGACTCGACATGGTGCCGAGCCGCTTTCCGGACGTGGTGGCGCTCGAGGCGCGCCAAGCGAACGCCGAAGGCGAGGGGGACATCTCGATGACGCAACTCGTCCGACGAGCCAGCCGCATGAACGCGGACCGCGTCATCGTGGGCGAGGTCCTCGGTGCCGAGGTCCTGCCGATGCTGAATGCCATGGGCCAGGGCAGGGCGGGGTCGCTCTGTACGATCCATGCAGACTCGTCCGCCGGTGTCTTCCGACGCCTCGCGACGTACGCCGCGCAAGCCGTCGAGCGGCTCCCCCTGGAATCGACCTACCTGCTCATTGCCGGTGCTGTCCATTTCGCCGTGCACATCGACGCCGTCGATGACGTGGTTCAGGGATACGGGAACGGACTCGGCGCGAACGACCAATTCGAGGGAGTGCATCGACGTCGTTTCGTCTCGTCGGTTCGTGAAGTCGTGGATGCTGACGGCCCACAGATGATCACGAATGAGGTTTTCCGCCCTGGCCCGACTGGGCTCGCTGTGCCGGGTGCGCCCATGCGCACCGAGACGCTCGAAGATCTCCTGGCCCATGGATATCAGCCGGGTGCAATGCACAGGGCTGTCGTAGGTGGCACCCCGTGGTGAGTGGCACGTTCGTAGTGGCTCTCGCTGGCGCGGGAGCCGGTCTCGGTCTGGCCCTGTCGATGCAATGGCTCATGTCCGAGCGGCCGAGGTGCGACGACGACAGAACACAGAAATCGGCACACCGGTCGATCCGGGATATGCGAACGCTGGTCGCCCTCGGCACGGGTGTGATCGTCGCCCTTGCCACCGGCTGGCCTGTCGCAGGGCTCATCGGCGCCTTGGCAACGCTGACGTTGGTCGATGTCGTGCAGCAGACGCGAGTTCCTGACAAGGCTCGGCGGATCGAGGCGGTTGCAGCGTGGACCGAGCTCGTCCGGGACACGCTCGCCGCGTCCGCGGGCTTGGCCGAGGCGATCGTTGGCTGCGCAGAGGTCGCGCCCAGTGAATTGCGGTCCGAAACCGTTCGGCTGGCGGACCGGGTATCGGGCGGGGTTCCCATGCGCGGCGCGCTGCTCCAGTTCGCCGACGAACTCCGCGACCCGAGCGCCGACCTCGTCGTCTCCGCCTTGGTGCTGGCCACAGAAGCACGTGTCCAGCAGCTCGCGGAGCTGCTGTCCGCTCTGGCTGAGTCGATCAGGGAGGAGGTCGCCATGCGGCTTCGCGTCGAAGCGAGCCGGTCGGCGGCCCGTAGCAGCGTCCGCACGATCGTCGTCTTCTCAGTGGCCTTTGCCGCCATTCTTGCCGTTCTCGCCCACGCGTACCTTGCACCGTTTCGCGTGGGGACGGGCCAGATCGTGCTGGTGGGAGTCGCAGCGCTCTACGCATCGGGTGTATGGCTCATGACCCGGCTCGTACGGACGCCGCCGTCGCCCCGACTGCTCGTGCGCCGGGAGGAGCCGTGATTCTCGCGGTAATCGGCGGCATTGCGCTGGGCTGTGGCACGCTCGGCTCGTACGTGGCGCTACGCGGTCGCGCTCGGAGCCTCGCGGACGTGCTCGCCCTCACCGACGGTTCCCGGCCTGAAGGCGGGTGGCCGGGATCGACCGGGGGCGCGCATTCCCGGACGCGATCGTGGCGCGCCGACCGAAGGCTCGCCGGCCGTCTCGTCCGCCGATTCGGCGCGAGTTCGTGGTTCCAACGCCTTGCACCGGATCTGGCCGTTTCGCGAATGTCACTCGAAGAGCTCGTCGCACAATCAGTACTGGGGTCGCTCGTCGGTTTCATCGGCGTCCCGCTCGTATTTGCCGCAGGCGAGGCCACGGGGATCCACCTTCCGCTCGTCGTGCCGCTCTGGGCAGCCGCTGTGATGGGCGCGACAGGCGCAGCGGCGCCCGTGGTGCACCTCGTGACTCGCGCCCGGCACGAGCGGGCGATCGCGCGCCATGGGTTCGGCTCCTTCCTGGACCTCGTCGTCCTGTGCTTGGCCGGTGGCATGGGAATCGAGAGTGCGCTGCACGCTGCCGCAGGAGTCGGCCGACATGCCCACGGGCTCCAGCTCAGCGCCGCGTTGAACGTGGCTCGGGACGCCGGGGAACCGCCGTGGTCCGCCTTCGACACGCTTGGGCGGCGCATCGGCATGGATGAGCTCTGTGAGCTCGGCGCCGCTCTCCGCCTTGCTGGGCGCGAGGGCGCACGTATCAAGGCCACGCTCGCCGCAAAGGCAGCAGCAATGCGGCGACGGCACCTGGCGGCTGCCGAGGCCCAGGCAAACCGGGTCACCGAGCGGCTCTTCCTTCCCGGCGTCCTTCTGCTGGCGGGGTTCCTCGTCTTCATCGGTTATCCAGCGGTGTCCCGGATCCTCACCGGGCTATGACAGAAAGGCAGTACAGTGATGGGAACACAGATCACCGTGATGTGGTCGATCCTTCGTCACCTCTGGGAGACGCGGCCCACGCGCGACGAGGAGGGCAGCGTCGTCGAGAAGGTGATCCTTACCGCGGTGTTCGCGGCCTTGGCGATCGCCATCGGGGCGATCATCGTCGCCAAGGTCACGGACAAGGCGAACACGATCAGCCTCAATTGAGCTCTTCGGACGGCTTGGCGACCCGTCGGCGTTGGCGTTCGTCCCCGAGGGCTCCGGTGGAGGAGTTCGGCGCTGCGGCTGTGGAAGCGGTGATCATCGTCCCCTTGGCGATGATCCTGGTTCTCTTCGCCGTCCAGGCGGGCATCTGGGCACACGCGGCGACAGAGGTCGAGGCTGCCGCCGTCGAAGGAGTCCGCGTCGCGGCCCTTTCCGGCGGTCAGGCGGAACCTGGGATCCGCTCGGCGCAGCAGTTCCTGGCCAGGGATGCGGGAACGATCGTCCAGGCCCCGAGCGTCTCGGCTGCCGCGTTGCCCGGAGACCGCGTCGAGTTGCGCGTCAGTGCAACTGCCGAGTCGATCGTCCCGTGGATTGCTCTGCCGCTTTCGGCAGACCGGGTCGGGACGATTCAGGAATTCCGCTCGGACGGGTGACCGATGGCATCGATGCGCGCGAGGGCACGTGCCCGCGTGGGTCAGACGGGCAGCATGACGGTCGAGCTGGTCGTCCTCGCGCCCGTGATCGTGCTATTCGGGATGACGTCGTTGGCGCTCGGGCGTTACGAGCTGGTCCGGGAGCGGGCGATCGACGCCGCCCATGCGGGGGCCGAGGCGGCCGCGGTCGCCTGGTCGCCGGATTCCGGTGTACTGGGCGTGCGGGAGGCTGTGAACGAGTCGCTCCTGCCGTTCAGCCGATCGTGTCGGGACCCTGCAGTCGCCACCGACGCCGACAGCCTCGCCGACGATGGCGCCGGCGTTGGCGGCGTGGTGCACGTCCGCGTGACCTGCACCGTGCCGTTGTCGGAATTCGGCATTCCTGGAATGCCAGGATCCGTGACCGTCGACGTCACCCAGAGTGCACCCGTCGACCCGTATCGGACGATCCGGTGAGCTCCGAGACGGGGTCGTTGTCCGTGTTCCTGGTTGCACTCACGCTCGCCCTGTTCGTCCTGACCGGTCTCGTGGTCGACGGCGGCCGTGCGATCGCGGCTCGGGAGAATGCCGCCGATGTCGCAGAGGCTGCAGCCAGGGTCGGCGCCGGGCAGATCTCCGCCGATCATCTTCGGTGGGGGGAGGTCGTGACCGATCCCGAAGCAGCGGTGGCGGCATCCGAGCAGTACATGGCGGCTGCCGGATTCGACGGCACGGCATCTGTCATCGACGGGACCGTGTGGGTCTCGATCAAGACTCGGGAGCCGACCGTGATCCTGGGCCTAGTCGGGATCGACTCCATCGACGTGTCCGCACAAGCCGAGGCTACCGATGTCCACGGGGTCACGAGGAGCGACTGACATGCGAACCCAAATGCACGAGAGCCAGACCGCGCGCCGCATCGTGCGGCGCGCGGCATCTTCGCTGGTGGCAGCCGTCGCCCTGATGGCGATCATCGTAGGCGTCCCCATCGCGCTCTTGCGGTTGGCGCCACCCCTTGTGCTTACCGCGCCCGGCTATCTCGTCGCTCATCCCGGTGCACTGGCGAAGGCGATCGAGCATCCGCCCAGCATCAGGGTGCTGACCGAGTCGGCGACGTCGATCGCGTGGGCCGCGTGGGTGTGGTTCGCGATGTGCATCCTCGTCGAGCTCGGGTCACGGACGCGCGGCCGCGCACCCCGGCCCTTGCCCGGGAGCGCGCCGCTGCAGGCGCTCGTCGCCATGTTGGTGGGAACGATGCTGACGGTCATCCCGGTGGCTCGGACGACTCCGCTGGTGCGATTCATGCCGACCGTCGCCGAGGCCCCGGGTATGGCGCCGGCTGAAATGGACGAGGGGGCGGCGAGCGAGATCGAGTTGGTCTCTGATGTGTCGCCACTGCCCGCCCAAGCGGATGCGCCGCGCTCGTACACCGTCCTGCGTGGGGACACCCTATGGTCGATCGCCGAGTCGCAGTTGGGTTCACCGCTTCGATGGCGTGAGATCGCTGCGATCAACTACCTACGCCCGCAGCCCGATGGCCGAACACTCGATGGCGACCATTGGATCTACCCGGGTTGGGTCCTGGTGTTGCCCGATTCGGCGCCAAACGGCCAGGCGAGCTGGCCCTCTGCCAGGGTGTCGCCGGAATCGGGAGGCCCGGAGGCGTCCCGACCGACGGCTCTCGACCGCCAGTTCGTCGCGGAGTCGCGTCCGGTAGGTCACCATCGGCCCACGGTCCCGGGTGCGCCGATCGCCCCGGTCGCGTACGGCGTGCTGGGGGCGGGAGTGATCGGACTCCTGGAGGGTCTTCGGCGCGCGCAACGCCGACATCGGCCGACCGGACTCCGGATCGCCCTGCCGGATGGTGACCTGGCAGCGCTCGAGCTTCGCCTTCGGGCCGGAGCCGATACAGAGGGCGCTGCCTGGATCGACCTGGGCATGCGAGCCCTCCTCGTCTCGTCGCGGCTGATCGGTGTCGATCCGCCCCTCGTCCAATCCGTCCGGCTGACCCCCGCCACCTTGGAGATCGCCGTCCTGGCTCCGCATGGCAACCCACCGGATCCGTTCGTCCGAGGGGCTCGATCGGGAGTGTGGGTCCTCCCGCGTACCGACCAGGTCGCGAACCGGCTCCGTCACGAGGTGGCCTTGGCCGGGGTGGACAGCCCGTTGCCGGCTCTCGTCACCCTCGGCCGCGATGATCGGGGCCTCGTGATGCTCGACATCGAGCAGGCTGGCTCCCTCGCCGTCACCGGTACCTCCGCAGGCGCCATCCTGAACGGGATCGTTCTCGAGCTCGCTACTGCCCGTTGGTCGGATCAGGTCGATCTCGTTCTTGTCGGACTGGACGTCCAGCTCAAGGGCATGGAGCGAGTGCGGTTCACTCCAGCGTTGTCGGCCGTGCTTCCGGAGGTGCGCAAGAAGGTCCAGGAGCGGCGGACGCTGATGGACGCGTTCGGCCAGCCGAGCAATTGGGCGTCGCGCTGGGCCGGCGGAGGTGACGCCTGGGATCTCGTCGTCTTCGTGGTCGCTCCATGGGCGACAGAAGCGGATCCGGTCGGCTCACGAGAGTTGATGGAGCTCTGTGGGGACGGTTCCTCTGGTGTCGTCGTGGTGTCGGGTGGCCACCAGGCGGTCGCCCGGTGGCGGGTTGTCTCCGATGGGGATCAGATCTCGATCGAGCCCCCACTGCACGACGGCTCCGTGCTCTTCCCCAATGTCGTGGATGACAGCACCACCAACGGCGTGGGGTCGCTCATCGAAGTGGCCATGCAGCTCGATGGCGTGTCGGATGCGGATCCACCCTACGACGGGCTCTCCTTGCCGTTCCCGAGCGCACTCGAGCCCGCGCAGAGGGATGCGTCCGAATCGCGTAGAAAGCCTCTGATGGACGTCGAATCGGCCGAGCGACGCGCGCATGGCGATCGGCGAGCCACGGTCTCGAGAGGGGATGATTCGTGGAACCCCGAGGTGGAGATCCGCATCCTCGGGCCGGCGGACGTCCGGGGAGCCGCACGTCCATTCGATCGAGCACGCGCATGGACCCTCGAACTGGTCGCATACCTCGCAATGCACCCGGGAGGTGTCACCACGGATCAGTGGTCGACGGCACTGTGGCCTGAGAGGATGATGGCACCTTCGAGTCTGCACTCGACTGCCTCGGCTGCGAGGCGGACGCTCGGCGTGGCCTCGACCGGTGTCGACCATCTTCCTCGTTCGCATGGTCGTCTCGCGCTCGGTGAGACCGTGAAGACGGACTGGGACCACTTCGTCGGGCTGGCGTCCGCCGAGGATCCTGAATCCTGGCGGGCCGCTCTGGAGCTGGTACGTGGTCGCCCCTTCGACGGACTGCGCTCACCGGACTGGGCCCTGCTCGAGGGCATCGAAGCGTCGATCGAGGCGGGTGTCGTGGACCTTGCATGTCGCCTTGCCGAGGCTTCGCTGACCCAGCGCGATCCCAGCGTGGCCGAGCGGGCAGCTCGACAGGCCTTGCGCGTCAGCCCCTACGACGAACGGCTCTTTCGAATCCTGATGCGCGCTGCGGACATGGCGGGCAACCCGGCCGGAGTGGAATCGGTGATGGCCGAGCTGGTGCACCTGGTGGCAGGCGAAGTCGAGCCGTTCGACGTGGTGCACCCCGAGACTCTCGAGCTCTACCGCACACTCTCGCGCCGCTCAGGCGCTGCTCCGAGGTCCGTAGGTGCACATCGTCCTCGTGGGATGCGGATGCACTCGCGTCTTGGATAGCGACGGAATCCCCGCCAACAAGGTCCTCGGTCAGGTACTGAGCGAGGGGCGCAGCAACGTGGGTCCGCCACCGTCGGGAGCGGCGCTATCGAGCGCTCATTCCAAAGCAAGGGAGAACCCGCATCATGACGACGAATGGCACGACGCTTGTCGGCAACCTGACCCGTGACCCCGAGATCCGGTACACACGTGAAGGTGCTGCGAACACCACGTTCGGGCTGGCGGTGAACAGGCGCTGGCAGGTCCGAGGCACCGACGAGTGGGAGGAGGCGACGTCCTTCTTCGACGTCGTGTGCTGGCGTGAGCTCGCCGAGAACGTGGCCCTGAGCCTGGTGAAGGGCACCCGTGTCGTGGTGTCCGGGCGCCTCGACCAAAGGACCTGGGAGGGGGAGGACGGAGAACGGAGGAGCCGCATCGAAGTCACCGCTGACGAGGTTGGCCCGTCGCTTCGGTTCGCGACCGTCGAGATCACCAAGAACGAGCGCCGGAGTGTGAACGGCCACGACGCCACGGCCGAGGCGCACGCCTCCGACGCTTGAGCAGGCGAGGTCCGGATCCCGGGGCGAGTCATCGCTGGCCGACCCCCGGATCCGGACCGCCCTTGCGCGTTCCGGACGGTCCGAAGGGAGGGTGACAGATGTCTGCGTCCTGGATGATCACACCCGTGATCGCGGTGGTCGCGTGGTCCTCGTGGCACGCGGCGGTTCCCGTGATCGCGCTCGCTCTGGTTGACGTGCTGGCTCTTGTCGGCGTCGTGGCCTTCCGGCGGGCGGAGCCGGTTACCCGAGCGACGACCATCGGCGAACGCGACGCGGCCGCACCGGAGGAGGTGCCGCAATGACAGGCGTGAAGTTTGCTCCGGTGATCGTACTGTCCAAGCGGGAGGCCTTCGAGCTGTGCGAAGCGGTCGCCGAGGCCGAGCGCGCGATGCTGCGGTCGGGGAATGCAGCCGGCGCCGCCCGGTTGGCCACGATCTTCGAGTTGGTCGAAGGCCGCCTGGTCAGGGACCCGTGACGGCGGCCACGACCGCCGGCCATCCCTCGCGCACGCTGGCTGTCTTCGGCGTCCACCCCGTCGCATCGCGGAAGCGCCGGTTTGAGACCCGCTGGGAGCGGGCGAGAGCCGCGGCCCGGCCGCCGGCCAGCCTGGCCATGCGTCGAGGCGGGATGATCGGCGGCTTCGTGCCGATCGCCTTGGCCAGGATCTCGGCGTACTCCTTGCGGGTGACCGGCTCGTCGTCTGCCACGTTGTAGATCCCTGACGGCGCCCGCAACGCCGCGACCACCGCGGCTCCGGCGTCGTCGGTGGTGACCGAGGACACGAACGTGTCCTTGCCGAACCCGCCGGCGATTCGGCGCTTGGCGAACGTGATCGTGTCGAGGGTGGTGTGGCTGTCGGGCCCGTAGAACTGGGCGAAGCGCAACACGATGCCCTTCGCACCCGACTCCGCGACCCGCACGGCATTGGCTTCGGCCCTCAGCGCACTGGCCAGGTTGGCGGTCGCCTCCAGGGGGCTGGTCTCGGTGATCCACTCGCTGCCCGCGTCGGCGTAGATGAAGGTGATCGATTCCTGGATGAACCGCTCGGCACCAGCGGCGAGTGCCGCGTGGGCAAGGTTCGCCGACGCCTCCGTCCGGATGCGGTCGTTGTCCTTCCAGGCCGAAGGGATGGCCATCCGGCTGGCCTTGGGGATGTGGGTGGCGAGGTTCGCCACCACTTGGTGTCCACCGGCTGCCGAGCGCACGGCATCGGCATCGAAGATGTCCACGCGCGCGGGCGTTGCTCCGGCGGCCCGGATGGCCGTCTCGCGCTCGGCCGATCGGGCGACCACCGTGACCTCGTGACCCGCCTGCAGCAGGCCACGAACAGCGACGCGGCCGAGAACGCCCGTCCCCCCGGCCACGAGGATCCGCACCCTACGCCGCCTTCACCGCCGCCACGAGCTTGGTCAGCGAGTCCTTGGCGTCGCCGAAGAGCATGGTCGTCTTCGGGTCGTAGAGCAGCTCGTTGTCGATGCCGGCGAACCCGGGCCGCATCGAGCGCTTCATGAACACGATGTTCGCGGCCTGGTCCACGTTGATGATCGGCATCCCGTAGATCGGGCTCCCCGGCGTGTTCTTGGCGGCCGGGTTCACCGTGTCGTTGGCGCCGACCACGAGCGCGACGTCGGTGGTGGCCATCTCGGGGTTGGCCTCGTCCATCTCCTTGAGCTCGTCGTAGGGAACGTTCGCCTCGGCCAGGAGGACGTTCATGTGACCGGGCATGCGGCCCGCCACGGGGTGGATCGCGTAGTAGACCTCCACGCCCCGCTCCATGAGGGCATCGGCGAGCTCCCGTGCCGTGTGCTGGGCCTGGGCCACGGCGAGGCCGTAGCCGGGGACGATGGCCACCTTGCGGGCATAGGCGAGCAGGACGGCGATGTCCTCCGAGGTGCCCGAGCGCACTGCCCGGGAGGCGTCGCCTGCCTCGCCCCCGGTGGCGGTGACCACCGCGCCGAACGCGCTGAACAGGATGTTCGGCAGGGAGCGGCCCATGGCGTGGCTCATCATGCGCGTGAGCAGCGTTCCGGAGGCACCCACGAGGGTTCCCGCGACGATCAGCAGCGTCGAGTTCAGGGTGAAGCCCGATGCCGCCACGGCGAGGCCGGTGAAGGCGTTGAGCAAGGAGATGAGCACGGGCACATCGGCGCCCCCGATGGGAAGGACGAAGATCACGCCGAGCACGAGCGAGAGGATCAGCACGAGGACGAGGAGCGCCGTGCTGGCGGTGACGATCGTGGCGATCACGAGTGCCAGGATCGTGAGCCCGACGACCGCGTTGATCGCCTGCTGGCCAGGGTAGGTGATGGGCCGGCCGGTCATGAGCTCCTGGAGCTTGGCGAAGGCGATGCCGCTACCCGAGAACGACACTGCGCCGATCAGGACCCCGAGAAGGATCTCCACGATCTTGTAGATGGCGATGGTCTTCGACGACCCGAGGGCGATGAACTCGGTGATCGACACCAGCGCGGCCGCCCCGCCGCCGACACCGTTGAAGATGGCCACCATCTGGGGCATCGCCGTCATCTTCACGAAGCGGGCTGCTGGTACGGCGATGGCTGTCCCGACCACCATGCCCACGATGATCAGCAGCAGGTTCCGGTGGTTCGAGTGCACCGAGGGGAGGCTGAAGGTCCAAGCGACGGCGATGATCATCCCGGTGGCCCCAGCCAGGTTGCCGAGCCGCGCCCGCTTGGGGGAGCTCAGGCCCTTCAGGGCGAGGATGAAGCCGACGATCGCGACGAGGTAGACGAGGTCGGTGGCGGTCGCACGGCTCACGAGGACGCCCCCTCGTCCCCGCCGGCCGTCGCCGTCGAGGTGGCCTGTGCCGTGGCCGGCTCTTCGGCCTTGCGCGCCGCGGGCTTCGCCTTGAACATCTCGAGCATCCGGTCCGTGACCACGAAACCTCCGACCACGTTCAGCGTCGCAAGGATCACCGCGAAGAACCCGAGTGTGACCTGGGCGGTGCCGTGCGCCTCGCCGAGGACGATCATGGCCCCGACGATGATGATCCCGTGGATGGCGTTGGTGCCGGACATGAGCGGCGTGTGCAGGACGCTCGGCACCTTGGAGATCACCTCGTAGCCGACGAAGGCCGCCAGGACGAAGACGGTGATCAGGCCCATGAGGCCCGGGCCGGTCGTGGCGATCACGATGCACCTTCCTTTGCGAGCAGTTCGCGTGTTGGTTCGTGGACGACCTCGCCCGCCCGCACCACGCACGCGCCGGCGACGATCTCGTCGTCGAAGTCAGGCTCGAGCTTGCCGTCGGCGACCAGCAGGCCGAGGAAGTTGGCAACGTTGCGCGCGTACAGGAAGCTCGCGTGGGTGGGCATGGCAGAGGGTGGGTTCGTCATCCCGTACACGACGACACCCGAGCGGTTGATCTCCTGGCCGGCCTCTGTCAGCTCGCAATTTCCGCCGGTATCCGCGGCGAGGTCGACCACAACCGATCCGTTGGCCATGCGATCCACCATCTCGGCCGTCACCAGGATCGGCGCCTTGCGCCCGGGAACCGCCGCCGTGGTGATCACGACGTCCGAGGCCGCGACCTCGTTGCCGATCAGCTCTCGCTGGCGGGCGAGGAACTCCTCGGACTGCTCGCGCGCGTAGCCGCCGGAGCCCTCTTGGGTCTCGAGCGGCAGCTCGACGAAGGCCGCGCCGAGCGACTGGACCTCCTCTTTCGCCGCGGCGCGTACGTCGTACGCGCGCACCTGGGCACCGAGACGGCGCGCCGTCGCAATGGCCTGAAGGCCGGCGACCCCCGCGCCGAGGACCAGCACCTTCGCCGGCGGGACCGTCCCGGCGGCGGTCATGAACATCGGGAAGAACTTGGGAAGCCGCTCGGCGGCGGCCAACCCCGCCAGGTAGCCCGACACGGTCGCCTGGGAGCTCAGCGCGTCCATGGACTGTGCCCGGCTGATCCGGGGCACGAGCTCGAGGCTGTAGGCCGTCGCCCCCCTGGCGGCGAGGGCACGGATCACGGGAAGGTTGCTCCCGGGGGCGAGGAAGCTGACAGTCGACGTGCCCGAGTCGAGTGCCTCCACCTCCTCCACGGTGGGCGGCTGCACTTTGGCGACGACCTCGGCCCCCCGGAAGAGGGCGGAACGATCGGTCACGATCTCGACGCCCTTGTCGGCGTACGCAGCATCGGGGAAATGGGCGGCATCACCCGCCCCGGATTGCACCGCGACGTCGATCCCGGTGCCGGTCGCCAGGCGGGCGGCGACGTCGGGGACCACGGCCACGCGTCGCTCTCCGGGGAGGGTCTCGGTGGGGACGGCGAGCTTCACGGGGGGACATAAGAGCACGACGCGGTCGGCGGGCTCCACTCCAGCCTCGTCCGCGCGCGTGGTCCCCAGACCCGTCTGCGCATTGGACGACGAGGAGGACCTGCAGGTCAGACCATGGATCAGCCCGCGGCGACCCGGTGCAGCCGGGCGGGTTCAGCCGGCTTCGGCCGAGGACGCGGTGTCGTTGCCGAAGCGGTCGTTCGTGAGCAGTCGCAGGGAGCGTGGCTGGATGCTCGCCGTCGTCGGCTCGTGCTGGTCCCCCCGAAGCGAGAACACCGGCCGGGGGTCCCCCTTGGCCAGCTCGTCGGCGACGTCGGCGGCCAACGGCTTGGCGAAGAAGTAGCCCTGTCCCATGTCCGCCCCGAAGTCCCGGAGGATCGCCACTTGCTGGGCCGTCTCGATGCCTTCCGCGACCGTCGTCATCGACAACGACTGCGCCACGTGGACGATGGCGTCCACGATGGCCCGGTTCATCCCCTCGTGGGGTTCGAGGCTCGTGATGAAGGCCCGGTCGACTTTGGCGGTCTCGATGTCGAACCGTCGAAGGTTCTCCAGCGTCGACCAGCTGGTGCCGACGTCGTCCACCGCCAGGTGGACTCCCAGCTTCGACAGCGCCCGCAGGTCGCTCGCCGTTCGTTCGTCTGCCACCGTGGTCTCGGTGATCTCGATCGTCAGCCGGTGGGGCTGGAGTCCCGTTTCCTCCAATGCCGCCACCACGGCGCGCGACGCCTCGCCCTGACGGAGCTGTACGGCCGAGCAGTTGACCGACAGCTGGATCCCTACCGGCCACGGCGCCGCCTGGCGGCAGGCGTCGGCGAGGACCCACGCGTTGAGATCGACGATGTGGTCGTTCGCCTCAGCCCACGGGATGAGGATGTTCGGCGGGATGTAGCCGCGCGTCGGGTGGTCCCAGCGGACCAGGGCTTCGAAACCGAGGAGCCGTCCATCGGCCAGGTCGACGGCTGGCTGGTACTCGAGAACGGGCTTGCCGTCCAGAACCCGCGAGAGCGCCTCGTTCACCTGTCGTGTATCGGCAGGTCCCGAGTCGCCCTTGACACCGAAAAGACCTGGTCGGGACCTTGGTCCGTCAACGCTGACCCTCGGCAACCAATCGTCCGCTCCCCACCGAGGGTCAATCCCCGGCCTTGGCGGCCGCCTGGAACGGCGGCCGCTCGCCCCCGCCGTGCGCCTCGATCGCGGCGCCGGTGACGAACGCGGCGAGGGGCGACGCGAGAAAGAGGCAGACCCCGGCGATGTCGGCCGGGGTACCGAGGCGCCCCATGGGGACGGTCCGGGCGACCGCCTCGAGGCCCGCCTCACCGCCGTAGTAGTCGTAGGCCGCCTCCGTCGCCAGGAGGCCGGCCACGACGCAATTGACCCGGACCTCCGGCGCCCATTCCATGGCCAGCGTGCGAGTCAGGTTGAGGAGGCCGGCCTTGGCAGCGCCGTACGCGGCCGAGCCGGGTGACGGCCGCAACCCGGAGATGCTCCCGATGTTGACGATCGACCCGCCCCACGCCTGGTCGCGCATGACGGCGTAGGCCGCCTGCGCGCAGTACATGGGCGCCAACAGGTTGAGCCCGACGATGGCGGCGAGGAAGCGGGGCGAGGCCTCGGCCGCCGCCGCCTCAGGCGACCCGCCGGCGTTGTTGACGAGCACGTCGAGCTGCCCGTGGCGCCCGACGGCGGCATCCACGACCGCGGCCGCCTGCTCTGCGTCGCGCACATCTGCGGCGACGAACGACGCCGATCGGCCCGCCGCCGTCGGGAGTTCCGAGTCGGCTGGGGTCGTGCGACCGCACACGACGACCTCGGCCCCGGCGGCGAGGAAGGCCTCGGCGATGCCGCGGCCCACGCCCCGGGCCCCACCGGTGACCACGACGACCTGGTCCGAGAAGTCGAGCGGGCCCCCCTGGTGTCGCGATGGCTCGCTCACGTTCCCTCCTCGTATCGGTCGGGCCCGAAACTAGCGGTGGCCGCGGTGGTGGCCTACCCTCGAGCCGTTTCCTGACGATGTATCAGATAGAGAGCCGAGGCGAGATGGGCATCGGGAGGTTCCAGCGGTCACCGGGCACGGCCGAGGTCGTCATCGACGTGCCGCCGGTCAACGCCCCCGATGTCGCGGGGTGGTTCGAGCTGGCCGATGCCGTGCTCGCCGCCGGTCGCGAGCCGGAGGTGCGGGCCGTCGTGCTACGGGCCGAGGGACGCGGGTTCTGCGCCGGTGTGGACATCAAGGAGATCCAGGCCAAAGGCGACGAGGCACTCGTGGGCGTGAACCGGGGATGCGCCGCCGCCTTCGCCGCGATCTACGACTGCGAGGTCCCGGTGATCGCCGCCGTCCACGGCTTCTGCCTGGGCGGGGGAATCGGCCTGGTTGGCAACGCCGACGTGATCGTCGCCTCGGACGACGCCACCTTCGGTCTGCCCGAGGTCGATCGAGGCGCGCTGGGCGCTGCGACCCACCTGGCGCGGCTCGTGCCCCAGCACCGGATGCGCTCCATGGTCTACACCGCGACTTCCGCGACTGCGGCCGAGCTCCATCGTTACGGCTCCGTGCTCAAGGTCGTCTCTCGCGACGAGTTGGTCGACGCCGCCTACGAGGTGGCGGACGCCATCGCTGCGAAGAGCCCGATGATCATCCGGCGGGCCAAGGAGTCGCTCAACGGGATCGACCCGGTCGACGTGAAACGGAGCTACCGCTACGAGCAGGGTTTCACCTACGAGCTGCACGTCCGCGGCGTGGCCGACGAGCAGCGTCAGGCGTTCGTCGAGAAGCGCGAAGCGGACACCTCCAAGTGACCGACAAGCGCGCCGCGCTGGACGACGTGGTCGCTGAGCTCCGCGACGGGATGACCATCGGCTTCGGGGGTTGGGGGTCACGGCGCAAGCCCATGGCCGTCGTCCGGGCCATCCTGCGATCCAGCCTGCGCGATCTCACCGTGGTCTCCTACGGTGGTCCCGACGTCGGCCTGCTCTGCGCCGCTGGCAAGGTCCGCAAGGCGGTGTTCGGGTTCGTGACCCTCGACTCGATCGCGCTCGACCCCCACTTCCGGCGGGCCCGCCAGGGCGGGGAGATCGAGGCGATGGAGGTGGACGAAGGCATGTTCTACCTGGGCCTACTCGCCGCGGCACAACGTGTGCCGTTCCTGCCCACCAGAGCCGGGCTCGGCTCGGACGTGATGCGGGTCAATCCCGGGCTTCGCACCATCCTCTCGCCCTACGAAGACGGAGAGGAGCTTGTGGCCATGCCGGCATTGCGGCTCGACGCCGCCTTCGTCCACTGCAACCGCGCGGACGTGCACGGCAACGGCCAGCTCCTGGGTCCCGACCCGTTCTTCGACGACCTCTTCCTGGGAGCCGCGGAGCGCCGCTTCGTGACGGCCGAGCGCGTGGTCGACGCGGGCGCGCTCCCCGGGGAGGGTCCCATGCAGGCGATCACGATCACGCGCCTGCTGACCGACGCGGTGGTCGAGGCGCCCGGCGGTGCACACTTCACCTCGTGCGAACCGGACTATCCCCGCGACGAGGCGTTCCAGTCGGCGTACGCGAAGGCGAGCGCCGACGTCGAGGGGGACGCGTGGCCGGCCTTCCGGTCGCGCTATCTCGAGGTCGACGAAACCGGGTACCAGGCGGCGGTCCGCGAGGAGGCTGGCCGATGAGCGGCGGAGGCGGCGACACCGGCGTGACCCGGGCCGAGATCTGCGCAGTGGCGTGCGCGGACATCTGGCGCGACGCGGGGGAGATCCTGGTGAGCCCGTTCGGGACCGTCCCGTCGATCGGCGCCCGGCTGGCCCGGCTCACCTTCTCGCCGGACATCGTCCTCACCGACGGCGTGGCCGCCCTCATGGCGAACACGCCCCCCCTCGGGACTGCACCCGAGACGCTCGTGCGCGAGGCATGGCTGCCCTACCGGCGGGTGTTCGACGTGGTCTGGTCGGGCCGGCGCCACGTCATGATGATGGCGAGCCAGGTCGACCGCTTCGGCAACCAGAACCTGAGCTGTATCGGGGACTGGGAGCGGCCCAAGGCCCAGCTCATCGGGGTGCGCGGCGCGCCCGGCAACACGGTGAACCATCCCACGAGCTACTGGGTGCCGAGCCACTCGGCCCGGACCTTCGTCGACAAGGTCGACATGGTCTGTGGCGTCGGCTACGACCGCGCGGCCGCGGCCGGCCCGGCGGCAGCGCGGTTCCACGACGTCCGGGCCGTGGTGAGCAATCTCGCCGTCTTCGACTTCGACACCCCCGACCGCTCGATGCGGTTGCGCTCGCTCCACCCGGGCGTCTCCCTCGACGAGGCCGTGGCCGCCACGGGCTTCGAGCTGACCGTGCCCGCCGACGTCCCAGAGTCCCGGCTTCCGTCTCCCGAGGAGCTCCGTCTCATCCGCGACCTGCTCGACCCGTCCTCGACCCGCGACCGCGAGCTCGGGTGAGCACGTCCGGCCTCGAGCCGAGCCCGGCACCGACGGCGCCCGAGCCCCACCCTGCCCTGCAGACGAGGCTGTGCGAGCTCGCGGGCGTGCGATACCCGATCGTGCAGACGGGCATGGGCTGGGTGGCCGGCGCGCGGCTGGTGGCGGCGACGGCGAACGCGGGCGGCCTGGGCATCCTGGCGTCGGCCACCATGACCTTCGAGGAGCTCGAGCGGGCCGTCGGCGAGGTCCGCGACAGGACCGAGGCGCCGTTCGGCGTGAACATGCGCACCGATGTCGAGGACGTGGCCAAGCGGGTGGACCTCCTCGTGGACCAGGGCGTCCGGGTGGCGAGCTTCGCCCAGGCCCCCCGTCCGGATACCGTGGCCAAGCTCCGCGACGCGGGCGTGGTCGTCATCCCGACCATCGGGGCGCGCCGGCACGCCGAGAAGGTGGCCTCGTGGGGCGTCGACGGGGTCATCGCCCAGGGCGCCGAGGGTGGCGGGCACACGGGCCAGGTGCCGACCTCCCTCCTCGTCCCTCAGGTGGTCGACGCCGTGGGCAGCGACGTCGCCGTGGTCGCCGCCGGCGGCTTCAACGACGGACGGGGCCTCGTGGCAGCGCTCGCATGGGGCGCGGCCGGGATCGCCATGGGCACCCGGTTCCTCCTCACCCAGGAGAGCACGGTGCCCGACGAGGTGAAGAAGGTATACCTGGGCACGCCGGTGACCGGGACGGTCGTGACCACCCGCGTGGACGGCGCACCCCAGCGGGTGGTCCGAACCGCCGCGGTGGACCATCTCGACGGGGCCGGGCGCCTGACCGCGCTACCCCGGGCGCTCCGGAACGCGCTCGCGTTCAGGCGTCAGACCAACACCTCAATGCGCGCACTGGTGCGCGAGGGTCTGGCCATGAAGAAGGGCAACGATCTCAGCTGGGCCCAGGTGGTCATGGCCGCCAACGCGCCGATGATGACCCGAGCCGCTCTCGTCGAGGGCCGCACCGACGTGGGCATCCTGCCGACCGGTCAGGTCGTGGGCGTGATCGAGGAGCTGCCGACGGTGGCGGAGCTGGTGTCCCGGATCGTCATCGAGGCCAACGAGACGCTGGCCCGGCTCACGGCGAGCTGACCTCGCCGCCGGGCGTTCCGGGCGTCAGTCGAGGCGCTCGATGATGGTGGCGTTGGCCTGGCCGCCGCCTTCGCACATCGTCTGGAGGCCATAGTGGCCGCCGATGCGCTCGAGCTCGTTGAGCATCGTGGCCATGAGGCGGGCGCCGGAGCACCCGGTGGGGTGGCCGATGGCGATGGCCCCGCCATTGGGGTTGACCTTCGACATGTCGGGGTGCAGTTCCCGCTCCCAGGCGAGGACGACCGAGGCGAACGCCTCGTTGATCTCCACCACGTCGATGTCGTCGAGCGTGAGCTTGGCCTTGTCGAGCACCAGGCGCGTGGCGGGTATCGGCGCGGTGAGCATGATCACGGGATCGTTGGCCGCGACGGCAAACGTGTGGAACCGGGCACGCGGCCGCAGGCCGAGCGCCTCGGCGCGCTCCTCGCTCATCACGAGGACCGCGGCAGCGCCGTCCGAGATCTGCGACGACGTCCCCGCTGTGATCGTGCCGTCCTCGCTGAAGGCCGGGGCGAGACCGGCGAGCTTCTCGATGCTCGTGTCGCGGCGAACGCCTTCGTCGAAGGCGAGCACGTCGTCGCCGTCGGGGCTCGGCGACGCCATGGGCACGATCTCGTTCCGGAACCGGCCCGCCTCCTGGGCGGCGGCCGCGCGGCGGTGGGACTCCAGGGCGAAGGCATCCATCTCGTCCCGGGTCACGCGCCAGCGCCGGGCGATCTCCTCGGCCGACATCCCCTGGTGGATGAACTCGAAGCGCCGGAGCACCGTCGGCCCGTATGCCTCACCGGGGCCCGGCTCGGTGGTGGACCCGATGGGCACGCGCGACATCGACTCGATGCCGGCGCCGATCACGATGTCCATCGCGCCGGCCATGACGGCCTGAGCGGCGAAATGGACCGCCTGCTGTGCCGACCCGCACTGGCGGTCGACGGTCGTCCCGGGGACGGTGTCGGGGAAGCCGGCGGCCAGTGCCGCGTTGCGCCCGATGTTCATGGCCTGCTCGCCGACGGTCATCGTGCACCCCATCACCACGTCCTCGACGAGGGCGGGATCGAGGTCGTTGCGCTCGACCAGCGCCCGGAGGGGTTGAGCGGCGAGGTCGACCGCGTGCCAGCCGGAGAGTCGTCCGTTTCGGCGGCCCACCGGGGTCCGCACGGCGTCGATGATCACGGCGTTCGGCATGGTGCCCATTGTTGCCCGGAATCTGGCGGTGTGTCAGATTCGGCCTCGATGGATCTCCGCTTCACCGACGAACAGGAGCGATTCCGCGCCGAGGCACGTGCATGGCTCGAGGCGCACGCTCCGAGCCCGCGCACCGGCAGGGGGCCCCTGCCGTCCCTGGACACCCAGGAGGGGTTCGAGGCGCACCGCGAATGGGAGCGGGAGATGTTCGACGCCCGCTGGTCCGTGGTCTCCTGGCCGGAGGAGTTCGGCGGGCGGGGTGTGGACCTGTTCCATTGGATCGTCTTCGAAGAGGAGTACTACCGCGCCCAGGCCCCCACCCGTGTGGGCCAGAACGGGATCTTCCTCCTCGCCCCCACCCTCTTCGAGTTCGGGACCGAAGAGCAAAAGGCGCGCTACCTCCCGTCCATGGCCTCGGGCGACGAGGTGTGGTGCCAGGGCTGGTCCGAACCCGACGCGGGCAGCGACCTGGCCGGCATCAGGAGCCGGGCGGAGCGCCGAGGGGGCTCGTGGGTCCTCTCGGGCCAGAAGACCTGGTGCTCCCGTGGCGCGTTCGCGCACTGGCTCTTCGGGCTCTTCCGGACCGATCCCGAGGCAGAGCGGCATCGTGGGCTCACGTACTTCCTGGTCCCGATGGACGCGCCAGGGGTCACCGTCCGCCCGATCGCACAGCTCGACGGCGAGACGGGTTTCGCAGAGGTGTTCTTCGAGGACGTCGTGGTACCGGACCCGCAGGTTCTCGGTGACGTGAACAGCGGCTGGGAGGTGGCCATGGCGACCGCCGGTTCCGAGCG
>Ga0187778_10000283_pt1 | contig 36869 bp, 32 predicted proteins | sample 1015_Q2_SP5_20_M_FD_132418 | JGI IMG/M metagenome (GOLD analysis project Ga0187778, IMG submission 132418) | Tropical peat soil microbial communities from peatlands in Department of Meta, Colombia - 1015_Q2_SP5_20_MG | ecosystem: Environmental > Terrestrial > Soil > Wetlands > Peat | place...
CTACGTGATCTCGGTGGCGGCCGAGCTTGCCGGGATGCACCCGCAGACGTTGCGGATCTACGAGCGCCGGGGCCTGGTCGACCCGAGGCGCACGCGGGGCGGCAACCGCCGCTACAGCGAGCGGGACATCGAGCGGCTGCGCCACATCCAGGAGCTGACCACGGCAGGCATGAACCTCGAAGGAGTGCGCCAGGTCCTCGCCCTCGAAGCGGAGGTCCAGCGCCTTCGCGACGAGCTCCAGCGGATGCAGGCCGAGGCGCGCGCCTCGATCGAGCGCATGCACAAGCAATACCGGCGCGACCTGGTGCCGGTGCGGACGGCGGCGGTCGTGGCGCGGCGCATCGGGCGGGCCGAGAGGAGGTGAGGCGATGGTGCTCGACCCCAACCGTTGGACGCTCAAGGCCCAGGAGGCCTTTTCGCACGCGATGGAGCGCGCCAGAGCGGCCGACAACCCGGAGGTCACCCCGGACCACCTGATCATGGCCCTGCTGGGCCAGCAGGAGGGCATCGCCCTGCCCCTGCTGACCCGGGCGGGGGTCGAGCCCACGTCCCTGGGCAACGCCGTCGCCGACCGCCTGGCCGCCCTCCCCAAGGCCTACGGCGGGGAGGAGCCGCGCCCGTCGCGAGACGCCCTCGCCGCGTGGGAGACCGCCGATGCCGTGCGCAGGGACATGGGCGACGAGTACCTGTCGGTGGAGCACCTCCTCCTGGCGCTGGCCGATCGGATCGGTGTGGCCAAGGACGCGCTGCTCTCCGCGCTGCGCGAGGTCCGCGGCAGCCACCGGGTGACGTCGCAGAATCCCGAGGAGCAGTACCAGGCGCTCGAACGCTACGGGCGGGACCTGACCGACCTGGCCCGGCAGGGCAAGCTCGACCCGGTCATCGGTCGCGACGACGAGATCCGCCGCGTCATCCAGGTCCTGAGCCGCCGCACCAAGAACAACCCGGTGCTCATCGGCGAGCCCGGCGTGGGCAAGACGGCGATCGTAGAAGGCCTGGCCATCCGTATGGTCGAGGGCGACGTGCCCGAGTCGCTGCGGGACAAGCGGCTCGTGGCCCTCGATTTGTCGGCCATGGTGGCGGGTGCCAAGTACCGGGGCGAGTTCGAGGAGCGGCTGAAGGCCGTCCTCAAGGAGATCACCGACTCCGAGGGCGAGGTCGTCACCTTCATCGACGAGCTGCACACCATCGTCGGCGCCGGCGCGGCCGAGGGCGCGATGGACGCCGGGAACATGATCAAGCCGATGCTGGCGCGCGGCGAGCTGCGCTTGATCGGCGCCACCACCCTCGACGAGTACCGCAAGCACATCGAGAAGGACGCCGCGCTCGAGCGCCGGTTCCAGCCGGTGATGGTCGACCCGCCGCCGGTGGAGGACACCATCGGGATCCTGCGCGGCCTGAAGGAGCGCTACGAGGTCCACCACGGGGTGCGCATCCAGGACGCCGCGCTGGTGGCCGCCGCGGTGCTCTCCGACCGCTACGTGAGCGGCCGGTTCCTCCCCGACAAGGCGATCGACCTCGTCGACGAGGCCGCCAGCCGGCTGCGCATCGAGATCGACTCGATGCCCACGGAGATCGACGTGGTCACCCGGCGCATGCGCCAGCTCGAGATCGAGCGGGTGGCGCTGGCCAAGGAGACCGATCCGGCCTCGATCCAGCGGCTCGAGCGCCTCGACGAGGAGCTCGCCAACCTCAAGGAGCAGGCCGACGCCATGACGGCGCGCTGGCAGGCCGAAAAGGACGCGATCACCCAGATCCGGACGTTGCGCGAGGAGCTCGAGACCCGCAAGGGCGAGGCCGAGCGGTACGCGCGCGACGGCGACCTGACCCGGGCCTCGGAGATCCGCTACGGCCTGATCCCAGACCTCGAGCACCGCATCGACGAGGCGACGAAGGCGCTGGCCGACCTCCAGAGCGAAGGAGCGATGCTCAAGGAGGAGGTGGACGCCGAGGACGTCGCCGAGGTGGTGAGCCGCTGGACGGGTGTCCCTGTCAGCCGGCTCATGGAGGCCGAGCTCCAGAAGCTCGTCCGGATGGAGGACGCCCTCCACGAGCGGGTGGTCGGCCAGGACGAGGCCGTGCGCGCCGTAGCCAACGCCATCCGCCGGAGCCGGGCCGGGCTCTCGGACCCGAACCGGCCCATCGGGTCGTTCCTGTTCATGGGCCCGACCGGTGTGGGCAAGACCGAGCTGGCCCGCGCCCTCGCCGCGTTCCTGTTCGACGACGACCGGGCGATGACCCGCATCGACATGGGCGAGTACCAGGAGAAGCACTCGGTGGCCCGCCTGGTCGGCGCCCCCCCGGGCTACGTGGGCTACGAGGAAGGCGGTCAGCTCACCGAGGCGGTGCGCCGGCGCCCGTACGCCGTGGTCCTGCTCGACGAGATCGAGAAGGCGCATCCGGACGTCTTCAACATCCTCCTGCAGGTCCTGGAGGACGGGCGGCTGACCGACGGGCAGGGCCGGACGGTGGACTTCACCAACACCGTCCTGATCATGACCTCGAACCTCCCCGGCGATCCCCGCGACTTCTTCAAGCCCGAGTTCTTCAACCGGATCGACGAGGTCGTCCGCTTCCGCAGCCTCGACCAGGAGGACCTGCGCCGGATAGCGGACATCCAGCTGGAGCGGCTGGCGGGACGTCTGGCGGAGCGGCGACTCACGCTCGAGGTCACGCCCGCGGCTCGGGACCGGCTGGCGACGGCTGGCTACGACCCCGCCCTCGGCGCCCGGCCGCTGCGTCGTGTGCTCCAGCGCCAGGTGGAGGACCCGTTGGCGCTGGCCCTCCTCGAGGGCCGCTACGGCGAGGGGGACACCGTCGTCGTCGACGCCGAGCCGGCCGGCGACGGTGTGACGCTGCGTTGAGCGCCGCGCCCTGGCCGGCGGCGGCGTCGATGTCCCCGGCGGGTCCAATTGCGACTTGCATTTGCTATCAGCAAGCGAATGCTCGCGATCGCGAATTCACAACGCAATTGGCTCGGAAAGGAAACATCGGACGGCCGCCGGCGCAGGAGGGGGCGACCACCCGGCCGGGTTACACTGAGGCGTAATCCGGAGCCGTAGACGGAGGATCGGCGTGCCCGCAACCGTGGTCGTCGGCACCCAATGGGGCGACGAGGGGAAGGGCAAGCTCACCGACCTCCTCGCCCGCGACATGGACATCGTGGTCCGCTACCAGGGCGGGCACAACGCGGGCCACACCGTCGTGGTCGACGGCGAGTCCTTCGCCCTCCAGCTCGTCCCCAGCGGCGTCCTCTACCCGCACCTGACGCCGGTCATCGGCAACGGCGTGGTCGTCGACCCCGGGGTCCTGCTCTCCGAGCTCGACGCGCTGGCCGCCAAGGGGGTCGACACGAGCCGCATGGTCGTCAGCGGCAACGCGCACCTGGTCATGCCGTACCACCAGGAGCTCGACCGGGTGACCGAGCGCTTCCTCGGGAAGAACTCCCTCGGCACCACCCGGCGGGGCATCGGCCCTGCCTATGCCGACAAGGCGGCCCGGGTCGGCCTGCGGGTCCAGGACCTCCTCGACGCCAAGATCTTCCGCAAGAAGCTCGAGGTGGTCCTCAAGGAGAAGAACGCCATCCTGGCCAAGGTGTACAACCGCCTCCCGATCAGCGCCGAGGACATCTGCGCCAGGTACCTCGATGAGTACGCCCCCCGCATGGAGCCGATGGTCGCCGACGCCGTCGCCGTGGTGCACGAGGCCCTGGAGGCGGGGCGCAACGTCCTGCTGGAGGGGGCACAGGCCACCTTCCTCGACCTCGACCACGGCACGTACCCGTTCGTGACCTCGTCGAACCCGGTCGCCGGTGGCGCGTGCACCGGCACGGGAGTGGGGCCCCGCGCCATCGGCGAGGTCATCGGCATCGCCAAGGCCTACGTGACCCGGGTCGGCGCCGGCCCGTTCCCGACCGAGTGCATGGACGAGGTCGGCGAGATCCTGGTGGAGCGAGGCCACGAATACGGGACCAACACGGGCCGCAAGCGCCGGTGTGGCTGGTTCGACGCCGTGATGCTGCGCCAGGCGGTGCGCATCAACTCGCTCTCCGAGGTGGCGCTCACCAAGCTGGACGTGCTCGACACGTTCGACACCGTCAAGGTGTGCGTCGGCTACGAGGCCGACGGGGAGCGCTTCGCCTATCCCCCGTACCACCAGACCACGCTCCACCAGGTGCGCCCCGTCTACGAGGAGCTCCCCGGATGGAGCACGGACCTGTCGGCGGCCACGTCGATCTCGGATCTGCCGCCCGCGGCGCGCGACTACGTCGACTTCCTCGCCGAGCGGATCGGGGTGCCGATCAAGCTGGTCGGTGTCGGCCCCGGTCGGGAGCAATTCGTCCGGTTCGCCGCGTGAGCCGCGCCGGGCGCGCTGCGCCACGAAGGTGTGCCGATGAAGGTGTGCCGATGAAGGTGTGCCGATGAAGGTGTGCGTCGTGGGCAGCGGCGGTCGCGAGCATGCGCTCGCCCTGGCGCTGGCCCGGACGGCCGACGTGGTGGTGTCGCCGGGGAACCCCGGCATGCCCGGGCCGCAGCCCTCCGGCCACACGATCACCCTGACCGACCTGGCGCCGGCTGACGTCGAGGCGGACCTGTTCGTCGTCGGTCCCGAGCAGCCCCTGGTGGACGGCCTGGCGGACCGGCTCCGAGCCGACAAGCGGGCCGTGTTCGGCCCCGGAGCCGACGGCGCGCAGCTCGAGGGATCCAAGGCCTGGATGAAGGAGCTGCTGGCCGAGTCCGGCGTCCCCACCGCCCGCTACGGCACCTTCGACGACCTCGCCGCGGCCACGGCCTTCCTCCGCGAGCTCCCCGGGCCGTGGGTGGTCAAGACCGACGGGCTGGCCGCGGGTAAGGGCGTGCTCGTGACCGACTCGATGGCCGAGGCGGAGGCAGACGTCGTCGACAAGCTCTCGGGGAGGAGCTTCGGCGACGCGGGGCGCCGCGTCGTGATCGAGGAGGGCCTGGTCGGGATCGAGTGCTCGCTCCTCGTCCTGTGCGACGGCACACGGATCGCCCCGCTCGCCGTCGCCCAGGACTTCAAGCGCGTGGGCGACGGCGACGAGGGCCCCAACACGGGCGGCATGGGCGCACTCTCGCCCGTGCCCACCGTGGACGACCGGACGGTGGACCTGATCCTCGACGAAGCGGTGGAGCCGACGGTGGGCGCCCTGCGCCGGCGGGGGATCGACTATCGCGGGGTGCTCTACGCCGGGCTCATGCTGACCGCGGACGGCCCCATGGTCCTGGAGTACAACGTGCGCTTCGGCGACCCCGAGACCCAGGTGGTGGTGCCCCGGCTCGACGAGGACCTGACCGGGCTGCTGGCCGAGGCGGCGTCGGGCCGGCTCCGGACCGAGCCGCGCTTCTCGCCTTCGTCGGCGGTCTGCGTCGTCCTGGCGTCGGCCGGGTACCCCGAGAGCCCCCGGACGGGGGACGCCATCGAGGGCGTGGACGACGCGGACGGGCTTCCCGGGGTGACCGTGATCCACGCCGGCACGTGCCTCGACGCGGACGGCCGTCTGGTCACGGCCGGCGGCCGGGTGCTCGGGGTCACGGCGCTGGCGTCCACACTGGCGCAGGCGCGGGACCGGGCATACGACGGTGTGGGCAGGATCAGCTTCGAGGGCATGCACTACCGCCACGACATCGCCGCCGCGCACGAGGAGCCCGCGGGCGAAGGCCCGCTCGACTTCGACACCATCGAGGCACGCCGATGATCCCCCGGTACTCGCTCCCCGAGATGGCGGCGCTCTTCACCGACGAGGCACGTTTCGAGATGTGGCTCGAGGTCGAGCTCCTGGCGGTGGAGGGCTGGGCGCAGGTGGGCGTCGCCCCCGCGCAGGACGCCGCCGCGCTGCGCGCCCGGGCCCCCAAGGTCACCTCCGACTTCGTCGCCGCGGTGCACGAGCGGGAGCGGGCCACCGACCACGACGTGGCCGCGTTCGTCGACGTCGTCCAGGGCACCATCGGCGGTCCCGAGGCGAACTGGGTCCATTACGGCCTCACCTCGTCCGACGTCGTCGACACCGCGCTGTGCGCCACCCTGGTGCGTGCGGCCGACCTCCTCCTCGGCGCGTCGGACGGTCTGGTGGCCGCGCTCAAGTCCCGCGCCAGCGAGTTCATCGACACGCCGATGGCGGGCCGTACCCACGGCATGCAGGCGGAGCCGACGACCTTCGGGGCCAAGCTGGCCCTGTGGTGCCTGCAGGCCGACCGGGACCGCCACCGGCTCCATGCGGCCCGGGAGGGGATCGCCGTCGGGAAGCTGTCCGGTGCGGTGGGGACGTACTCGAACATCGATCCGGCCGTGGAGGACTACGTGTGCCACGCGCTGGGCCTCACCCCCGTGCCGGCCACCCAGGTCATCGCCCGCGACCGTCATGCAGAGCTCCTCTGGGCGTGCGCCGCGGTCGGGGCCACCGTCGAGCTGATCGGCACCGAGGTGCGCCACCTGGCCCGCACGGAGGTCGGCGAAGCCGAGGAGGCCTTCGGCGGCGGCCAAAAGGGCTCGTCGGCCATGCCGCACAAGCGCAACCCCATCCTCGCGGAGCGGCTGTGCGGGCTGGCCCGGGTGCTGCGGGGGTATCTGGGCGCGGGCCTCGAGGACGTGGCCCTGTGGCACGAGCGGGACATCTCGCACAGCTCGGTCGAGCGCGTGATCCTGCCCGATGCCTGCCTCCTGGCGTACTACGTCATGCGCAAGGCGACCGCGCTCGTCGAGGGCCTGGTCGTGCACCCCGAGCGGATGCTCGAGAACCTCACCACGACGAGCCACGGCCTGGTGTTCAGCCAGCCCGTGCTCCTGGCGCTGGTCGCCTCCGGCCTCGGGCGCGACGCCGCCTACCGGATCGTCCAACGTGACGCCCGCATCGCCTGGGAGGAGCGCAGGCCGCTGCGTGAGGTGCTCGAGTCCGACCCCGAGGTCGAGCTCGACGCCGCCGCGCTCGACGACGCGTTCAACCTGGAGCGGTCGCTCCGACACACCAGACGGTTCCTCGACGCACTCTCGGAGGTGCACACGTGACCCTGCCGCTCATCTACACCGGGAAGGTCCGCGACATCTACGCGGTGGGTGACGACCAGCTGCTGATGGTGACCTCGGACCGGATCTCGGCCTTCGACGTGGTCATGGCCGAGCCGATCGCCGACAAGGGCCGTGTCCTCACCGCCATGACCGTCCACTGGCTCGACGCACTGGCGGACCTGGCCCCCAGCCACCTGGTAGCGGTCGATCCCGCCGCGTTCCCGGCGGAGGCGGCCGGCATCCCGGGTGTGGCCGGTCGGGGGATGCTCGTGCGCAAGGCGGACATGCTGGCGATCGAGTGCATCGTGCGCGGCTATCTCGCCGGGTCCGGCTGGAAGGAGTACTCGAAGTCCCAGACCCTCCACGGCATGCCCTTGCCGTCGGGCCTGCGCGAGGCCGACAGGCTCCCCGAGCCGATGTTCACCCCGTCCACCAAGGCCTCCGAGGGTCACGACGAGAACATCGGCTTCGACCAGGCCGTCGACATCGTCGGCAAGGAGCTGGCGGAGGCGGCGCGCGACCTGTGCGTGGAGGCCTACCGGCGCGCCGCGGCCGCCGCGGAGCACCAGGGAATCATCGTGGCCGACACGAAGTTCGAGCTCGGGATCATCGACGGCCGCCTCGCCATCTGCGACGAGGTCCTCACGCCGGACTCCTCGCGCTTCTGGCCGGCGGACCGATGGGTGCCGGGGACGAACCCGCCGTCCTTCGACAAGCAGCCCCTGCGCGACTGGCTGGAGGCCAGCGGTTGGGACAAGACCCCACCGCCCCCGCCGCTGCCGCCCGAGGTCGTGGCGGAGACCAGCACGCGCTACATCACCGCGTACGAGCGGATCTGCGGACGCCGCCTGGCCGACTGGTACGGTGCGGGCGCGTGAGCGCGTTCCACGTCCTCGTGGAGGTGCGCCTCCGTCCGGGCATCGCCGACCCGCAGGGCGCGACCATCGAGCGTGCGCTGCCCGCGCTCGGGTTCACCGGCGTGCACGGCGTCGGCGTGGGCAAGGCCATCCGCTTCACGGTCGAGGCGGCCGACGAGGACCACGCTCGGCGGCAGGCCGAGGAGATGACCGAGCGGCTGCTCTCCAACCCGGTCATCGAGGAGGCGGCCATCGACGTCCGGGCGGTCGTCGCGCCGTGACCGCCCGCATCGGGGTGGTCGTCTTCCCCGGGACCAACTGCGAGCACGACGTCGTCGCCGCGTTGGCCCGCGAGGGCGGCAAGGCCGAGCTGGTGTGGCACGGCGAGCGCTCGCTCGGCGGCTACGACGCGATCGTCCTGCCCGGCGGCTTCGCCCACGGCGACTACCTGCGCCCCGGCGCCATCGCGCGGTTCTCGCCGGTGATGGAGGCGGTGGCCACCTTCGCCGCAGACGGCGGGCCGGTGGTGGGGATCTGCAACGGCTTCCAAGTGCTCACGGAGGCGGGGCTGCTCCCCGGCGCGCTGCAGAAGAACCGCGACCTGCGCTTCCTGTGCACGACGGTGGGGATCCGGGTGGAGACCCTCCGCACCCCCCTCACTGCGGCGGCGGTCCAAGGAGCGGTCCTCCAGATCCCGATCAACCACTTCGAGGGCAACTACACCTGCGACGTCGAGACCCTGGCGCGGCTGCGCGACGAGGACCGGGTCGTCTTCCGCTACACGGACAACCCCAACGGGTCGGTCGACGACATCGCCGGGGTGTGCAATGCCGAGGGCAACGTCGTCGGGCTCATGCCCCACCCCGAGCGGGCCTCGGACCTGCTCCTCGGGTCGGCCGACGGCGTCCCGCTGCTGCGCTCGCTGCTCGAGGCCGCCGGGTCGCGGGCGTCGCTCCCCGCCTGACCCTCAGCCCTTGCCGCGGGCGATCCCCGCGCGCTCGAGCACCGCGGCGCTGACCCCGGCCTCCCGCCAGGTGCCGTGGTCGATGCCCTTTCGCTGGCCGTAGGACTTGGCGACCTTGACGAATGCCTTCTCCAGCGCCGGCAGGTCGTCGGTGACGTCCATCTGGGCGATCTCGGCCTCGAGGTCGGCCCGCTCCTGCAGGAGGTGCAGGCGCGACAGCGCGTCGGCGTCGTCGATCTTGGCGTTCACCGTGTCGAGGCGGCGCTTGACCGTCTCCAACGTCCGCGGCCGTCCCCGCCGCGGCCGCTGCCGCTCGATCGCCTCGAGATAGCGCCGCACGGCCCGCCCCTCCTCGCGGCCCTTGGCGAGCGCGGCCTTGTGCTCGGCGGTCATGGGCGGCTGCTTGGTGGATTTCGAGGGTGCCATGCGACCGATTATGCGAGGGTGCATGACGGGTATGCAAACCAATCCCGTGCGGCCCATATCCTGAAATCGCCAGAACCACATTCGGTGCCCGGCGCCGTCGCCCGGACCCGCGTCAGGTGCCGGGTACGGTGGCGGCGATGGCGGACGCCACCGACGAGGGGTTGCACCGGGCCCTGGGGCTGACCGACGACGAGTTCGCGCGCATCGAGGAGATCCTGGGGCGCCACCCCAACCACCTCGAGCTCGCCATGTACGCGGTGATGTGGTCGGAGCACTGCTCGTACAAGTCGTCGCGGATCCATCTCCGCCGGCTGCCGACGACGGGACCCGGCGTCCTGGTCGGCCCGGGCGAGAACGCCGGGGTGATGGACGTCGGCGACGGCATCGCCGTCGCGCTGCGCATCGAGAGCCACAACCACCCCTCCGCGGTCGAGCCCTACCAGGGCGCGGCCACGGGGGTCGGCGGGATCCTGCGCGACATCTTCACCATGGGGGCCAGGCCCATCGCGCTCATGGACCCGCTCTTCTTCGGCACGCTCGACGACGCCCGCACCCGCTGGCTGGTCGAGGGCGTGGTCGCCGGCATCTCGGGCTACGGCAACTCGGTCGGCGTGCCGACGGTGGGAGGCGAGTTGACCTTCGACCCCTGTTTCGCGCGCAACCCCCTGGTCAACGTGTTCTGCATGGGGGTGATGCCCAAGGAGCGCCTGGTGCTCGGCGCGGCGACGGGCGAGGGCAACCTGGCCGTCCTGCTCGGCTCGACCACCGGGCGCGACGGCATCGGGGGCGTGAGCGTCCTGGCCTCTGCCGGCTTCGCCGAGGAAGGCGAGGAGGACGCCGCCAAGCGCCCGAGCGTGCAGGTGGGGGACCCCTTCGAGGAGAAGCGGCTCATCGAGGCATGTCTCGAGCTCCTCGACCGAGGCCTCGTGGTGGGGATCCAGGACCTCGGGGGCGCGGGCCTGACCTGCGCCACCTCCGAGACGGCGGCGCGCGGCGGCATGGGCATGGACGTCGACGTGCGCGCCGTGCCCCGGCGCGAGCCGGACATGGAGCCCTTCGAGGTGATGACCTCCGAGAGCCAGGAGCGCATGCTGGCCATCGTGTCGCCCGCGGATCGCGACGCGGTCGAGGAGGTGTGCCGGCGCTGGGAGGTGCGCGCCAGCGTGGTCGGGGTGGTGACGGGCGGCGGGCGACTGCGCATCCTCGACGGCGCCGGGGGGCCGGTGCTGGCCGACATCCCCGCGGCGTCGCTGTCGGAGGACGCGCCCCTCTACGACCGGCCGCTCGCCCCGCCGGCGGACCTCGAGCGCCGGCGCGCGGATCGGCCCGACGAGCTGCCCGCGCCCGACGACTGCGGTGAGGACGTGCTCGCCCTGCTGGCCGACCCGTCGTGGGTGTACCGGCAGTACGACCACCAGCTTTTCCTGAACACGGTCGAGGGTCCCGGCGGCGACGCCGCCGTGCTGCGGTTGGCTGCGCCCGGCCTGCCTCCGAGCCGGCGCGGCCTGGCCCTGTCGACCGACGCCAACCCCCGCTGGTGCGCCGTCGACCCCCGTGCCGGCACCGCCATGACGGTGGCGGAGTCCGCCCTCAACGTCGCCTGCGCGGGTGCCCGGCCGATCGCCGTGGTGAACTGCCTGAACTTCGGCAATCCGGAGCACCCCGAGGTCATGTGGCAGCTCTCCGAGGCCGTCGACGGCATGGCGGAGGCGTGCAACGCCCTCGGGCTTCCGGTCATCGGCGGCAACGTCAGCTTCTACAACGAGAGCGCGGGTGCGGACATCGACCCCACGCCCACCATCGCGGTGCTCGGGGTGATCGACGTCCTCGAGCACCGTCCGCCGGGCGCGGTCTTCGTCGAGGGCCATGCCGTGCTGATGCTCGGGGACGGCGCCCGGGGCTTGGCCGGGTCGCGCTGGGCCGTGGAGCGCCGGGGCCGTCGCGGTGGCGTGCTGCCCGCCTTCGACGCGGCCCACCACCGGCGCCTCCTCGAGCTGCTCGTCGGGCTGGTGGCGCGACCGGGGCTCCTCGGGGGCGCCCACGACGTCTCGGGCGGGGGTCTCGGCGTGGCCCTGGCCGAGTGCGCGGTGCGCTCGGGCGTGGGGTGCGTGGTGGGCGGCATCCCCGACCACGCCGCGCTGTTCGGCGAGTCGTCGGGACGGGTGGTGCTCTGCAGCGCCGATCCGGACGCGGTGCGAGCGATGGCCGAGGCGGCCCGGGTGCCCCTCACCGTGCTGGGGACGGCCGGCGGCGAGCGGATCGCCGTCGACGGGTTGATGGACGTGATGGTCGACGACGCCCGGCAGGCGTGGCGTGCGGCGCTGCCCGCCGCCCTGGGCGAGCCCGTGGCCCCCTGATCGGGCCGTCGCCCCCTGACCGGGCCGCGCCCCCTGATCGGCCCGCGCCCTCGATCAGGGACGTCGGGCGGCCAGCGCCTCGAGCACCGAGTCGTCCACCCGCAGGTCACCGCGGCCGCACCCCACCTGCAGATCGGGCTTGAGCGTGCCGTGGTAGTCGGAACCCCCGGTGGCCACGAGCCCGTTGCGCTTGGCCATGCGGCGCAACATGGCCCGCTGGTCGACGCTGTAGCGCGCGTAGGTCGCCTCGATCCCCACCAGCCCCGCCTCCGCCAGCTCGACGACCCGGCGCTCGAGCGCCCGCGGCTCGAGCGCCAGGCTCAGCGGGTGGGCGAGGACGGCGACGCCGCCCGAAGCGCGCGCCATCCGGGCGACGTCGGCGGGCGTGAGCCGGGCCTTGGGCACGTAGGCAGGCCGGCCGTTCCCGAGAAGGCGGGCGAAGGCGTCGTCCACGTCCGGCACGTGCCCGCGGGCGACGAGCTCCTGGGCGAAATGGGGGCGGCCCGTGCCCTCCTCGGACCCGGCGCGGGCGACGACCGCGTCGTAGTCGACGGGGAAGCCCAGCTCGCCCAGGCGCGCCGCCAGCCGGCGGTTGCGCTCCAGGCGCTCTCCCCGGAGCCGGACGAGCTCCTCGGCCAAGGGGTGGTCGCCCTCGTCGACGAAGTACACGAGCAGGTGGGCGCTGCCGGCCTCGCCGTCCAGGCCCGAGGCCTTGCACGAGACCTCGCATCCCGGCACCAGGGTGACCCCGGCGGCCGCCGCCGAGGCCCGCGCCGCTGCCAGGCCGGCCAGGCTGTCGTGATCGGTCAAGGCCACCGCCGAGCACCCCGCCGCCGCGGCGAGCGCCGGGATCCGTTCGGGCGGGTCGGACCCGTCCGAGACGGTCGAGTGCGTGTGCAGGTCGATCACCACAATGACGCTAACGCCCGGGCCGGTGCGCCCCGCCGGTCGGTCCCGGTGGTCCCCGCCGGACCATCACGACGGCGGGCCCGGGCGCGTGGGAGGGTAAGCTGGTCCGCGCGTCACCGGTCGGGAGCGAGGGGTCATGCGGCCGACGGTCGCGTGACGGAGGCGGTATGAGAGCCCAGTGAAGGAAGCCTGCGGCGTCTTCGGCGTCTATGCACCCGGCAAGGGTGTGGCCCAGATCACCTTCGACGGCCTCTACGCACTCCAGCACCGCGGCCAGGAGTCGGCGGGCATGGCCGTCTCCGACGGCGAGGCCATCACGGTGGTCAAGGACATGGGCCTCGTGACCACGGTGTTCGACGAGCGCACCCTGTCGTGCCTCCCCGGGGACCTGGCCATCGGCCACACCCGCTACTCGACCACCGGCGACTCCTCGTGGCGCAACGCCCAGCCCGTGTACCGGCCCGTCGGCCGCTCCGGGTTCGCCCTGGGCCACAACGGCAACCTCACCAACACCGCCGCGCTGGCCGACAAGGCGGGGATGCTGCCGGGCGTGGTCGCCTCCGACAGCGACCTGGTGGCGGAGCTGCTGGCCCTGGCCTACCCGGCCGACCCGGCCGACGGCCTGGGCCCCCTCGACGGCCTGGGCCCCCTCGGCGGCCTGGGCCCCTCCGACGGCGCCGACACGGGCACGGCCGACACGGGCACGGCGGTGGGTCTGTCGGCTCCGGTTCACGACCGCCGGCTCGAGGCCGCCCTGAAGGAGGTCCTCCCCCAGGTCGAGGGTGCCTTCAGCTTCGTGCTCCTGGACTCCACCCAGGTCATGGGGGTGCGCGACCCCAACGGCCTGCGGCCCCTGTGCCTGGGGCGCTTCGGGTCCGAGGCGCGGCCCGAGGGCTGGGTCCTGGCCTCCGAGACGCCGGCGCTCGACGTCGTCGGGGCCCACTTCGTCCGGGAGCTCGCGCCCGGTGAGCTCGTCATCATCGACGCCTCGGGAGTGCGCTCGGAGCGGCTCTTCCCCGAGGAGCAGGTGCAGCCCCGGCTCTGCATCTTCGAGTTCGTCTACTTCGCACGTCCCGACAGCCGCCTCTATGGGCGCGAGGTCCACGGCGCGCGCCGGCGCATGGGCGAGCTGCTCGCCCACCAGGCACCGGTCGACGCCGACCTGGTGATGGGCGTGCCCGAATCCGGCGTGCCGGCAGCGGAGGGCTTTGCCAGGGCCAGCGGCATCCCCTCGGGCCAGGGGCTCGTGAAGAACCGCTACATCGGGCGGACGTTCATCACGCCGGGTCAGGCGGCCCGGGACGCCGGCGTGCGCCGCAAGCTCAACCCGCTGCGCGAGAACATCGCGGGCAAGCGGCTCGTCGTCGTCGACGACTCGATCGTGCGCGGCACCACGCAGCGGGCGGTGGCCCGGATGCTGCGCGAGGCGGGCGCCACCGAGGTCCACCTCCGCATCTCGTCACCGCCCCTGGTATGGCCCTGCTTCTACGGCATCGACATCCCCGATCGGGACGAGCTCGTGGCCGCCAACATGTCGATCGAGGAGATCCGGGAGTTCCTGGGCGTGGACTCGCTGGCCTACCTCTCCCTCGAGAACCTGCAAGCCGCCATCGACGCACCCGGCGCGGGCTTCTGTGCCGCCTGCCTGACGGGCGAGTACCCGGTGCCGCCCCCTTTTGAGGCGGACGTGCCCGCCGCCCTGTCCTCGGCGCACGGCTGACGTGGCCGGGGGGTCACCGTCCCCGTCCCGGCCCGGCGCCACCTACGCCGGCGCCGGGGTCGACATCGCGGCCGGGGACGAAGCGGTCGAGCGCATCCGCGACATCGTGGCCACCACGGCCCGGCCCGAGGTGCTCGGCGGCATCGGCGGCTTCGGCGGGAGCTTCGCCTTCGACCCGGCCCGCTTTCGCCGGCCGGTCCTCGTGGCGTCGACCGACGGGGTGGGCACCAAGGCGATCGTCGCCCAGGCGGCCGGGCGCTTGGACACCATCGGCATCGACCTGGTGGCCATGTGCGTCGACGACATCGTGTGCGTGGGGGCGGAGCCGCTGTTCCTCCTCGACTACGTGGCCACCGGCAAGCTCGACGCAGGGCAGATGGAGTCGCTGGTCGCCGGCGTCGCCGAGGGGTGCCGGCAGGCCGGCTGCGCGCTGCTCGGCGGCGAGATGGCGGAGCACCCCGGTGCCATGGCCCCGGGCGAATTCGACCTCGCCGGCTTCGCCGTGGGCGTCGTCGAGCGCGACGCGTCCCTCGGCCCGGCCCGCGTCGCGGCCGGCGACGTGCTGGTGGGGCTGGCCTCGCCGAACCTGCGGTCCAACGGCTACACCCTGGCCCGCCACGTGCTGCTCGAGCGCGCCGGCCGGTCGCTGGACGATCCCGCCTGGGAAGGCGCCGGGCACACGCTGGCGGACGAGCTGCTCCTGCCGTCGGTGATCTACGCGCCGGCGGTGCTTGCCGCGCTCCGCGCCGGCGGCGGGGCGGCGAGCGGAGCCGCGAGCGGAGCGGCGAGCGGAGCCGCGAGCAGTGGTGCCGTGCACGCGGCCGCCCACATCACCGGCGGGGGGATCCCCGGCAACCTCAGCCGGATCCTCCCCACGGGCTGCGACGCCGTGGTCGACGGGACCTGGGCGCGACCCAGGATCTTCGAGGAGATCCAGCGCCTCGGCGACGTGGCCGACGACGAGATGGCGCGGGTCTTCAACCTCGGCCTCGGCATGATCCTGGCTGTCGCCGCCGACGCCGTGGAACCCGTGATCGAGGCCCTGGCCGCGGCCGGGCGACGGGGGAGCGTGGTGGGCTCGGTGGCCCGGGGCACGGGACGGGTCACGTTGGCACCGGGAGGGCGTTCGTGAGCGGGAGGCGATCGTGACGCGCCTGGACCCGGACCCGGCCACGCTGGCGGCGCTGCGCGCCCACCTGCTCGAGCACTCGGTGCGCACCGGTGACTTCGTGCTCAAGTCGGGGCGCCGCTCGACCTGGTTCATCGACTCCAAGCAGACCGTGTGCCGTCCGGGCGGGATGCTGCTCGTGGCCGACGCCCTGCTGGCCGTGATGCCCGCGGACGCCACCGCCATCGGTGGGCTGACCATGGGGGCGGACCCCGTGGCGTTCGTGACGGCCGGGGTGGCGGCGGCGCGGGGCCGGGCGCTCAAGGCCTTCTCGGTGCGCAAGGAGGCCAAGGACCATGGTTCCGGTGGCCGGATCGCCGGGGCCCTGGATCCCGAGGACCGGGTGGTGGTGACCGAGGACACCGTCACCCGGGGGACGTCGCTGCTCCAAGCGGTCGACGCGGTGCGGGCAGTGGGCGCCGAGGTGATCCTGGCCGTGGCGATCGTGGACCGGGGCGGTGCGGCGGGCGAGCTGCTCAGGGGCGAGGGCGTGCCCTTCCGGGCCCTGCTCGGCGCGCCGGACCTCGGGTTCGAGTTCGACGAACGGGGCAGAGCCGAAACCGGGTAGAACGGGCACGGCGGACCGATCGACGGGCTCGCGCGCGGGAGGCGACACCCGGCCCATAGCCTGTCAAGGTGCGCGACCTGAGGGGGCGCCGTGGCTGACACGACCACATGGGACGCCGAGGCGCTCCGATCCGGCTACCTGCGGGTCCGCGCACTGACCGAGGACCTGGCGGCGCCGTTGTCGGCCGAGGACCAGACCGTGCAGTCCATGCCGGACGTGAGCCCGACCAAGTGGCACCGGGCCCACACCACGTGGTTCTTCGAGATCTTCGTGCTCGAGCCCTTCATGGCCGGGTACGAGGTGCACCACCCCGTCTACCGGTTCCTGTTCAACTCGTACTACGAGGCGGTCGGTGACCGCTACCCGCGCCCGCGACGCGGCGTCGTGACCCGGCCGGGCATCGCCGAGGTGTCGCTCTATCGCGAGCGCGTCGACGAGGCGATGCTGCAGCTGCTCGACGCGGGGCCGATCCCCGGCGACGCCGCCATGCTCGTCGAGCTCGGGCAGCACCACGAGCAGCAGCACCAGGAGCTGCTCCTCATGGACATCAAGCACGTGCTGTCGTGCAACCCGGTCAACCCCGCGTACGTCCCCGACAAGGGGGTCGATGCCGGCGCTGGCGGCGACGGGGCCCGGCCGGCCACCACCGGCTGGATCGTCCACGACGGCGGGCTGGTCGAGATCGGCCACCAGGGCACCGGCTTCGGGTTCGACAACGAATTCCCCCGCCACGCCACCTACCTCGAGCCCTTCGCGCTGTCCTCGGGCCTCGTGACCTGCGGCGACTGGCTGGCGTTCATGGACGACGGCGGCTACGAGCGGCCGGAGCTGTGGCTGTCGGACGGGTGGGCCACCGTCGGCGCCGAGGGCTGGGAGGCACCCCTGTACTGGCGGCGGGACGACGGGGACTGGCGCGTCTTCACCCTCAGCGGTGAACGCCCGGTGGAACCACGCGAGCCCGTCGTCCACGTCAGCTACTACGAGGCCGACGCCTACGCGCGCTGGGCCGGCGGGCGGCTGCCCACCGAGGCGGAATGGGAGGCGCTGGCCGCGGTCGAGGACACGCCGCCCGGATCGTCGGGCGGGCTCCTCGGCTCGTGGGCGCTGCACCCGCGTGCGGAGGCGGCGCACTCCCTCTTCGGCGAGGTCTGGCAGTGGACCGCCAGCGCCTACAGCCCCTATCCGGGCTTCCACCCCGCCGCCGGCGCGGTCGGCGAGTACAACGGCAAGTTCATGGTCGGCCAGTACGTGCTGCGCGGCGGGTGCTGCGTGACGCCCGAGGACCACGTCCGGGCCAGCTACCGCAACTTCTTTCCTCCCTCCGCGCGATGGGCGTTCGGCGGCCTGCGGGTCGCCATGGACGGCTGAACGGGGGCTCGGCGGTGACGGACGCCCGAGTGCCACCGGTGGCCGACAACCCGACGATCGAGGTGCACCTCACCGAGGACGACCTCCGTGGATCCCTCGAGCGGGACGTACGCGCCGGCCTCAGCGCGCCGCAGAAGTCTCTGCCGCCGGTGTGGTTCTACGACGAACGCGGCAGCGCCCTGTTCGACGAGATCACCCGGTTGCCGGAGTACTACCTGACCCGCGCCGAGCGCCGGCTGCTCGAGCACCACGCCCACGAGTTCGCCACCGTGAGCCGCGCCGACACCCTGGTCGAGCTCGGGGCCGGCACCTGCGACAAGTCGCGGGTCCTGCTCGACGCCATGCACGCCGAGGGCACCCTCGGCCGGTACGTGCCCTTCGACGTGAGCGACACGACGATCTGGGGCGCCGCGAAGATGCTCGTCGACGAGTACGACGGGCTCGCCGTGCACGCCGTGGTCGGTGACTTCCACCGCCATCTGGAAAGGATCCCCGTCGGGGGCCGGCGGGCGGTGGCGTTCCTCGGCAGCACCCTTGGCAACCTGGACCCGGCGCAACGCAAGCGGTTCTTCTTCGACCTCGACTGCGTGATGACCAGTGAGGACACCCTGGTGATCGGCACCGACCTGGTCAAGGACAAGGCGCGACTGGTGGCTGCCTACGACGACGCCGCCGGGGTGACCGCCGAGTTCAACCGCAACGTCCTGCACGTGCTCAACCGCGAGCTCAGGGCGGACTTCGCCGTCGAGCGCTTCACCCACGTCGCCCGGTGGAACGACGCGGAGTCCTGGATGGAGATGCGCCTGCGCTCCACGGCGGAGCAGACCGTGCGGATCGAGGCCCTGGAGCTCGAGATCGAGTTCGCCGACGGCGAGGACATCCACACCGAGATCAGCGCCAAGTTCACCCGTGAGGGGTTCGAGGCCGAGCTCTACGAGGCCGGCTTCTTGACCACGGCGATGTGGGAGGACCCCGAGGGGTTCCTGCTCACGCTGGCCACGCCCTACTGCTGAGCTGCGGCCGCGGGAAAGGAGGGGCGTGATGGGCAAGGTGGTCGCCGGGATCACAGTGTCGGTGGACGGGTACGTCACGGGGCCCGACGACGGCCCCGGCCGGGGCCTCGGGCTCGGTGGTGAGCGCCTGCACTACTGGGTGTTCGGAGGGCCGTGGCGCTACGACTCGCCAGAGCGCGGCGAGGCGACCGGGGAGGACAAGGCCTGGATGGAGGAGGTGATGGGCCGCAACGGTGCGGTCGTCGCCGGCCGTGGCACCTACGAGGCGGCGGGGCACTGGGGGGACGTCAGCCCCTGGGGGTTGCCGTTCTTCATCGTCACCCACCGGCCGCAGGAGCAGCCGCCGGGCGACGACTTCGTCTTCGTCGGCGCGCTCGACGAGGCCGTCGAGCGGGCGCGGGCGGCGGCGGGGGACAAGCAGGTCCACGTCATGGGCGGCGCGCAGATCATCCGCCAGGCCCTTGCGGCCGGCATGCTCGACGAGCTGTCGATCATCGTGGCGCCGCTCATCCTCGGCGGAGGCAAGCGACTCTTCGAGGGATTCACCGAGTCCGTCGAGCTCGAGCACCTCGGCGTCCACCAGTCGCCCTACGCGACGTTCATCGACTACCGCGTGCGGCGGTGATCGCCCGGGCGGTGATCGCCCGGGCGGTGATCGCCCGGGCGGCGGGCGATCATCGCCCGACAGGCTCGGAGACCGGGGCCAAAGGGCCCTATCGAGGGCGCCCCGGGGGCGCGAGAACCAATTCTGGGAGGCGATTCGGCCGGGGGTCGCTATGGCCGGAGGGACGACCGGGAATGCAGTGCCAGGGCGACCGGGCGGTCTGCTTTCGCCGCTCGTCTCGTTCCTCGGCCATCGGATCGAGCACGAGCTATCCGTTCCCTGGTTCCGCCGTGACAACGAACTCATCCACCGCATGATCGGCACCGGCGAACGGTACGCAGGTTTCTTCTTTCCCGAGGTACGCGGCATCGAGCACGTCCCCCGACAGGGACCGGTCCTGCTTGTCGGCAACCACTCGGGACTCTTCTACATGCCCGACGTCTGGATCACCGGTCTGTCCGTCGTGCGAAGGCGCGGCCTCGAGCAGCCCTTCTACGGGCTCGCCTACGACCTTCTCTTCGCCATCCCCGGGATCGAACGGGTCCTGCGGGGGCTCGGGGCGATACCGGCCGGACACGAGCAGGCCGAAGCCGCTCTTGCCCAGGGTGCCCTCGTCCTCGTCTATCCCGGTGGGGACTACGAGGCCTGCCGACCCTGGTCCGAGCGCGACCGCGTCGAGTTCGGCGACCACCGCGGGTTCGTGAAGCTCGCGCTGCGTGCGCAGGTTCCCGTCGTCCCCGTTGTCGCCTACGGGGCGCATCACACGGTGGTGATCCTCTCACGCGGTGAGCGCTTGGCTCACGTTCTCGGCCTGGACCGCCTGCGCATCAAGGTGTTCCCGATCTTGCTCGGCCCACCGTTCGGCGTCACGTCCGTCCTCACTCCTCCGCTCCCTCTACCGGCGGCGATCACCGTCGAGTTCCTTCCGGCCCTCGACTGGACGACCATCGGGCCCGAGGGAGCGGACAACGAGGAAGCCGTGGAGCGTTGCTATCGCGAGATCACAGATCTCATGCAGGTGACCCTCGACCGATTGCACGCCGAGCACCCCCATCCCCTGTTGCGAGGCGTCACGCACCTCCTGCAGAGTGGGCCGTCGCATCTCGAGGTCCCCGCCGCCTGACGGGATCCCCGGGCTGACGGTTTGGCGGGAGGGCGACCACCAGAAGGTGTCCTCATGCAGCGTCGGAGTGCACCATCCCCGACACGGCGAGGGCCCGGTGGACGAAGTCTCGGACCGCCCCCGACCACAAGAACCCGATGTGGCTGCCCTCGAACCAATGGATGGAGGGCTCCTGCCAGTGCTCCCACAGGGCGCGCACCTGGCGGTTCGGGTGGACGAGGCGGTCGGCGAGCCCCGCGAAGATGAACCGTCGATCGAGCGCCACCTGTGGGGGAAGGGCCAGCGGGGAGACGACCCGGTGGACGACGCGAGCCCCGTCGGTCAGCTCCGCGAACTCGGGCAGGCGGCGGAAGGCCGGCGGGGCGTGGCGCTCGAAGAGCTCCGCGAAGTCGGCGGCCGGGACACCGGCGATGACACACGAGAGGTCGCGTTCGGTGCCCGCCACGACCGCGGCCGTGTAGCCGCCCAGCGACAGCCCGAAGAGGCCCACCTCGTCGTGGTCGTGGAGTCGGATCCAACCCACCAGGCGCCGGGTGTCCCACACGGCCTGGGCGACCCCGTGGACCGTGTCGAGGAGGTCGTCGTTCGGGAACCCGACGCTGGGGAGCTTCCCGCTCCGGCGCGGCCCGTGGAGGGGCATGGTCGGGAATGCGAGGTTGAGGCCCAGGACGTGGTGCAGCCAGGCCGCCTGGAAGGCAAAGAGGTCGGCTCGCGGGTACCCCATCCCCGCGCCGTGGAAGCCCACCAGCCAGGGTCGGGGGGTGCGATGGCGCAGCACCCAGGCGTGTGCGGTCCGATTGGGGCCGTGGGCCAGCCAGCGCGCCCGGCCGGGCTCACCGGGATGAGGGTCGTAGTCGCTGTCGAACTCGAAGCGCTCGAACCCGAGGCCGAGCAGCAGGCGGGTCCGCCGGATCCTGGGCTCGGCGGGTGGGGGGGGAGGGAAGTAGGCCGAGGGGTCGTCGAGCCAGCCCTGTCGGCCGAAGAGCTCGATGGCCTCGGCCACCTCGGCGCGGATGCGACCGTACTGCTCGGGCGCCAGGGGCCGACGCACCAGGCGGGCCGCGCTCAGCAGGGATTCGTCCGCCAGCGCCCCGAGGGCCAGGGCGGGACTGGGGAACGGAACCGGGCCTCCGGTGCGCTCCCGGACCGGCGTGAGCCACCGCTCCCAGGCATTGACGTAGAAGCCCGCAGCTCGGCCCACCGGGCCCAGGCGGGCGGCAACGAAGCCCCCGTGGTCACCGAGGCTCCGAAGTCCCGCGCGCGCAGCGCCCCGGACCAGCCCGGCGAGCTCCCGGGCCACGCGCGTCGATCCTTGCCCCCCCATGCCTCCCCCGTTACCCGGGCTCGTCCGCCGACGAGGCCGAGCGGCACCCAAGCTAGCGGCGACGCGACACCTTGACGAGCGCCGGGCGTCGGTGCTCCCAGGAGCACGGCGATTGGCCGCGACAACCGATCGACCATCGCCGGAGCCCTCCCGTCCGTCACCCCGCAGCCACCGGTTCCCATCGCACGCTGCGCGCCATATCCTCGACCTGTGAGAGCGTTGCTGTTCGAACACAACCTCGCACGGGAGGCCGCCGCCAAGATCGGGGGTGAGATCAGCCCCCGGGCATTCGTGTCGCCCCTCGCCCCGGTTCGCCTGGCAGAGGTCCCCGAGCCCCGCCCCCCCAACGCCGACTGGGTCGTCTGCGAGACGATCGTCAGCGGCATCTGCGGCTCCGATGCCAAACAGATCTTCCTCAACGGGAGGCGGGACAACCCTCTGACGGCGATGCTGTCCTTCCCCCATGTCCTCGGGCACGAAGCCGTGGCTCGCCGCTCGGACACCGGCGGACGTGTCGTGCTCAATCCCTGGCTCTCGTGCGGCCCCCGCGGCATCGACCCCCCGTGCCGCGCGTGCGCAGAGGGCCGCTACCCGTCCTGTCGCAACTTCACGAGCGGCGTTGTGTCCGCAGGCCTGCACCTCGGCAACTGCGCCGCGGTTCCCGGGGCCCACGCCGAGAGGTTCTGCGCCCACAACGGACAGCTCTTCGCGGTTCCCGCCGACGTGAGCGACGAGGTGGCGGTGTTGGCGGACCCGGCGAGCGTGTCGTTGCGCTCGATCCTGCTGCACCCTCCCGAGCCCGGCCTGCCGGTGCTCGTGTACGGATCGGGCACATTGGCATTGGCCGCCGTGGCCTGGCTGCGCCAGCTCCACCCGACGACCGAGGTCTGGGTGGCGTGCCGCCCCGGAGCGCGCGCCGCACTCGCTACCAAGATGGGCGCCCACGCGGTGCTGCCCTGTCAGCCCGACGCGCTCGTGCACGAGGTGGCACGGCGCTGCGGCACCGCAGCGCTCGTGCCGTGGAGCAAGCGAGCCTGGCTCCAAGACGGGCCAGGGGTCGTCTACGACACGGTCGGCAGCACCGAGACGGTCGAGACATCCCTTCGCTTGCTCGTCACCGGCGGCGCCCTGGTCATCAGCGGGGTGGAACCGCCGGGGCGCTTCGAGTGGACGCCGTTGTATTTCAAGGAGTTGCGGGTCATCGGGTCCAATGCGTTCGGCGTCGAGGACGTCCAAGGGGTGCGCAAGCATGCGTTCGAGCACTACTTCGATTTCGCGCTGAGGGGTCTCGACCTCACGCCACTCATCACCCACCGGTTCCCGCTCTCGGACTGGGACCAAGCGTTCATGGCGATCGCCGACCATCGTCGAACCGGGGCCGTCAAGGTCCTCCTCGAACCCGAGGCCGGCGTCCGTGACCTGGACTGACCGAGGGCTTCCGACCCGGCTCAGCCCTCGTGTTCGCCGACTGCCGGCGCTGGAGCCGGTTCCTGTCCGTCGGTGCCGAGCAAGACGCGGGCATTCGACCTTGCCAGCTCCTCGGGCATGAGGCCCAGCGCGACCACGTCCTCGATCAGCTCCTCGGGGCTCTTGGGCCACCACGGAGGTGACACGGATCCCTCGATGGTCCTCGGGTCCACCGGGGCGCGCTCGATGGACGACTGGTAGACGGCGAACGCCAGCTGGAGCGTCTTCACCGCCGTCTCCGCAGGAAGTTCCGGCTGGGTGCCGGCAAGGAGCCCGTCGACGAATCCCGCCGCAGCTCGACGGAAGCTCACCTCGTAGCGGTCGTCGATGTCCGTGACCCGGGACCGGGTCTTGCCGCTCCCGACCACCAGCGGTGGCAGGTCATGCAGGCGCCCACACAGGCGTGTCACCCACACGAATCCCGAGGTGCCCTGAACCTCGAAGAACTCGTCAGCGCCGTACCAGTCGCTCGGGATGAACATCCCGGGAGCGTGGGACACCTCCATCAGGCCGAGCAGGTCCTCTCGGGTGTACTCGAAGAGCGCCACCATCGGGGTCTCGAAGAAGAGCCGACCTTTGCGCACGACTGCCTGCACGCTTCGGATGTCCTCGTCGACGAGCCACAGTGCCATGGCGTACTTGTGCATGACGTCGTCGAAGAGATGCCCGCCAGGGCTGCGGGCGTCGAAGCGCCAGAGGTACCCCTCGGGATCCTGTGTCGCCTGGAACTGCGATTCGGTTTCGCCGACCACGGTCTTGATCCTGATCACGGTCGGATCTCCGATCACGCCCTCGCGGATCAGTTGCTTCGCCCGCTCGAGCGGCGGGTAGTAGCAGCAATTCTCGGTGACCCGGAAGGTGACCCCGGCCTGCGCACACGCATCGATCATCCGCCGAGCGTCCGATACCGAGTTCGCCAGCGGCTTCTGGCACGACACATGTTTGCCGGCACGTGCCGCTGCAAGGACGTGGTCGACGTGGAGGTAGGTCGGACTCAGGATCTCGACCGCGTCGATGTCGTCAGCCAGGAGGTCATCCAGGGAGTCGTGGACCCGGGGGACGCCCCACTGGTGGGCCAGACGCCGCGCCCGCTCCCGCTTCGGGTCACACAGGGCGACGACGTCGCACTTGGGATGCTCCAAGTACCCGGGGACGTTCAGTGCACTCACGTTTCCGACCCCGACGATGCCCAGCCGGACACGTTCCATTCGCCTCTCCTGTCGAACGCTCGTGCGATCGCCACCGGCCACCGCAGGATCACCCGCCCGGCGTGCCCGGCGGAGCGGGCACAGGGGTTGCCGATGTCGGGTCCGTGCACACGAAGACCGAGCTGCCCGTGCCGAGCACCGGCTTGAACCTTCCCTGCTCGGCCTGCACGAAGGCCTCGCACGACGGCGGCGGGGACTTGAAGTGCGCCACGGTCCAGTCCACCGGCGGAATGAGGCCGCCCCCGTTGTAGTCGGTGATCTTGTTGATGGCCGCCACCACCTTGGCCTGAGTCGGATGCGGACCGGCGGCGCGCAATCCGGTGACGAAGAGATCCGCGTTCAGCCATCCGTCGAGGGCGACCTCGTCATACGTGGCACTCGGCTCGTAACGCTGCATCGTCTGGAGGTACTGGTGCATGCCGGGATAGACACCTGGGTAGGCGGCATCCGCTTCGAAGGGCACGTGCTCGACGAGCAGGTACACGCCGTTCATGAGGGCGGGGTACGCGGCCAGCTGGTCACGGTCGTAGCCGCTGAACCACACCTGGCGGATGGACCCAATGCCGTTCTGCTGCAGCACGCGCGACAACGCGATGTTCCCGCTCAGATCGAGGCAGCTCAAGACCACGTCGGCATGGTGCGCCTTGATCTGCAGCGCGTCCGGGCTCAGATCCGCCCCGAAACTGATGGCCAGATCCTGATAGCTCACGGGCACCCCGAAGTGCTCCAGCGAATTCACCGACAGCTGGCACCCGGCCTTGGACTCGGTGATCCCATAGGCGAGAACGGCCACCGAGTGGCCACCGATCTGGTGGACGAGGTTGGCATCGGTCCCAAACATGGTGGTCGTGTCGAGGTTCGAGCCGTTGTGGCCGAAGAGGTTGGGGCCGTCTCCCCAGTCGGCGTTGATCTGATACCCGAAGGTGGGCGTGTGCTGCTGGACCAGGTACTTCGCTGCCGCGAAGAAGGGGGTGCCGACGCCCACGACGGCGAACACGTGGTCCTGGGTGACCAGTGTGCGCGCCATGTCGCTGTCCTGGGTGGGAATGCCCTGATCGTCGAGCTGGTACTTGAGCACGAGCTTACGGCCGTCGACCCCGCCCGCCGCGTTCACCATGTCGAAGTACGCCTTCACCCCGTCCACGATCGGGGCGAAATCTGCTGACACGGGCCCGGAGACATCGGCGAGGCTTCCGACGTCGATCTCGGTGGCACTCACACCGGGAGCACCTGCCTCGTCGGCTGCCCCCGACAGGCTGCACCCACCCGAGACCGTGACCAGCCCGAGCACGGCCCCTACCAGGGCCACGCCGATCCGACCGTGGCGTCCGCCCGGCGAGGGCGTGCGCATCGTCCTGCGCCAGGAGCGATGCGGGTATGGCCTCACCGGTCGGAGGCGACAGCCTCCGCCCGATCCCCCTGTCCCCACGGCGCACCTTCTTGCCGTCCAAATCCGTCACGGCCAACGTAATGACGGGCGATGCGCGCCGGAAGGGTCGGAAGTCTGTTTGGCAGGTCGTTCCCCGGTGCGGGCGACGCCAGCGCGATACCGTGGCGGTCGCGGGGACAGGAGAGGCCCTCCGACGACCCAGCCCGGCTGAGGAACCCCATGGAGCAGGTCGAAGACGCTCGACGAAGGGGCGAAGCCCGCTCGGACGCGCGCTACGGCGTGGCCCGAGCCCGCCTGTCGGTTGTCAGGGACGCTCGCCTGACACTCGGGGAGATGCTCGACCGCCTGGCCCGGTTCCGGCTCCATCGCCGACTGGTGACCGAGCTCGGCACCGATGGAATCAGTTTCACGTACGCAGAGGCCGCTGAGCGCTGTGCTCGGTGGTCGGGTGCCCTCCGTCGCACCATCGCGCCCGGCGACCGCGTGGTGCTGGCCCTCCCCAACAGCTACGCGGTGTTCCTGGCCAGCATGGCCGTGTGCCGCGCCGGCGGTATTGCCGTGCCGGTCAACAGCAGGATGCGCTCGAACGAGATCGACTACATCATCGAGGACTCACAGGCGAAGCTGGTCGTGAGCGACGAAGCCGAGCTCGCCGAGGTGGAGCATGTTTCGCCCGCGGTCCCGGCCGATCCCGACGGCGTGGCCGCCATCTTCTACTCCTCGGGGACGACCGGCAGGCCGCTGGGAGCCCAACTCACCCATCGGTCGTTGACCGGCCTGGCCCGCCTCTTGGCGTTGGTCCCGGTCCGGGAAGAGGGGAATGAGGCGGTGTCGGGTCTTCCGGTGGCCCATATCGCCGGTTTCTCGATGCTGGTCCTGCTGGCCGGACTGGGCATTCCGGCGTGCCTGCTCAGGAGGTTCCACCCCGTCGATGCTCTGGACGCGATCGAACAACGGCGGGCGACGATGTTCATCGGCGTCCCCGCCATGTACCGCATGATGCTCGAAGCCGGCGCCGAGCAGCGAGATCTCAGGTCGGTGCGACTGTGGGCGTCGGGCGCCGACGTCATGCCGAGAGAGCTGGCGCGACGCTTTCAGGCACTGGGAGCGGCGCTTCGGCTCCCTCGTGGTCGCCGGACCGTGGGGGTTGCCGCCTTCATCGACGGCTACGGCATGGTCGAATCCGCAGGCGCGGTCGCCATCAGGTTTGCCCCGCCGGGACCGGCCTCGCCGCGGCTGGCGTCGCTCGCCATCGCGCGGCCCGGTTGCAGGTTGGAGGTGCGCGACGACAACGGCAGGGTCGTGAACCAGGGCGAAGTCGGTGAGCTCGCGGTGAAGGGCCGCGTGGTCATGCGGGGGTATCTGGGGAACGCAGACGCCACCCGGAACACCATGACCGACGACGGCTGGCTGAGAACCGGAGATCTCGTTCGGCGGAGCCGCTTCGGGCTGGTGGAATTCGTCGGCCGGAAGAAGGAGGTCATCAATCACGGCGGCTATTCGGTCTATGCAGCCGAAGTGGAGAGAGTCCTCGAGGAGCACCCGAGGATCCTGGAAGCTGCCGTGATCGGCCTGCCCGACGAGCAGAAGGGGGAGGTGCCCGTCGCCGTTCTTCGTCTCCGGGCCGACGCCTCGCTGGGGGAGGAGGAGCTCCGGGGCTGGCTGGAGAGCCGTGTCGCGGACTACAAGATCCCCCGGGCATTCAGGTTCGTGGACGAGCTCCCCCGAAACGGCACGGACAAGGTGCGCAAGGCCGAGCTCGCTGCGCTCTTCGCGGCGGACGCCACGCCGGCGCCGGTTCGGCCACTCGGCTGAGCCATACCGACACGCTCCGGGTCGTCGGGATCGGGCCTGCGGCCGCATCGGTCCCGGCCGGAGCCGGCATGGGCCCTTGGACCCTGGGTCGTGCGCCGGCGTTGTCGGAAGATGGCGTATCGCGTGGCGCGCACGCGCCAGGCGGGGCGAGCCACGCGACGGGAGGCTCACGATGCGACGAGCTGGACCGCTTGACGGCGCCTTCTTCGGACTCGAGGCTCCTGGGCACCCGCTGCACGGGATGGCCATCCTGGTGCTCGACCCGGCCACGGTGCCCGGTGGGTACTCGTTCGCTCGGTTCCGCCGCTCCATCGCCGGCAGGTTGCCGGGGATCCCTCCACTGCGCCAGCGAGCCGTGCCCGTGCCGATGGGCCTCGCCCGCCCCGGTTGGGTCGACTCCGAGGTCGACATCCGCGACCACGTGTTCCGCCATGTGCGCACGGGGGCAACCCTGGCCGACGTGGCGTCCTATGCGGCGGGGATCGCCACGATACCGCTCGATCGTCGCAAGCCTCTTTGGGAGATGCACGTCGTCGAGGGCCTCGACGACGGATCCGTCGCGATCGTGGCGAAGGTCCACCATTCGCTGATGGACGGCATCGCGGGCATGGAGTTCCTCGCCGGCATGTTCTCCCTGGGACCGCAGGCCGACCCCGTCAAGGAGGTCCACGGCGCCGGCCGGTGGACACCGGGGCCGACGACGGCGCTCGCCCTCGCCGCGCCCGAGATGGCCGGTACGCCGCTCCGTCTGGCTCGAGCCCTGGCCGAGACCGGCCGCGCCGGATGGCGCGTGGTGCGGATTGCCCGCCGCCAGGGCCCGGTCGCCTTTCCCCAGCCCGCGAGCATGCGCTGGAGCGGCCCACTCGGGTCGCGCCGTTCGATCGCCTTGTCCTCGCTCCCGCTCGCCGAGGTCAAGGAGGTGTGCCGAACCAGCGGCACAACCGTCAACGATGTGGTGCTCAGCGTCGTGGGCGGGGCGTGTCGCGCCTACCTCCTCGAGCGCGACGAGCTGCCGGCCACCTCGCTCACCGCCGTCGTGCCCGTCTCGACCCATGAGGTGGATGGAGGTCGCCGGGACGGGAAGGCTGCCGTGGACGCGGCGAACGCTGTGTCACTGATGATCGGGACCGTCGGCACCGAGATCGCCGATCCCCTCGAGCGCCTCGTCGCCGTCCACGAGGGGATGGTCAGGGCCAAACGCCTGCACGACGCGCTGGGCGGGAACTGGTTGACCAAGTGGGTGGGGGTCGTCAACCCCCTTGTCATGGGCGCAGCGTCGCGCCTCTACCTGGCGCTGAACATCCCGCGCCGGGCGCCGATCGTCCCCAACGTCCTGGTGTCCGACGTGCCCGGTCCCCCCGTGCCCCTCTACTTCTGCGGGGCTCGCCTCATGGGACTGTTCCCCCTCGGGCCCGTCTACGACGGTGTCGGCCTCAACGTGACCGCGGTGGGATTCGCGGGGTCTCTCGGGATCGGCCTCGTCTCGTCGCCGAACGTCGTGGACGACCTTCCCGCATTGGCGGCCGGCCTCCGCGTGGAGTTCGACGCCTTGCGCGCCGTGCTCTCCGTCAGCTCGGCCGCGGCCCCAGGCAAGGGTTCAGCCGGTGACGGGGGCGCCCCTGCAAACGGCACGGGACCGACCAGCCGCTCTTCGCAGTGGTCGGGACCGGCATCGATCCGGTGACCTCACGCTTTTCAGGCGCGCGCTCTGCCAACTGAGCTACCCGACCTCGTGGCCCCGGGAACGGGACCGGGCGGTCCTGACGGGATTTGAACCCGCGACCTCCGGCTTGACAGGCCGGCGTGCACTCCAAACTGCACCACAGGACCCCGCTGGGCCAATCGCCCCTCTGTGCGGCACCCCCAACGGGATTCGAACCCGTGTTACCGCCTTGAAAGGGCGGCGTCCTCGGCCGCTAGACGATGGGGGCTCGATGCTCGTTTTGGGCCTCCGAAGGTTAGCAGGTCGCCCAGATCGCCCCTCTGTCGCAACCCCAGGCCAGGGGCTATGCCGACCCGTGGGCCGTGCCGTCCCGCACCAGCTCCCAGGTGGAGCCCTCGGGGGAATCGCGGACCTCGACCCCGAGCGCCACCAGACGATCGCGCACCTGGTCGGCGTCCGCGAAGCGCCGCGCGCGCCGGGCCTCGTCTCGAAGCGCCAGGGCCATCTCGACGTAGGGCCCGACCACCTCGGTGGGATCGCGTGTCCCGGCCCGCGCGATCTCACCCAGCTCGGCGACCATGGCCCGCAGGGCGGCGCGTCCCCGGTCCATGTCGTCGGATTGCAGGGTGTCTGCGCGCCACGCCCACATTTCGGCCTCGAGCTCGAGGATCGCGTGCACCATGGCGCCGGCGTCGCCGGCGTCGCGAGCCTGGCGGAAGGCCTCCTCGTGGGCGCGGACGGCCTGCAGCAGGGGTGACGCGCCGGCACCGGCGCGCTGCCCGTCGCCTCCGGGCCCCGCCTCCGCGGTGCCGGCAAAGGCCGCGGCGCCCGTCGGCCGCCGGCCGCCCCCGGCTGCACCGGCGACGAGGTCGGCGGCCATCTCGGCAAGCTGCGTCAGGGGAACCGAAACGCCGGACCCGAGGGTGTGGGCCCGTCCGCCGGCGCGCACCGTGACGACGCCGTGGCCTGCGACCGAGGCGGTGCCGGCATCGAAGTCGAGGCTCAGCGCCGTGTGCTCGTCGACCCCGAGCACGAAGGTGCCGTTCGGCAGCTCCCGCTCCATGGCGGCGAGCCGCTCCTCGCCGAGATAGCAGAAGCGGGTGTCGTGCGTGCCGCCCTCGGCGTTGTCGTAGTGGGGGATGACGACTGCGGGGAGGCCCAGGGGGGCGAGCAGGTCGAGCCCGTCGACCCAGCGGGGGTCCTCGCCGACCTTGTAGATCTCGTACACGGGGACGCTCACGACGCCCAGGGTGAGCGCCGCAGCCGAGGCGAAGGTCACCGCCCCGCCGAGCGTGAGCTTCTCGGCCAGCACCGAGGGCACCAGGGTCCCGCGCCACTGGCGGAGCGCGTAGGTGGGGCTGCCCGGCCCCGCGAACACGAACGGTGCCGCCGCCAGCTTCGCCACGATGGCGTCACCCCGCGGGCCCTCGAGGTCCGCCGCGGATCGCAGCCCCGCGATCTCCAGCTCCGCCCCCACGCTGTCGCGGAAGTACGCCTGTGCCCTCGAGGCGATCTCCGACGCGTTGGTCTGGAACCCGAAGGGCGTGTCGAGCATGAGGCCGCGCACCGGTCGCTGCTCGAAGCGCTCGGCCACGGCCCGGTGCACCTTGACCATGGTGGGGGCGGTCTCGCCCGATCCCATGACGGTGAGCAGCCGGACGCTCACGGGCGGCCCTCGTCGGGCAGACCCTCGGCGAGGGCGTCGACGATCTCGGTCTGCAGCAGGCTCAGGTACCCGTACACCGCGAACTGCGGTGCGCGGGGATCGTCCCGGGGCACCTCCTCGATGTCCTCGGAGATGTCGAGCTGCGTGCCGAGCACGAGGCGCAGAACCTCCATGGCGTCGAGCCATTCGTGCACCTGCTCTTCGTCGAGGAAAGGCTCGTCGACAGTGGCCGCCACGGTGTCGAGGGAGCGGCGGTGGCGGTCGAGCAGCGAGGCGCCGGCCATCCGGCCGTATTCGGCCTGGGCGTCGCCGTCTGCCGGATAGGCGGGCGGGTACAGCCGGATGGCGGAGGGGTCGTTCTCGTGGATGACCTCCTTGGCCTGCTCCGGCAGCGACCGCAGCAGCTGGCGCTCGGGGCTCGACAGGTTGAGGCGGTAGCGCCCGTGGCGGTCGCGCCGCAGCCGCCGCATTCCGATCACGATCCCTGCTCCATCGTCGCCCACAGGCCGTGCTCGTGGAGCCGGTACACGTCGAGCTCAGCGCGCTCACGGGCCCCCGAGGAGACGACGGCTCGGCCCTTGTGGTGCACGTCGAGCATCAGCTTGGTCGCCTTCTCGCGGCTGTAGCCGAAGAGCTTCTGGAAGACGTAGGTGACGTACGACATCAGGTTGATGGGGTCGTTCCACACGATGACCAGCCAGGGACGGTCGGTGGCGACGTCCTCTCCGCCGACGGGGAGGTCGACCTCGACCGGCGCGCTCTGTGTCACCGTCCCGGGCGCGAGGCCGTCACCCGCGTGCTCGACGTGTCGGGGCCGTCACCGGCCGCCCGCGCCTGCCGGCCGGCGCCGCCCACCTCTGGTCGGGGCCGAGGCAAGGGCTCGGGCTCGTGCCGGAACAGCCCGTCGTAGAACCAGAGCATGGCCGTCCACACCGTGACCGCCCCGGCGACGTGGAACCCCACGAGCAACGCGGGGAGATGCGTGAAGTACTGCGTGTACCCGATCATCCCCTGGACGACCATGGCGAGGACGAGCCACCGGCCGCGATCGAGCGTCGCCTCGGGCGCGCGCGTCCGCGCCATGGTCCATATCGTCACCAGCGTCAGGGCCACGAGGAGCAGGACGATGCCGGAGTGGACCCGCGTCATGTCGGTCAGCGGGATGTGAAGACGCGCCGCCGCCTTGCCGCCCGCGTGCGGACCGGTCCCGGTCGTCGCCGTGCCGGCGACGACCGCCACGAACAGCAGGACGACCATGGTCCGCGCCAGGACGACCACGCGGTGCTCCACCCTGGGCCGACCCGGTGCCGCGCTCCGCCCTGCCCGCAGGCAGAGGACGATGGCGTCGGTGAGCACGGCGATGCCGACGACGAAGTGGGTCATCACCGCGAACGGGTTCAGCTTGGAGTAGACGACGACCGCCCCGATGAGCGCCTCGGCCACGATCCCGGCGACGAGGCCGCCGGCCAGCCAGGTCAGGTCAGCCCGGCGCGGGGCGCGACGCCAGGCCGCCACCAGCGCCACCACCGCCACCAGGGTCACGGCCACCACGACCATGCGGTTGGAGAACTCCACCACCGGGTGCAGGGAGAGCGGCGGGGTCAGCTGGTGGCGGGCGCAGGTCGGCCAGTCGGGGCACCCGAGGCCCGAGTCGGTCAGCCGGACCGCCCCGCCCGACACGATGTTCAGGGCGATCACGGCCAGGTTGACCTGGGCGACGCGCAGGAAGGCCCGTGGGCTCACGACGTGGTCACGCACCAGGGCGCCATGGTACCGGCGTCCCGGCAGGCCTCCCGAGGGCCCCCGTCGCTTTGTCCGGCTCGGGGCCCGGGCCGTAGGCTCTGCGCCGATGACCTCGCTTTCCCCCGCCATCTCCGGCATTCGCTCGCGCGGGGTGCGGGTCCGCAGCTACGTGGCACTCACCAAGCCCAGGATCATCGAGCTGCTCCTGGTGACCACCGTGCCGACGATGTTCGTGGCCAAGGGGGGCGTGCCCTCGGTCGCCCTGATGGTCGCCACCCTGGTCGGCGGCGCCCTGGCGGCGGGTGGGGCGAACGCCATCAACATGGTGGTGGACCGGGACATCGACCGGGTCATGCACCGGACCCGGCACCGGCCGCTCGTCACCGGCGAGGTGACGCCCGCGGCGGCGCTGGTGTTCGCCGTGGCCCTGGAGGTGCTGGCCTTCGCCGAGCTGTGGGCGGCGGTGAACCTGCTCTCCGCCGTCCTGGCCGTCTCCGCGACCCTCTTCTACGTGTTCGTGTACACGTTGTGGCTCAAGCGCACCTCGAGCCAGAACATCGTGATCGGGGGCGCCGCCGGCGCGGTGCCCGTGCTCGTCGGGTGGTCGGCGGTGACGGGGCATCTCGGGTGGGCGCCCGTCGTGCTCTTCGCCGTGATCTTCATCTGGACGCCGCCCCACTTCTGGGCGCTCGCCATCCGCTACCGCGAGGACTACGAGGCCGCGGGTGTCCCCATGCTGCCGGTGGTGGCCACCGTCGAGCGCACTGCGTTCGAGATCATCGTGTACACGGCGCTGCTGGTCGTGACCACGCTGGTGTTCGCGCCGGTGGCCCACATGGGTCTGCTCTATGTGGCCAGTGCGGCGGTGCTCGGCGGGCTGTTCCTGGTCTACGCCGTGCGGCTGCACCGGGAGGGCACACCACGGGCGGCGATCGCCCTCTTCCGTTATTCGATCACCTACCTCACGCTGCTGTTCGTCGCCATGGCGGTCGACGTCCTCGTCCGCGTGCGCTGAGGACCGCGGTGCGGCGTCGTCGCCGTCTCGTGGTGTGGGGTGGCGTCGGGGTCCTCGTCGCCGCACTCGCCGTGGGGCTCGTGCTGGGCACGGCCGGCTCGTCGGCTCAGGCCCCGTTGCTGGCACCGCTCCCGCGGTTGGGCGGCGGGGCGCCCGTGGCCCTCACGGGTGCCCACGGCCCGCACCGGCCGACCGCCATCACGTTCTTCGCCTCGTGGTGCACCCCCTGCCGACGCGAGCTCCCCGAGATCGCCGGCGTGGCCCGTGCCGAGGCCGCGCAGGGCGGGCGGGTGGTGTTCCTCGGGGTGGACGGCAACGACGACCCCGCCAGCGGGCTGGCCTTCGCCCGGGCCAGCGGCGTCACCTTCCCGGTGGCGGTCGACGCCACGAGCAGCGTGGCGCCCCGCTTCGGCCTCTACGGCTATCCCGACACCGTGTTCGTCGACGCCGGGGGCGACGTCGCCGGCGTGGTGCGGGGGCCGATCTCGGCGGCGACCCTGCGGCAGTGGCTCGGTCGCCTGTCGTCGGGCTCGGCCTGAGCCGTCCTGCGCCTGCGCCGTCCTGCGCCTGCGCCGTCCTGCGACTGCGCCGTCCCGGCCGTCGCGTTCAGCGGGCGCGCGCCAGCTCCAGCGCCAGCGTCACGGCCGCCTCCGGGTCCTCCACGCGCACGATCCCGTCGTCGGGCTCGCCACCGCGCCCGAGCTCCCAGGTGCCCAACCCCACTACGGGGGTGCCCGCCACCAGCGCCAGGGCGATCTCCGACAGCGTCCCGTAGCTCCCGGCGATGGCCACGACCGCGTCGGCGGCCCGGATCACCAGCGCATTGCGGGCCTCACCGAGGCCGGTGGGGATGGCCACGTCGACGAAGGGGTTCGCCCCGGAACGATCGGCCCCGGGAAGGATCCCGACCGTGAGCCCGCCTTCCTCGTGTGCGCCGCGGCAGGCCGCGGCCATCACCCCGCCCCGGCCTCCGCACACCACCACGGCGCCGGCCCGGGCGAGGCGCCGGCCGACCTCCTCGGCCTGGGCGAGGACCTCGGGCGGCGAGTCGTCGCCGCCGGCGCCGACCACGGCGACGTAGAGGGCCGGTCCGGTCTCGCCGGGCATGGTCATTCCCACCGGAAGGTCGCCGCGGCGGCCAGCGGCGCACCGACCGCCCACGCCGCCAGGACGACCCACGACCACGTCGGGACGCTCGTGCCCAGTCCGAGCGACGCGTGCAGCGCCTGCGACAGGGCCGCCGCCGGGAGGAGCTTGGCGACGGCCTCCAACCACCCGGGGAGCTTCGACAGGGGTGCGAGCATCCCGCTGACGAGAAGCAGCAGGAGCCACAACGCATTGGCCGCGGCCAGGTTGACCTCCGCCCGGAGCACGCCGGCGAGCAGGAGCCCCACGCCGGCGAAGCCGATGGAGGCCAGGACCACCACCACCACGGCCACCCCGATGCCGCCGCCCGTCGGGTGCCACCCGAGCCCGAGGGCCACGGGCACCAGCACCACGACCTGCAGGACCTCCACGGCCAGGATGGAGGCGATCTTGGCGCCCAGCAGCGACGGCCGTCCGAGCGGGGTGGCCCCCAGCCGCTTGAGGACGCCGTAGCTGCGCTCGAACCCGGTGGCGATGCTCAGGTTGACCATCGCCGTCCCCATCACCGCCAGCGCCAGGACCCCGGGCGCCAGGAACGTCACCGGGTGCGCCGTGCCGACCGGCAGCAGGTGCACCTCGGAGAAGAACACGAGCAGGAGCACGGGGATGCCGAGGGTGAGCAGCAGCGACTCCCCCCGGCGCAGGGTCATGCCCACCTCCGCCTCGGCCTGGGCCACGAGCCGTCTCACGGCGTCGTCTCCGACACGCCCTCGGCGCCGCGCACCGCGTCGAGGTACGCATCCTCGAGCGACCGGCTGCCGGCGTGGAGGCCCGACATCGGGATGTCGCGGGCAGCCAGCCATCCCGTCAGTGCCGCGACCTGTGCCGGTGTCGGCTCGACGTCGACCCAGTACTCGCCGGGCGTGTCCTCGCGCACCGCGTCAGAGCGCAGATCGAGCGCCGCCGCCAACGCGCCCCGGTCCAGTGCCGCGGGTGCGTGGAAGCGGATGCCGACACCGCCGGCCGCGGCGACGAGCTGCGGCACCGTTCCCCGCGCCACCGCGTTGCCGCGGGCGACGATGACCACGTCGTCGGCCAGCCGCTCGGCCTCGGCCAGCTCGTGGGTCGTGAGCAGCACGCACACCCCTCGGGTGCGCAACCCGTCGATCACGGCCCGGATCGCCAGCCGGCCCTCCGGATCCACGCCCGCGGTCGGCTCGTCGAGGAACACGACCCGGGGCCGGCCCACCAGGGCGAGGGCGAGGGACAGCCGCTGCTGTTCGCCGCCCGACAACCGTCGCCAGGGTGTGGCCGCCACATCCGTGAGCCCCACGAGCTCCAGGAGCCCCTCGGGGTCCTCGGGGTCGTCGTAGTAGCGGGCGAAGAGGCGCAGCACCCGGCGAGGACCGAGGACGGGGTATACGCCACCGCGCTGGAGCATGACGCCGATCATGGGGACCAGCGCCCGGTGCTCCGCCATCGGGTCGAGCCCGAGCACCCGGACCGAGCCGAAGGCGGGCCGCCGGTACCCCTCGAGCGTCTCGACCGTGGACGTCTTGCCGGCGCCGTTCGGGCCGAGCAGCGCCAGCACCTGCCCCCGTCTGGCTTCCAGGGAGAGGTGGTCGACGGCGGTCACGTCCCCGTATCGAACGACCAGGTCGCGGCACTCGACGGCAACGTCGGACACGGCGGCGAGGCTACCGTTGGGCGCACCATGATCGACATCCGGCTGGTCAGGGACGACCCCGACGCGGTCAAGCGCGCGCTGGGCCGGCGCGGGGTGGACCCGGCCGAGGTCGACGACCTCCTGGCTGCCGATGCCCGGGCCCGTGACGCGGTCGGGCGCCGTGACGAGCTCCGGGCCCGGGTCAAGGAGCTCTCGCGCCAGGTTGGCCAGGCGCGCAAGGCAGGGGACGATGCCACCGCGGGCGCGCTGACCGTGGAGAGCCGGCGGGTGGCCGACGGCGAGCGGGCCGCCGGCGACGAGGCCGAGTCCGCCCAGGGCGATGTCCGCCAACGTCTGCTCGTGCTGGCGAACCTGCCTGCTCCCGATGCGCCCGACGGTGCCGGCCCCGAGGACAACGTCGTGGTCCGGGGCTGGCCCGAGCAGCCACGGGCCTACGGTCACCATCAGCGGGTGCCCCACTGGGACGTCGGTCGCCAGCTGGGCATCCTCGATCTCGAGGGTGGGGCCAAGCTGGCCGGGTCGATGTTCCCGATGTTCCGGGGTGCCGGGGCGCGGCTGCTGCGGGCGCTGACCGGGTTCGCACTCGACCGCCACGCCGAGGCGTTCGAGGAGGTGCGACCCCCGACCTTCGTCCGCACCGAGACCATGGTGTCGACCGGGCACCTGCCGAAGTTCTCCGACGAGGCGTACCACATCGAGCGCGAC
>Ga0187778_10000284_pt1 | contig 36862 bp, 35 predicted proteins | sample 1015_Q2_SP5_20_M_FD_132418 | JGI IMG/M metagenome (GOLD analysis project Ga0187778, IMG submission 132418) | Tropical peat soil microbial communities from peatlands in Department of Meta, Colombia - 1015_Q2_SP5_20_MG | ecosystem: Environmental > Terrestrial > Soil > Wetlands > Peat | place...
TCAACATTCACACAATGGATACAACTTTGGTTTCCCTATCTCCCTTCCTCAGTTCCTTTCGTCTGACAGCACCCCGTGCTCCCCATGACCCCTGAGAGGGAACAGTGACACAGTTGCCGAACTGGTAAAGCCCGTTTTTTCAGCAGCTTCTCACGAAACCTCTAATAAACAATAGTATAGCAAAAGATCCAGATATCGCGGGAAGGTTGGAGGGCCATCGAATAATTTCAGACTTTGAAACAGGCGGAAGAGATATTTCTTAGGAGAATGTCAAGAAGAGCTATAATATAATTGTAAAGGATGATCGAATACCAGTGCAGGTGGAAAGGAGTAAAATCATGGGAGAAAAAATCAAAATATATGGGGTGTCGGGTTGACCCTACACGAAGAAGGCCCGGGAGGTTTTCGGAGGTAGGGTCGAGTATTATGATGTGAAGAAAAACGTTACAAGGCTCGATGAAATGCTTTCCTATTCAAAGGGGAAGAGAGATGTCCCGGTGATAGTGGAGGGTGAAAAGGTTACCGTAGGCTACGGTGGTACCTGAGGCGTTTGAGAACCCGGCGGTCAGCTGGGAAGAAGGTATGCTTAATGACCCGTTCTAAGCAAGGCGCAGAGCCTGAGTCGCAGGAAAGAGGTTCCGGTAATCAGTAAGACGCCCGCTAGGGACGGGTTTTTTATAACTGATTATATTGCTTATGAACTACATGAACGAGTGATCATTGATTTCGCAAAGGCAGTTTCCTGATAGTCTTTTACTACCCACCGATTTCTGGATAAAAGATACAATATTGAATAATGACAACTGTTGCGGATTCCAGGATGATGTTGATAAGATTTCGAAGAATCGCGATTACCATATTTCATCCGGAAATCCGCATTCATCTCGGATATGCAGCGTGCATACTTGTTGTATTGTTGCTTGTTTAGATGTGTGGCAACTCCAAGAGTAGAGGAAGGAATCAATACTGCAAAAAGAATAAGCCACTACATTTCTAAGGTAGAAAGAAATTCCTCCGGCGTCAAAACCGAGATTGCTCTCTCATTATAATCTGCCTTATTCCGTGTGATGACGCAATCGGCTTTAACCTGTAGGGCCGAATAATACTGAACAGCATCCTCGAAATCCTTAAAACTGGAGACCAGCGATAGATCGACTACTTTTTCATCGACCGGCGCAACGCGAAAAATGATCCTGATTTTCTCTAGCGTCTTCATCGCGCGATCTCTGCGTAGTTCTTTGGAGAGCAGATAGAACAGCACGGGAAAACTGAGTGCGCACACGTAACCTTTCAGTTCCTTTTCCTCAATTTTCTTGAACAGTCGCGCAGAAGCCGTATAAAATGGTTCCCGCTTCAAGAAAATATCGAGAAAAAAGTTGATATCGCAGAGAACCGTTTTCACCGATACTTCTCCTCAAGATGCCTTTTGTAGCTCTTGATAAGTTTCTTCACATCGGTTCTCGGCGGGAGAATTCCCGATATCTCAGAGAGAACAGGGGATTCTTGAATTTCTTTTTTTTGCTGTGATGAAATGGTGTTGAAATAATCGCCAACCATCTTCGATAGACTCACACCGCGTGAACGTGCAGCTTTCTTAGCGTTATTGATAAGCTTATCATCGAGCCGTAATGTCAATTTTGTGCTCATAACTAATTCCCTCCTGACGTATATAATATAATTTAATATACGTCACTTGTCAAATGGTATCTTAGCATCTTACTCTAAGAGACTACGCTGGATTTTCCGGCTGTCTAAAAAATATTGCCCCCTTTTCGCCCCCTTAACCATGAAGGGTTATACCCTTAAAAAATAAAAAAGCCCATAAACATTGATGTTTATGGGCTTAAAATTGGTCGGGGCGAGCCGATTTGAACGGCCGACCACTCGCACCCCAAACGAGTGCGCTACCAGGCTGCGCCACGCCCCGAACTTAAAAGTAAATTCAAAATTCCATGGAGTCTTCAATGACCGTTTAAATCAGGTCAAGGATTTCGCTGGAACATTGAATTGCGATATACATTATTATTATTATTTCAGTATTTCGAGTATTTCCCTCAATTCCTTTTTGGCCGACTCTATGGCAGCTTCAACATCCGGACCCGTTTTGCCGTTCAGCTTCTTTCTCGCTCCGGCGATGGTATAACCATCCTTATAGAGCAGCTGTTTTATGTGGAGGATGTTGTCTATATCCTTTTTACTGTAAAGGCGCTGCCCTGACCTGCCCTTGTTGGGCCTGAGCTGAGGAAACTCAGTTTCCCAATAGCGGAGCACATACGGTTCGAGCCCCGTCAGACGGCTCACTTCACCGATCCGGTAAAAAAGCTTACTCGGTTTTGGGGGATTCAATGACATGTTCTTTGAAAATCATGCTGGGCCTGAAACTGACAACCTTTCGCGGTGTTATCTCAATTTCCTGGCCGGTCTTGGGATTGCGGCCTTTTCTTGAATTCTTCTTACGGACAACAAAGTTACCGAAACCCGATAATTTAACGGTCTCGCCTTCCTTCAGGATCTGTTTGATTAAATCCAGAATCATCTCGACCAGTTCTTCCGCGTCCTGCTTCGGCAAGCCTGTTTTATCAAAAACTTCCGAGATGATATCGGCCTTCGTCATAGACACCTCCTCCGCCCACGGAGCATAATATAGAGGATAAACATTTCAAAGTCAAGGCAAAATTTCTTCTATATCCATGAAATTACGGCATTATTATTGTATAGCAGGCGTCTGGAATCACCGGGCTCATTTGACAATGATCCGATTTCTGGTTAACATTACGAAGAAATTAACCTTTTGTCGTATCCCGCTATGATGCAGAGACTGATTAAACTGAGCATCCTCATCTTCTGGCTCGTGATGCTGGGGCTGCTCATCGAACGCAACTACCTCCGTCCCTCAGCGGTCATCGCACTCGATGTCGTAACCGAGGAAGGTGTACACGCCAAAGACGAATGGTCAGGCATTTATCAGCAGGGCCGAAAAATCGGATATGCTCACTCCCGGGTCGTACGCGAGGCAGACACCTACCGTCTGACGGAAGAGTCGGAGCTTGATATTCTCGTCCTTGGCTCGTTGCAGCACGTCAAGACCGTCATCAATAGCTACACCACCAAGAACTTCCTGCTCAAGTACTTCGACTTCACCATGCAGTCAGATACAAGTTCCATGACGATCAAGGGGGCCGTCGTCGGCAATCAGCTCGTGTTGGATATCTTGACCGGCGGCCAGATACGCAAGGAGCGCATCCGGCTCAAGGAGCCGCCTCACCTTTCGCCGACCATAATCCCCGCTCTCATTCTCCTCGGTCTGGAACCGGGCAAAACATACCGCTTTCCCGTGTTCAACCCCGCCACCATGAACATGGAAGATACCTCAATCTCCATCGAGTCCAAGGAAAGCATCAAGATCGGCGACAAGGAACAGACCGTATATAAACTAAAGGAAACCTATCAGGGCCTCGAGGCCTTTTCCTGGATCACCGAGGATGGGGATACCATTAAGGAAGAAAGTCCGCTCGGCTACGTGCTGCTGAAAGAGAGTATGGCCGAGGCCTTAAAGAGGGACAAGAAAGGCCCCGCGGTGGACATCATCGCCCTCGTGATGATCCAGTCTAATCACGTGGACAATTCCGATCAGACAAAATACCTCAAAGCAAGGCTCAGCGGGGCTCCGTTCCAGGGTTTCGATCTCGACGGCGACCGGCAGATATTCAAAGAGGACATCGTCGAGGTGCACGTTCAGGATAATCCCGTTTCCTATGTTCTCCCCTACGCGGGAAAAGACCGGAATGAATCGCTCCAGCCGACGGCCCTGATCCAGAGCGACGACGAAAGGATAAAATATCAAGCAGGAAAGATCCTCTCAGGAGAAAAAGATGCGCTGCAGGCAGCAAGGAAGATCAACGAATGGGTCTACAGCGCGATCGAGAAAAAACCGGTCGTGAGCATCCCGAGCGCAATCGAGGTCCTGAGCCAGCGAGTGGGAGACTGCAACGAACACACGACGCTGTATACGGCCCTCGCGCGCGCCGCGGGCATTCCGACACGCATGGCCGCGGGCATCGTGTACATGCGGGACGGGTTCTATTATCATGCCTGGCCCGAAGTGTGGCTCGGCCGCTGGACTGCCATTGATCCGACTTTCAACCAGTTCCCAGCCGACGCCACGCATATCCGGTTCATCGCAGGCAACCTCGACCGACAGTCGGACATCCTGAGGCTCGTGGGAAAATTGAAGGTTGACGTTTTGGAATATAAATGAGATTCGCTGGTCAAGACCGGAGGCGCAGATCTCCCTGGACTGACTGTTTCAGTCATGAGCAGAGACGGTTTTCGGCGTACCTCCGCGTCCTGGACGGTTCTAGATTTCACCTTTAATCCGTGCACGTGCGGATATTCGCCTATAAAAACCATGATCAAACTGAAGAACCTGACAAAGCTCTACGGCAAGCTCACGGCTGTGGACAGCCTTAACCTCGAAGTCGCGCAGGGCGAGGTCTTCGGCTTCCTCGGCCCCAATGGCGCCGGCAAGACCACGACGATCAAGATGATGGCGGGTCTGCTCCAACCAACGAGCGGCAGCGCATTCATCGGCGGGTATGATGTCCAGCAGGAACCGCTCAAGGCGAAGCTCATCATCGGCTTCATTCCCGACAGGCCTTTCCTGTACGAGAAACTCACGGCAACTGAGTTCATGCGCTTTGTCTCGAAGCTCTATGACATGGACGACGCGGAAAAGGAGATCAGCGGGCTGCTGGCCCTGTTTGGATTGAAGGAATGGGCCGATGAACTCGTCGAAAACTTCTCCCACGGCATGAAGCAACGTCTGGTCATGGCCTCCGCCCTGCTCCATAAGCCGCAGGTGCTCATCGTGGACGAACCCATGGTGGGCCTGGACCCTCGAGGCGCACGGCTCGTGAAAGACATCTTCAAGGATCTGGCGTCAAAAGGCGTCACTGTGTTCATGTCCACGCACACCCTCGAGATCGTTGAACAAATGTGCACCCGAGTTGCCATCATCAACAAAGGTGTGATCATAGCTGAAGGCAGCGTCGAAGACCTTGGCCATATGGCCCGCATGCCGAATAGCCATCTCGAGCCGATTTTCCTCAAATTGACAGGAGGAGATGAGGCGGTATCGTGATCAGATATTCAGGCATAGCGGGGAGCATTGCTTCCAGAGGGACGCCAGTCATGAGGTTTGCGAATTATCTGAATTACTAATGCAAGGAAATTATGACACCTTCATTTCAGCATGGACGCGTCTTTCTTCTTCTCGCTCCGCGATATCATGCGGTAAAGAACAGTCTGAACCGGCTTGCTCCCGGTGACGGGCTCAAAACAGTCGTCCTTTTCCTGCTCGGTTTAGGTTTCTGGGCTTTCATGTTCGGGGTGTCATACAAGGTCCTGGCCTACTTCAGGACAATTGAAGGCCTCGGCGATCTGCTCGCGCTCCGGCTGCTGTCGATGATACTCTTGACATTCTTTTCCATTCTCGTCTTCAGCAACATCGTAACATCCCTCTCGACCTTCTACCTGTCAGGAGAGCTCGACATCCTCCTGTCATCGCCGGTGCAAATCGAGACCATCTACCGGGCCAAGTTCATTGAGACCATTGTCGACTCGTCCTGGATGACGCTCATCTACGGCCTGCCGGTCTTCATCTCCTACGGGACAGTATTCAAAGTTACCGCCGTGTACTATTTCGGACTGGTTCTTACCATTATCCCCTTTCTGATCATCCCCGCAGGCTTCGGCATCATCGTGACCATGCTGCTCGTGAACGCTTTCCCCGCGCGCCGGGCCAAGGACATACTGGTGCTGATCGGGCTACTCTTTTTCGTCGTCATGTATATCCTGTTCCGGATGCTCAGGCCGGAGAAGCTTGTGGACCCCGATGCGTTCCCCACGCTCGTGCAATACCTCACGGCCATGAGGGCCCCCGTTTCTCCGCTTTTGCCAAGCAACTGGGCGACGGAGACGCTCTCCCCGCTCTTGCGCACGTCCAGAGGCGATACGTGGTTCTCCCTGCTCATGCTGTGGAGCACGGCTGCCGCAAGCATCGTGATCGGAGAATGGGTTTGCGGAAGGATCTACTACACAGGGTGGTCCCGTTCGCAGGAAGGTAAGAGAGCTCCTCTCTCACGATCGCGCGCCGCTGACGCGCTTTTCCGGCTGCTGTCACTTCCATTCCGGAGGAAGATGCGCGCCATCGTACTGAAGGACGTAAAGCTCTTTTTCCGCGACACGTCGCAGTGGTCTCAGCTGTTTCTCCTGTTCGCGCTCATGGTCGTCTATATTTACAGCTTCAAGCTCCTGCCCCTCGAGCACGCGGCACTGCCGAGCTTCTACCTCCAGAATCTGATCTCGTTTTTGAATCTCGGTCTGGTCGGATTCGTGACCTCGGCCGTGGCCGTCCGGTTCGTCTTCCCCGCGGTGAGCCTCGAAGGGGCTTCGTTCTGGATCATTCGCGCCGCGCCGATATCGATCCGGGATTTTCTCTGGGCCAAGTTCTGGAGCAGCCTTCTCCCGCTTCTGGTGCTTTCCGAAGTGTTGATCATACTTTCGAATACGCTCCTCAAAGTGACCCCGTTCATGATGGATCTCGGTATCGTGACGGTCTTCATGATGACCTTCGGCATCACGTCCCTCGGCGTGGGCCTCGGGGCCGTTTTCCCCAAGTTCAAACACGAGAATGTTGCCCAGATCCCTACGGGCTTCGGAGGGATCGTGTACATGATCATTGCGATGATGTTCATCGGAGTAGTGATCGTCCTCGAGGCCTGGCCCGTGTACCGCATCTTCACGGTTCAAACCCTTGGCGGCCGTATCTCGCTGTCGGGATGGGCCGGCATAGCGGTCTCATTCATTATGGTGGTCATCGTAAACATTGTGGCGCTTTTCTTGCCCATGTCCATGGGGATGAACCGTCTCAAAGAGGGAGACATTTAAGACAGCCCCGGCACCACTATATATTGTATTCCTACCGAAAGACAACACCTCAGCTTGTTACTTTTCACTTTACAAATATCCCCATATATGCTATAAACCCACTAACGAAACAGTGATTCTTGAATTCCTTCCGATAGTTACATTTAGATTTTAAGCCTTGAATATTGCATTATACTTTTTTTAAATCAGGGGAGGCCTATGCAGCTTAAGACCCTCGAAATGATCGGCTTTAAATCCTTCTCAGACAAGACAACCATCACGTTTCAGCAGGGCGTCACGGCCGTGGTAGGCCCGAACGGCTGCGGCAAGAGCAACATCTCCGATGCGATCCGCTGGGTTCTCGGCGAGCAAAGCGCAAAGCATCTCCGCGGCGATAAGATGGAGGACGTGATCTTCAACGGGAGCGAGAGCCGCAAACCCCAGGGGATGGCCGAAGTTACCCTCACGCTTACGAACGTTGCCGGCAACCTCTCCTCCGAGTTCGGGCAGTACGAGGAAATTGAAATCACGCGGAGGCTCTACCGTTCCGGCGACAGTGAATACCTGATCAATAAGATCCCTTGCCGTCTCAAGGACATCCGAGACCTCATGATGGACGCGGGCGTGGGCGCCAAGATACACGCCATCATCGAGCAGGACAGGGTCGATCAGATCCTTTCGTCCAAGCCACAGGACCGCCGGTTCCTGTTCGAGGAAGTGGCTGGCGTCATGAAATACAAGGCCCGTCGCCAGGAAGCGATGTCCAAGCTCGAATCCACCCAGCAGAACCAGCTTCGGGTGAACGACATCATCACCGAAGTGAAGCGCCAGGTAAACTCCCTTGACCGCCAGGCAAAGAAAGCCGCGCGCTACCAGAAGCTTCGCGCGGAGATGAAGGACCTCGATTTTCGTCTTGCGTCCGTTGAGTACTCGAACCTCGGAACCGAATGGACTGCCGCGACCGAGGAATTCAAAAAGGCGGAAGACGAGGTCACGGAACTGCATGCTAATCTCGGGAGAATCGAGTCGTTCGTTGAGGAGTCTCGTGCCGACGTCCTCGCTCAAGAGCATGAGCTTACCGCACTCCGGCACAAGATCCACGAGACCGAAAGTGCGCTCAGCCGCGCCGAGCACCGCGTTGAGATGTCGAAAAGCCGTATCGCCTCGTTCATCGAGCAGCGCGGCCGCGACCTCGCCGACATGGAGTATCTGAAACAGGAAACGGCCCGGTTTGCGGAACAGAAGGCCCGGCTCGAACAAGAGTCAGGGGCCCTTGCAGCATCGATCGAGGGGAAGAACGCCGTGCTCGGTGACCGGACAGCAAACCTGGATTCCCTCGCCCAGACGCTCAAGGACAAAGAATTCTCGCTCGAAGAAACACGGGCCGGAATCCTGAACACGATGACCGAGTCCGCAGCCGAGAAGACCACGATATCGAACCTGCAGGCACGGCTTTCTCAGATCGACGAACAAGATGCGCGCAGCCTGAGAGAAAAACAGGATCTGGCGCAAAAGCTGCAGGAACTGGCCGCCCTCCTTGCCGTCAGAGAGCGCGAGATCGAGGAGGTCTCCGTCAGGAAGAAGGCAGATCAGGAAGAGCGTACGCGTGTCGTCGAACGGCTGGAGGAGGCGCTTGTTCAAAGGAAGGCGGTTGAAGCGGGCCTGAACGACACCAGGAACAGGCTTGCCGGCCAGAATTCCCGTCTGCGGTCCCTCATCGAGCTGGAGCAGAGTCTGGAGGGCTATCAGAAGGGAGTGCGGACTGTCATGTCCGCCCGGAAAGAGGCTACCGCGGCGGAACGTCTCGGCACGATCCACGGGCTGGTTGCGGACATGATCGAGACCGAGCCCCAGTATGAAGTGGCCATCGAGGCGGTACTCGGCGATCGGCTGCAGTATGTCGTTGTGGATTCGCAGCACGATTCACTGAAGGCCATCGATTACCTCAAGACCAGGAGCGGCGGTCGAAGCACCTTCGTGCCGAGGACGCCGCGCGAGATCAAGTCGGAGCCTTTCATCAAGAACGGCCATGAAGGCGTCATCGGATCGGCCTTGAGCATCGTCCGATACAAGGACAGCTACAGCAGCGTGGCCCAGTACCTCCTCGGCGATGTGGTCGTCGTGGATACCATGGACACCGCCTTATACCTGTGGAACAAGAACGGCATGCACAAGACCATCGTCACCCTTTCGGGCGAAATCCTGGACCCGTGGGGAGCGGTCACGGGCGGCACGGTGGAAGCCGTGGGAACCGGCATGCTGACCAAGCGCCGCGAGATCAAGGACCTGGAGCTCGAGGTGGCGGAACTTACCGTCGGCGCTGCGAAGTTCGAAGCGGAGCTCACGTCCTTGGACGCGGCCATAGAGTTCGGCAAAAAAATGGAATCTGACCTCGCCCAGCAGATCCACCGCATGGAGATCGATTTCGTGAACCGGGAAAAGGATTGTGCCGCGGTCAGGGACGAGATCGGCCGTGCCGACGAACGGGTCAGGGCCATCGACGCGGAATCATCGGAACGCGCGTCACTGAGACGTGAGCTGAATGCCGGCATTGAAAAGGCAAAGGAGGCGCTCAGGAGCCTGGAGGCAGGCCATGCGAACGCCCTTGCCAGCGTCGAATCGCTCCAGGCAGAGCTCTCCCTGAAAAAAGAAGAATTTGAGACTGCACGCGCCGCCATAACCGAGATCATGATGGAGATCGCAGCGCTCCAGGAAAAACAGTCGTCGGCAGCCAGAAATCGTGATGCGCTCCTAAAAACCGAATCGGAACTTGCCGAGCGGATGTCCTCCCGGGAGGCCGAGATCGCGAGCATTGCGGAAAAACTGACCGAGCTGGAAGCGTCCATCGCCGAGGCCGAGACCGAGATCAAACGGGACATCGAGATACTCGAAGCAGAACGCCGGGTTCTTGTTGCCAAGCAGGATGCGCATGCGGAAAAGACCCAGGCGCTCCATGCCGAGGAGGAACAGGAACGCCAGGTCCTGCACGACATCGAAGCGTCCCAGAAGCGTCTTTCTTCAGGAGAAGTCAAACGCACCGAGCTGCGCATGAAGATCGAACACCTGAAAGACCGGATATGGAGCACCTACCACACCGAGCTCGAGACCGCGGTCCAGGAGCTCGGCCCGTTCGAGATCAACGTCGAGGAGGCGAAACTCCAGCTCGACGAACTGCGCCAGAAGATCGACCAGATGGGGCCAATCAATATCGACGCGCTTCAGGAATATGACGAGCTCAAGGAACGCTATGAAACCCTGAGCGCGCAGCAAAACGACATCAACGAGTCCATCAATAACCTTAAGGCGACCATCGCCAAGCTCGACGGGGAGACCAAGGAACTCTTCAGCGAGGCTTTCAACGCCATTCAGGAAAAGTTCAAGGAGGTCTTTGCTCTCCTGTTCGAAGGGGGCAGGGCCGAACTCGTGCTCCTCGATGAATCCGACATCCTCGAGTCGGGCATCGAGATCATCGCCCAGCCCAGAGGTAAGAAGTTCCAGAGCATTTCGCTGCTGTCGGGCGGTGAGCGGGCGCTCACAGCCATTGCCCTGCTCTTTGCGGCCTTCCTGGTCAAGCCGAGCCCCTTCTGCATGCTCGACGAGGTCGACGCGCCGCTCGATGAGGCGAACATCACGCGATTCACCCGCCTCATCCGCGAGATGAGCAGCCGCTCTCAGTTCATCGTCATTACGCACAACAAACGGACCATGGAAATGGCCGATGCGCTCTACGGCATCACCATGGAAGAACCCGGAAGCTCCCGGGTCGTCTCGGTAAAGCTCCGCGAGCCTGCCATGGCGTAGCGCCCGGATATCGTATTTTAATGAGTGGCCTGCACTCCCGGCTGGGAGGCAGGAAGGATGATCTGTTCGCGGCTCACCGACTCGGGCGAGACAACGCTCACATCATATCCGCTGAAAGGAAAACCCGGAGAGTCGATTTGCGACCGCAGATCTTCTTCTTTCCCCTCCGAACAGACGATCGCCCGTATCACATCGCCCTGTTTGATGACGGTGACCCTGTCGTGGGGGAGACCCGATGACGTGTCCTGGAGGGAAGCTTCCCAGCTTCGCAGATGCTCCTGGAGCGCTTTATCCAGGGTCGTCCTGATCATCAAGCCGTTTCGGTACAGTGTCTGTTCTCCGTAGAGGGCAATGAGCATCCGCTCCAGCGCCTGCTGGTAGCAGGCCCTCCCGCTGTCGCCTGAAAACGCGGAAAGATCGAACCTGCCGCTTCCTCCCTGCCGCAGCATGATCGGCGCTTCAAGGGATGTCTTGTATTCCTCATCGTCGAGCAGCTTCGCCTGATGCATGTTGAAGAGCACCTGCTCCTGCCGATGTTTCGCCTTCTCCAGCCGTTTAAATGGGTTGTAGTAACGCGGGTTCGGCAGCATACCGGCAAGAAGCGCTGCCTCCCCTGCCGTAAGCTCTGAGGCATGTTTGTTGAGATAGTGCCGGCTTGCAGCCTCGATACCGTAAATGTTATCCCCCCATTCGACTTCGTTCAGATATATCTCGAGGATCTTGTGCTTCGAGAGGATTTCTTCCGCCCTCCATGCGAGCACGTATTCGCGCAGTTTGCGGGTGATGGTTTTTTCCTTTGACAGGAGCACGTTTTTGATCATTTGCTGCGTGATCGTGCTCCCGCCCCGTGCAAACCTCCGCTTCTGGACATCGAGGACCAGGGCGTCCCATGTCGCCTTGTAGTTTATTCCTTTGTGCTCAAAAAAAGTGTCGTCCTCGGCGATCACCACAGCCTGGATGACGGTATCGGGGAGGGAGGAGATAGGGACCCAGATGCGGAACTTACGGTCGTAGTATTCCGCAAGGACGTTGCCATCCTTGTCCAGGACCTCGGCCGCAGCAGCGGGACGGTAGCGTTTTAGGACCGAGACATCGGGCAAGTTGGAAAGGGCCAGGGCCACCCAGAGGGCAAGTATGGTAGCACAGAGCGCGAGGATGCCGAGCCCTGTGAGAAAAACCTTCTTCATGGTGCGAGATGCGTTTCTTCTCCTTAGTTGTCAGATTCCTGGTGATCGCCCTTCCCCCGCTTACAGCGGGGTTCATCGTCATCGACGGGTCAGCCCCAACCCATGCCTCTGTTGAATCGGGCAACGGCCAATATGACAACGACAAGCGCGATGGCAGTGATTATTATATCAGACATGCAGTTCAACTCCACATGATATCATACCGTGCGTTCCACCCAGCTGATGCCTTTCGCAGCGCACCCGTATCGAGGCGCTCTGGTACCTATCCGGCTTCAAGCAGTTGCCGTATGATACTCGTATTTGACGGAACCGTCCAGTCCCTCGGGCCGATTGCCTTGTCCCTGACGACACCCTGTCGATCGATCACATATGTCTCGGGGAACTTGAACGTGCCGTAGAGCTTTGCGATCGATCTTGAAGGGTCCAAGAGCACTGGAATGCTCAACCCGTTCTTTTGCATGAATGCAGCGACGGCAGCTGCCCCTCCTTCGTCAACGCTCACTGCCAGGATCTGAAAATCCTTGGCCCTGATCGATCGTGCGAACTGTTCGAGGGCCGGCATTTCCTCTACGCACGGCGGGCACCACGTAGCCCAGAAATGAACCAGGATCACCTTGCCCCTGAAGTCCGCAAGGCTCACCGTCTTCCCGTCCAGGGCCTGAAGACTGAACCCAGGCGCTCTGTCGCCGTAGCCTATGATCTTCCCTTCTTTTGGCGTACAGCGGGCGGACAGCAATATGACGAAAAGGGCGATCAGCAGGGTAAAAACTGCAAGCAAGGTCCGCTGCTTCGCAGAGGATGTCCGGATTCCCGGTTTCAAGGTTTTTTCTGTCTCACTCATGACGTTCGTTTCATGCCGTGATCAAACTTGTGCTCGAATTATACCTTTTTTGCGGCGCCAGGGCAAGCCGTTTTGCGTGACGTGCCAACACTTTCTGTTTGAAAATTCAAGGCAGTCTGTTATAATTATGACGTCATGATCCGCGAAATAAAATTCCAAGGGAAAGCCGACGAAAAACTCGACTATTTCGTGACGGTAACCGGCACCGACCTGAGCAACAGATATTTTTATGAGTCACTTCCGGATGGTGACCGGTTCTTTTCGGGAGGAAACGAGTTCATCATTCTGCCCCACGGCGTGCGGTACGGGGGGAGCGGCGGAAGCCTGTGCGAATACATGTTCGGCGTAGACCTGCCGCTCAAAGACCTGTTGCGAAAAGATGTGTCCAACCGCCTGGTCATGTACGGAGCCTTTTACGACAATGACGATAATATCACGTTCACCAATAATACCGAGTCCGAAGAGTCCTTCGACCAGGTCTTCCTCACGGGCCATGCCGTCTCAAACTACTATTTCTTCGTCCACAGCAACCTGGAAACGGATATCAAGGACATGCAGCGCACGATCCTGCGCCGCATCGGCAAACAGATCAAGAGGAGCACAACCGTCGGCGACAACGACGACACAAAGCTCTGCCGCGAGATCTTTGATGCTCTGGAAGATCCCCGTGCCCTCGTCTTCCTGTTCCGGCTCGTGAACAGACACAACGAGGAGTATTATGACGCCTTCAACAGGATCTATTCCGGGAAGAAGATGCTCACGCCCCAGGGCCATTCCGTTCTTGACAGCCTGGCGAAGAGATACAACATCATACCCTACCAGCAGGAGCGGATCAAGATAGACGGGATGTACAAGCTTCCCGAGAACAAAAAGATCGTCGATGAATACAAGGACATCCTTATCGGCGTATCGGAAAAAACCGAAGTGAATCCGTCCGAGCTCGCAAAGCTCTCGCGGCTCAGGACGCTGAGCCTGCGGCTCAACATACCCCACAACCTCTTTGATACGCTCGATGAGCTTCTCCTCAAGGGCATGCACATCGTCGAAGTGGAAGAACCGGATTACATCAGAGACACGCGCGCCATCTTCGAAGGCCTGTTCTTCACGGCCGACAAGATCAGGGGCCACGTCTCGCCCGAGGATCTCATCAAGCTCTTGAAGGCCAAGCAAAAATCGACGAACCACCGCGACCCTGCTTTCGAGAGCCTGTTGCTCGATACCGTGCGCGCCTGCGACGAACACACCAGGGATTCGAACGACATGAGCGCGCTCGAGGCCATGAGCTCAATCCTCACTTACTTCGACCGCTACGACAGCGTAGCGGCGACGATCAACAACCTCGCGTTCATGGAGAGCGCGACCCTGAACGTGGACAACATCAGGAGCCTCTTCGGGAACAAGGAAGTGTTCGACAAGATCTACCCTGACCTCTTCCGCGAACTCTTCATCGACAGCTTGAGGGAAAACCGCTATCTTACCCGTTACGGCAGGAAAAAGGTCGACACGCTCTACCATGGGCTTATGCAGATCAAGTCCGGCGATAGCACCTATCGGCAGCTCGCCGCGTCGCTGGCCAAAATAAACAAAGATGACAAGCTGTATACCACGATCCATCGATATATCAAGGACCGCTTCAAGAGCATCTACGCCGAGCTGAACTCAAAAGAAGACCAGGAAATATTCATTCAGGACCTCAACCGGGAGATCCAGTCCAAAGGGATCGTACAGGGGCCCGTCCCGCACGTGGTGTTCGAGGAGATCATCCTCGACATCAGGAAAGAGTCGTTCTACCTGAACAACCTTCTTCCTCACATCATCATATCCAGGGACAACCATGTACGCGAGGATTTCCTGATGAACAGCGGCCTCGACCGGTTCTACGTCGAAGAACTCGAAAAGGACTACTTCGAGATGAACAGGATTGGAAACGATATCCTCGATGAGATCAGGAAATAGCCATGTGCAAGATCAGGATAATGGACCGATATATCTTCGGTGAGATCCTTGTGCCGTTTTTCCTCAGCATGGCCGCGCTCACCCTCGTTTTGTTCGTCCAAAAAATGTTCAGGTTGGCCGAGCTTGTCATCTCGAAAGGCGCATCGGTGGCTTCAACCGCCAAGATCTTCGCCTATATCATGCCAAGCTTTTTTGTCATCACCGTCCCCATGTCGTTTCTTGTAGGCACGCTCACGGCGTTCTCCCGGCTCAGCTCCGACTCTGAAGTGACCGCAATGAAGGCGTCCCGCATCAGCCTCTACAGCATGACCCGGCCGGTCATGCTGTTCGCCCTGCTCTCCTTCCTCTTCACCTCCGCCATGTCGCTGTTCGTCGCGCCCGAGGCCAACCACGCCCTCAAAGTACACCTCTTCAATCTGGTGAAATCGAAGGCTATGATCGGCATCGAGCCCGGCGTATTCAGCAGCACCTTCGACGGCATGGTTATCTATGTCGACAAGATGGAGTCACTGGATCAGATGGAAGGCATTTTCATAGCCGATGAGCGTTCTCCTAAGGACCCCTATGCGATATTCGCGCGCCGCGGCGTACTCATCGCGGACCCGCAGTCCTTGCAGGTCACGCTGGCGATGAAGCAGGGCTCCGTGCACACCCCTCCGCGAGATGACCAGTCCTATTCGGTCATGTCCTTTGACTCGGGCAACCTCTTCCTCGACATCAGTCACGCCCTCATCCGCCAGGGATCCTCCGAGCAGGAGGTGGAGGAGACCAACAGTCTTGAGCTTCTTCGGACGATCAGGAGAGCGGCGGCCCCGGACCAGTCCGTCCTCGACATGAAAAATGAGATCCATAAACGCCTTTCGATCCCGTTCGCATGCCTTCTCTTCGGGCTTATCGGCGCGCCCCTGGGCATACGAAAGAGCCGTTCGGGCAAATCGGCTGGAGTGGCGATAGCGCTGCTGGTTTTTCTTGCATTTTACATGGTCTTCGCCGCCGGGATGAACCTGTCCAAGACCGGGCAAGTCGCCCCCATCCTCGCATTCTGGGTCCCGAATCTCGTCATGGCGCTTCTGTCAGTCGCTTTCCTCTATAAGAAGGGGCGGGATATCGATTTCAGCATATTCAGCGCCGTCTCGGAAGCGTACTATCGGTGGAGAGCTAAGCGGAAGCGAACGTTCTAAGGAGGGTTGCGAAACAGCGATGTCAATACTGAGCAGGCACATATTCAGCGAATTCTTCCGGATCTTTCTCATGGTCCTCATCGGGATCCTTGCTGTATACCTGTGCGTGGATTTTCTCCAAAAGGCCGATAACTTCATCAGATACAACGCGACCGTGGCTCAGATCGCAAGATATTCCCTCTACAGCCTCCCTGGAATGGCCACGTCGACCTTCCCGATCGCCGCCCTCATTGCAACACTCCTGTCGCTCGGCAATCTTTCCCGGCATAACGAAATCATCGCCATGCGGGCGGGCGGCGTAAGCATCGCTGCGATCATCACGCCCGTGCTCCTCGGGGGGGTCATCATATCCGCTCTCGGTTTCATCAACAACGAGTATCTCATGCCGACCTTTACATCCCGTGCCAATTTCATCAAGAACGTTCAGATCGAAAAGAAGCAGCAGCCGGTCGTGTTTCAGCAGCGGAAGCTCTGGCTTCGCGGTCCGGACAACAGCATTGCGAACATCGACCTTGTCTCACCCGACCAGCGCGAGATGATCGGTGTAAACATCTACAAGCTCAACTCCGATTATACCGTGCGTGAAAGGATCACGGCACAGAGCCTCCTGTGGGAGAACGGGGCGTGGAGGCTCAAGCACAGCCGGAAGTTCATCCTGGGCCAGGATACCGTAGCTTCCCAGTCCGCAGATGACGAGGCCTTCAATATCGTCAGAAGTCCCGATGACCTCAAGGCGATCGCGAAGAACTCAGAAGAGATGAATTTCAGGGAATTGTGGGACTACGTAAAGAGGCTCAAGTTAAGCGGTTATAAAGCAACGCGTTACGAAGTCGATCTGCAGGGCAAGCTGGCATTTCCGCTTTCAAGCCTGCTCATGGTGATGATCGCTGCCCCGCTCTCTCTTCAGAAGGTTCGAAGCGGAGGAACCAGCAAAGGCATTGCCTTTGCCGTCCTCATCGCGTTCATCTATACGGGCCTTGTGAGCGTGGGTACCGCGCTTGGACGCTCGGGCACGCTTCCGCCCCTGGAATCGGCCTGGCTTGCCAATGTGCTGTTCGCCTCAGCTTCGGCATATATCTTGTTCCGGATGCAGAGGACGATCTGACGCGTGACGGCCCATAAGCATCGACCCGCGATACGCACATGGGGGCCCCCTCTTATCACGCGGCTGTGATGCCGCCGCGGTCCTTATAGTGTGCGTTTGCCATTGGCCGATGAACACGCTCTGGCTCTAATCCATGCTGAACAAAACATTCAAGATACTCCTCGGGCTTGCTCTGGTCCCCTTCTGCATAGGTTTTACCTGGCAGTTCGGGTCAACGGTCTTCGGCGTGACCTATAAGCGTGAAGTACCCTACTACTTCCTCGCCGGCGGCCTGACCTACATCACCGCGCACATCCTCTTTAAAAAACCGATCCTTACCTACGTCTTCGGGCACGAGCTGACGCATGCGTTCTTCACAATGCTATTCGGCGGGAGGGTAAAGTCTTTCCATGCAAGCGACCGCGGCGGTCGCGTGACCATCACCAAATCAAATTTCATCATCACCCTCGCCCCTTACTTTTTCCCCCTATACACATTCGCCGCGCTCATCATGTACTGGCTCGCCGTGATTGCAAACGTCCGGACGGCAGCCGGATGGCTCGTCTTCGCATCAGGGACGACCTACTCATTCCATCTGATTTTGACCTTCTTCTTCCTCCAAACGGACCAGAACGACATCAAGGAGCACGGGGCGGTCTTTTCTTACCCGCTCATCTACCTGTTCAACATCCTGTTCGCGGCCTTTCTCATCTGGCTGCTCCTTGCCGACAACATGAGCTACCCAAAATTCCTGTACGGTGGTATACTGAAAAGTACGAAGATGCTGTCCGTTCTGTTCGATAAATTGCATGGGATCATCCGCGCCAGGGCATAAGAGCGGGGCTGTGCCATGGAGCCGTCTTCAGCATCGAGGGATTCTCATAGGGACATAGGTGGGGAGGGTGATGCATGCTCATCGTAGGACTCACCGGCGGGATCGCAAGCGGCAAAAGCATCGTTGCGAAGGTCTTCCAGGGCCTCGGCGCTCACATCATCGACGCCGACAAGATCGTCCATGCGCTTTTGGAGCCCGGCCAGCAGGCATGGGAAGAGGTGATAGAATACTTCGGCCCGGAAATCCTGTTCACGGATAAGACGATCGATCGCAGAAAGCTCGGCGAAATCGTATTCAACGATGCAGAGAAACGAACATGGCTCAATCGATGCCTCCATCCCAAGGTATTCGAGGCATATACTGCTAGCGTCAGGAACCTGTGCACGAGGGCGCCCGACGCCCTCGTCGTATTCGATGCCGCACTTCTCATAGAGACCGGCTACCATAAGAAAATGGACAGGCTCGTCGTCGTCTATGCCGACGAGGAGCAGCAGGTGGAACGGTTGACGAGCCGCGACAGGTTCAGCCGGGAACAGGCCTTGACACGGGTCAGAAGCCAGATGCCGCTCTCCGAGAAGCGCAAGCATGCCGACTATGTCATCGAAAACACGGGGACGCGCGAAGAAACAGAACGGCAGGCCAGGGAAGTCTTTCAAAAACTCAAGCGGGAGGCAGAAGGGGCATATTGTTGAAATGCATCGCCGCCAAGATCGTTCCCATGGCGCGTTCCCAGAGAAAGGCATGTGCCAGGATCGTCGCTCTGTCAGAGCCGTGGAAAACACTGCGCGAGCGCATTGACTTTTCAAAGTCGACGGCCTTAAACAAGGCTTATGTATACCTCCAGGATGGAGAGGTTGGCGGATTCATCATTTTTACCCCGGAACCGATATTCGCCCGGGGAGGCTATATCCGAGCAGTCGCAGTGGCTCCTGCCGTGCGCAGGCACGGTATAGGGAAAAGACTGCTCACCTTTGCGGAAACGGTCATCGCGCGCCGGTCTCAGAACGTCTATCTCTGCGTTTCTTCGTTCAACCGGCGCGGCCAGAGATTTTACCAGAGCCTTGGCTATAAACGGGTTGGAAGGATCCCCGACCTGATCGCTCGAGGGACCTCGGAGCACATATATTGGAAATGCTTACGGCCATCAGCCGCCAAGAACAGGAGAACACAACGGCCATGATCCTGAAGAACCTCAAGAAGATAGACCTTCTCAAGAATCTGTCAGATGACGAGCTCAAGGAACTGGAACCGTATCTTGCTGTCGTTTCGTATGGGAAAAAAGAGACCATTTTCTCCGAAGGAGAACCGCCGGAATGGTTTTACATCGTCATGAAGGGCAAGGTCAAGGTCACCAAGCTATCCCATGAAGGCAAGGAGATCATCCTCGAGGTGATCTCTCCTCATGATATCTTCGGCGGTGTGGCAGTTCTGAGGAACTTCCCCTACCCCGCCAATGCCGTCGCCATGGAGGACAGCGACGTGCTCAAAATATCGAGAAAAAACCTCATGCGCCTGGTGGACCGCTTCCCGAACCTCATGTACTGCATCGCGCTCCAGCTCGGGGACCGGATGAAGAGCTCCTATGATTCCCTCAAGAATATCGCCCTGGAGCGAGTGGAAGCGAGGATCGCCGCGCTGCTCCTCAAGCTGTCCAACAAGGTCGGAGTGCAGACGGACAAGGGCGTCCTCATCGACATGCGCCTCACCAAGCAGGATGTCGCCGACATGGTAGGGACCACTGTGGAAACATCGATTCGGACCTTCAGCAAATTCAAGAAACAGGGCCTCGTGACGGAGTCTGAAGGCAAAATGATCATCAGGGACCGTGAAGGCCTGATGTCCCTTTCGTCGTGAGGGATCAAGCCCGGCAAAAAGCTCACATCGGGAGCATGGCGCAGAAAGGTCAAAAGGCGCCGGGTGATGCAGCCTCATGCCCTATGACTTCAGCCCCGTGCGCTTTTAATGCGCCTGCTCCACTTTGGTGAGCAGCGTCATCAGCATGTTATAGAAGAAGAGAAAAATGGCGATTGCCTGGACCGCGCCCGAAACTACCGTGATCATCCGGTATATGCCGCTCGGATTGTAGACATTGAGGGTATAGAACACCAGCATTGCCACGAGAGAGATGTTCGCGAGATAGAACTGCGTCTCGCCGATTTTGTTGCTGTACACCGGCCGCCCCATGAATCGCGGAAGGATATGGTAGCCGACGCCGTAGATCATCATCGATACCCAGCCGAGCATGTTGAGATGGGAATGCACGAACTTTATCGCCATCACGTTCTGGTTCGCCAGCATGACAATTCCCAGGACCGCCGCAATACCGAGATACACGATACTCATTACGATGAATCCTTTGACATATCTGTCCATTGCAAATTTCCTCCTGTGGTCTTAAGTTGAGTACAGTATAAAGAATTCAATTGCAGTGCACTATGATATAACTCATATTCCGTCTTACACCGACTACTCACGGTGATTCAAAAAGTGCAATAGTGAAGATTCAGGGGAAAAATTCGCAGTAAAAAAGGTAAGCGGTGATTAGCCCTCCGCTCCACTGCTGGTTGGGTAGGAGTTATATCGGACTCTAATTTTCCGCCCATGGCAGGCCATGGTTTTCATTGACAAGGTGTGGTGTCCTTTTCTAGGATTGGTTTGAGCGAAATGAGCACGAATCTGTCGCTTTCAAACTCGACTTGCCCTTGAAACATAAATGATTGCTTTAAGTCCTGCCAGCTCACGTCCTCCGACTTACTAAGCAACAAGTAGTTTGCTTTATATTTCTGTATGATCTTTTGACGCTCGCTGAGCACTGTTTCTCTGTCAAAGAATCGGTCCAGATCTGCCCTTCTAACTCCATAGTCTGGAACAAAAGCGAGTGGATTGGAAGCGGCTACAACCTTTCCCCCGAACGTTGGTACGATCCAACTGCTTTTTATGTCCGACATCACGACATCGTACTGGCCGGTAAATTGCGAGAGGAACATATAGGACTTGTATGTGGGCTCTTGCTTAAGAGACGCATGCGCAAGCGTACTTCTCAGCGGCGCAAAGGATAGGAGCAGGGCGAGAGCCATGACGCTCGCTGGCACGATCAGTCGCTGGAACCAGGTCGGGGCATGGATCTGATGTACCCTGGATTCAAGAATGGAAAGATGCTCAGCAATAGTGACATGCAAAAGCAGCACAATGTATGCGATGACTCGGCCGTAGGAGTAATTCCCTGATATTGCTCCAAATGCGTAGATCCCCAACAGCATTACTAGCATCAACACCAATGGGCGGCGCCAATTTGACCTCATGTTAGCGATGATCAATGGCACCACAATCAGAGACGGCCATATCCTGCTCAAGACCTGCTGATACATGATTCTGCTCTGCATATCACGCATACTGGTACTGGCATCCGAGAATAAACTCAACATGGGAAAATATGGCCAGAAAGTCGCGACAAGGAAAGCCAGAGTCAAGAGACCTCCGACCAAGACGATCTGAGATGGAACAGAGCCTTTTTCGGCACACGCTTGTGAGATAAGTCCCACTACTAAGAAGAGAAAAGTGGTCGGATGTGATATCAGAACTGTGACAGAAATAAAGAAGATGGCGACAATCCAGATTTGCCTCTTGGTCTCTATTCGAAGCCGATTCGCCCCAAGTGCGATCAGGGTAAGCGCCGCAGCAAATGTTGACGGGTATGGAAGGACATAACCAAGGACACCGATATGAAAGAAGCCACTCCAAATCCAAGGGTGAGAGCCCCAGCAGAAGAGAGTCAGTAACAGCGCATAGAAAGCTGTCGCACTTCGATGTTTGGGCACTATTGAAAAGACAAAGAGCCTAAGACCCAGGAACAAAAGGCATAAGTTGACCAGCCCCATGATAGAGAGTGCCATAACAGCGCCCGAGTGCAATGTGCGAGCAAGGAGAGCTACTATGACCGCGTAGGGAGAGTAGAAAGCATGAGGGGCGTCCAGCAAGAGCTGTGGATGTTTCGGTTGCAGAATGTTCGTTGCCAGCTCCCTGACGACCGCACTATGTTCCCAAAAGTCTCCAATCCACTGCCCGTTTCTCGTGTGTAAGCACATGACCCCAAAAACCGAGAGGCATAAGATGGGGAATCGATACTTCATCAGCCAAGAGGTTAGGGTTTGCATACTGTGCATCTTCCTCCGAGATATGCCAACATATATTATACCAAGTTGATTCTTCGGTGACCCCACGGGAAATATAGCATATTGTGGGATAGAGGAGGAAAATAAATATAAATTTGATTTAAAGCTTCAACAATTAGACTATCTAGCTTTTTCGGTAAAAAGGACTAAAAACCAAGTTAGTATAACACAGGCAACTTGTCCCGTACTCATCATTACCATTTAAAATACTCACTTTTTGTAGTAGAGGTATCATTGGAAGAGTTCTATTATTAGAAAAATGTTTCAATGGCTGATTGTTAAAAAAGGGTCTTGGCCACCCAAGGACCTGTGTCAGTTGTCATGTTAGTAGCCGCATCCTAAGGCGCTACTTAGACCAATTAGCCGTTCTCTCTGTCAGTCCCTTTCAGGGAATCATGTTCTTGAAAGCTCAAAGAACTAGAGAAATGTCTCATTTCTTTTGTGTAATACGTAATACTGTAGCAAAAATTTCGGAGTATGATGCAGGTCATATCGGGGAAACGGCGTTTTTGCTATAGTATGATCAACCAATAACCAAGGAGGTCACTATGATCGCGGAGAAAAAGAAAATCACGAAGGATTCAATCATTGGAGATGTGATAAAGATGAGCCCGGGAGCCAAGGCGGTTATCCAGAAATATTTCGGGAACGGCTGCTTCACCTGCCCCGGGATAAACATGGAGTCCATTTCATTCGGCTCGATGATGCATAACATCGATCCGAACAAGATCGTCGACGAAATCAACGCCCTGGAGGAGTAGCATGGTCAGCAAAGAAATCAAATGTTTTGTCTGCGGAGCCGATGATAAGACCAGGGTGTATCTCCCCTGTTTCCACGAAGGCAAAGAAAAGATCGTCTGTACCCGGTGTTTGCCCATGCTCATTCACGGAGCGCACTGATCCGAAACACTCCCCCCAGTCCCCGATGGGGTTCCCGGTTTACCCCGTCGGGGATTTTCTTTCCCGGCATCCGGGACCGTTCAAAAAGCTGTAGAATTTTACTGCCGATACTGGTAGATTGACCATATGAAAAAGGATATGGCAGTGGTGCTCATGAGCGGGGGCATGGACAGCTGCGTCACGGCCGCAATAGCGAACCAGGAGTATCGGCTGGCATTCCTGCATGTGAATTATGGCCAGAGGACAGAAGCGCGCGAGCTTCAGGCGTTCAACGATATAGCCGGTTTCTACAAGGCGGAGAAACGGCTCTCGGTCAGCCTTGAGCATTTGAAGGTGATCGGCGGGTCGAGCCTGACGGACGCGAGTATCCCGGTGCCTGAGGTAGACATCGTGCGCACCGAAAGCACGGCGGTATCGCCGTCCCCCCCTGCGCAGTCCGCAATCCCGTCCACTTACGTCCCCTTCCGGAACGCACATCTCCTTTCCATCGCCACGTCCTGGGCCGAGGTGATCGGCGCCCGGAAGATCTTTATCGGCGCTGTGGAGGAGGACAGTTCGGGTTATCCCGACTGTCGCGAGACGTTCTACCAGGCATTCAACAAGGTCATTGAAATGGGCACGAAGCCGGAGACGCAGCTAGCGATCGTCACGCCCCTCATCCACATGAAGAAGTCGCAGATCGTGACGAAAGGCATGGAGATGGGAGCTCCCTTTCACTTGACCTGGAGCTGCTATCAGAACAGCGAAAAGGCGTGCGGGAGGTGCGAAAGCTGTGCTTTACGGCTGAAAGGGTTCAGGGCAGCCGGGATCAAGGACCCGATCCCGTACGAACGGGACTTGCGCGGGCACGGGCAATGACCGTCAAGGAATTTATCAAGGTTTGGCCGACGCTCAAAAAACAGGTAAAAACCCTCCACATCCCGTGGCTCGAAGACTTCGCTTCCCAGGACCGTGACCCTTTCAAAATACTGATCTCCTGCATCCTAAGCCTCAGGACGCAGGACAAAACGACGGAAGATGCATCTGCACGTCTCTTCGCACTCGCTTCAACGCCGGAGGCGCTGTCCCGGCTTTCCCTCAAAACCATAGAAAGGGCCATCTATCCCGTGGGCTTTTACCGGGTCAAGGCAGGAACAATCAAGGACATCAGCAGGGAGATCATCCGCACGCACGACTCGCGGGTTCCTGATACGCTCGAGGAGCTGCTCGCATTAAAAGGCGTCGGAAGAAAGACCGCCAATCTCGTATTGACCCGCGGGTTCAATAAATACGGCATCTGCGTCGACACCCACGTTCACCGAATCACAAACCGGTGGGGGCTGGTGACGACGAAAAGCCCCAATGACACGGAGCTCGCCCTTCGACAGGTGCTGCCCAAACGATTCTGGAAGGACCTGAACGGCGTCCTCGTCGCCTTCGGTCAGAGCATCTGTCAGCCCGTATCCCCCTTTTGCTCCCGGTGCTGGATATGCTCCGCCTGCGATCAGCGAGGCGTCGTCCGGCGCCGGTAATTCTGGGCGGCCTTTCCGTCTCCCGATCGTCAGTCGTCCCGGATCTCAAAAGAACATCGTGGCCACAAACATCAACGTCAGCACGATCATCACCACAGCCGTCACCCAGGCGATGACGTTGAACGTCTTGGAGTTGGTGTATTGCTCCATCAGATCCTGCTTGTTGATCAGCAAGAGCATAAAGATGAGCACGAAGGGCAGCATGACCCCGTTGATCACCTGCGATATCCACATGATGGCGATAAGAGGCGAATTCGGGATGAGGACGATCAACGAGCCGATGACGATCAGGATGGTATAGAGCCACATGAACTGGGGCGCATCCTTGAATGTCTTGCTGACGCCGGCCTCCCAACCCATGCCCTCGCAGATGTAGTAGGCCGTCGCAAGGGGCAGGATGGACGCCGAAAATAGAGAGGCATTGGCGAGTCCGACCGCGAACAGGATCGAGGCGTATCTGCCGGCGAGCGGCGCCAGCGAACGGGCTGCGGCATCGGCGGTGTCGATATGCACGCCAGCCTTGAAAAGTGTTGCGCCGCATGCAACAATTATAAAAAAAGCCACAATGTCCGTCAAAAAGCATCCGACGATCACGTCGATCCTCGATGCCCAGTACTGTTCCTTCCTGATGCCCTTTTCGACGATCGACGACTGGATGTAGAACTGCATCCAGGGGGCAATGGTCGTACCGACGACGCCTATAAGCATCACTACATAGGGCGTATTGAACTGAAACGACGGCTTGAGGGTCTGCAGTGTGACATCAACCCAGTCGGGTTTTGCCAGTACGGCAGCCGGTATGTAGACGAGATAGACGACGCAGATGACCAGAAAAATCTTTTCGACAACGCGGTAGGTCCCTTTTACGACAAGAAGCCATACGATGAAAGCGCCGAGCGGGACCGACACGTATTTGCTGATGCCGAATATTTCGTTGCTTGCCGCCCACCCGGCAAACTCCGCGGCGGTATTTCCGAGGTCGGTGACGAACAGGAACAGCATGAGCCAGAAGGTCACTCTAACCCCGAAATTTTCCCGGATGAGCTCGGCAAGACCCTTGCCCGTGACAGCCCCCATCCTCGCCGACATTTCCTGCACCACGATGAGCGCGACCGTGATGGGGACGAGAGACCACAGCAGGGAGTAGCCGAAGTGCGCGCCGGCCATGGAGTAGGTCGTGATCCCTCCTGCATCATTGTCAACGTTCGCGGTAATGATGCCGGGACCGATAACAGACAAGAGCAGTATGAATTTTTTCCAGCGGGTCATCGTTTCTGTCTTCTTCGCATTGATGAGGTACGGGTTAAACCTGCGATGCGGAACTGCGTGAAAGGAGCAGTTACCGCCTCCTGCGCTTCTTCCTCGACGCCGGCGGCATAAGGAAATCGAGCACGTCGTCCACAGTCACGATCCCCCGCATGACGATGTTGTCGTCCACCACGGGCGCAGCGAGGAGATTGTATTTTGAAATGAATTCTGCCACATCTTTTTCGCCTGCCTCAGGCGGCAGGGTCTTTGCCGGCGCTATCATGATATCCTTGAGCTTCTCATGCGGCGCGGCGAGGATAAGATGCTTGAGCGATAGCACGCCGAGCAGCCGCTCTTCACCATCGATAATATACAGGTAGTAAATGGTCTCGACGTTCGGAGCCTCGAGCCGCAGTTCCTTGATGGCTTCATCGACGGTCATATTTGGCGGAAACGCCAGATATTCGGTGGTCATGAGGCCGCCCGCGGTGTCTTCTTCGTGTTCGAGAAGCTCCTGCACGTCCTCAGCCTCTTCTTTCTCCATGAGGTTGATGAGTTCCTGGGCCTTCGCTTCAGGCAGGTCGCCGAGCACGTCCGCGGCTTCGTCGGGGGGCATTCGCTCCAGGATGTCCGACGCCCGCTCCTTGGTCATGTCGTCAATAATATCCGCCTGCACGCGCGGTTCGAGCTCGTGCAGGGCTTCAGCGGCCGTATCCACGTCCAGGCTGCCGAAGATCGCCGTGCGCTCTTTCTGGGAAACTTCGCTGATGATCTCTGCCAGGTCGGCAGGGTGGAGGCTGGGCAGCTTCTGCCGGGAGATCGTGAGCGTCAGGCGCGTCAGCTTGGGTTCGATGGGTTGGAGATAATGCCATCCTATCAGCCGCTGCTGGAGCTTGTAGTGAAACAGGGAAAAGAGTTTTTCCCCGCGGGACTCTACCCCGAGCCTGCGCAGGAGGCCCCCCAACCCGATGTCTGCCGCTACGAGGCACAGCCTCCCTTTGACGTCGCCCAGCTTGAGGTCATTAACCCGAACCAGCTTGGCACCGTTGATGTCCACGATCTGTTTGTCGAGGAGGTCACGGAAGATAAGGATATCGGTTGGCGCAGCCGATGCTTTTTTGAGGTCCTTGACGTAAACGTTCGCCGAAATGACGCGCCGATTAAAGAGATTGATGCTCTCCCAGGGAAGGATATAGTCATCTTTACCTGCGCCGACTACAAGCGCAGTGACGGCGGGGAAAAGGTCACCCATGCCCACGACAATATCTCTGAGCTTGCCAATCTCCTCGCCGGTCTGATCGAGCACTGGTTTACTAGAGACCTCGCTGACAAAGATTTCTCCGGCAAAAAAGGGCATGTCATGCTCCCTAGAGTAACAAGAAAATCAATGGATTAGTTTATACCAGCGGTCACTTGGTATGTCAAGGAAAAACCCGACAGAAGTCCAAAACATCACGCAGTTATCACACGCCGCGCATCATCGCATGGCCGTATCGTAAATTCCTCATGATGCGTAAACGGCAACCTTTTCTATAAATCATTAAAATATAAATATAAAAAAATTTAACATGTCATATCAATGGTTTTCTGCTATAGTTTCTCAGTTTTCGCGTCGCCATACTACTTATAAACGACAGGATTTGCTGAAAGGAGAGCGCATCTTATGCCGGAACAGACTCTAAAGGACATCAAAAAAGAAATCTACTTGGTCGTGCACAAGGCACAGGAGATGCTGGAACTTACTGAGGACGGGTTCACGAAAAACAAGATATCGGCTCTGGATCAGGCCGACGATCTTGCCAAGGAGATCCAAACCAAGGAGAACCTTCTTACCGGGACGCTTGCGAAAATGGCGTCATCACATAATGAAGCACGTGCCCTTCTGACCGTCCCCTCGCACATAGAAAAGATCGCAACGAGCATCTCGCGAATCGCCGATAGCAGCCGCACGAGGATCAAGGAGGGGATGCTGTTCAGCGACAAGGCCATACTTGAGACCGGCAAGCTTTTCACGAAGACCAAAGATGTTCTCAAAAAGGCAGGCGAGGCGACCATTACGGGGGCTCAAGCCACCATCGACAGCGCCATTGCAGAGAGCGACATGATCGAGCGTATGGCGAACGATTACGCGACCGCTCACGAGGACAGGCTCGTAACCGGCGAGTGCTCGCCGAAGTCGTCATCGACGTACCTGTGTATCCTCTATGCGTTTGAAGACATGGGTGGGCACATTAAGGACGCAGTAAAAAGGCTGGTAAAAAAATAATCAACATCCCCTTCTTTTCCATCCTCAAAGGGAACCATGCCTGGAACATCTAACCCATCAATAGGGCTGGCGCTTTCCGGAGGGGCTGCTCGCGGAATCGCCCATATCGCCGTCATAGACGCCCTTGAGCAGGAAGGAATCCCCATCCACGCCATCGCAGGCACGAGCGCCGGCAGCATCGTCGGCGCTCTCTATGCATCCGGCATGACGCCCTCGGAGATCAAGCGCGTTCTGCTCCATGCCAAATGGAAGGACATCCTTAAATTCACAATTCCCAAACGAGGGCTAATGTCGAGCGAGGGCATCTACCGCTTCATGGAAGATGTCCTCCCGGTCAAGAAATTTTCCTCCCTTTCCATCCCCTTTGCAGCCATCGCCACAGACCTGAGGACCGCCGAGAAGGTCGTTATAACGAGCGGTTCAATCGCGAGGGCGGTGCAGGCCAGCTGCAGTTTGCCTGTTATATTCACCCCCACCGAGATAAACAGGAAGGTTCTCGTTGACGGCGGCGTCGCCAGCCAAGTGCCCGTAAGAGCGGTGCGAGAAGAATTAAGGGCGAAGCAGGTAATTTCCGTCAATGTGAATTACAAAGCGCTGGAATTTGACGAGTACGACAATATCATAAAGATCGCGACCCATCTGTCCATGCTTTGGGCTTCGCGGAACTCGCGGGAAGAGGAAAAGCTCGCGGATGTGGCCATTCAGGTTAACGCGACCGGCATCGCTTTGTATGACTTGTCCAAGTCGCGTGAACTTCTACGGCGCGGCAGGAAGGCGGCCGAGGAGAAGCTGCCGGAGATAAGGAAATTGATTTAAAAGGCCTCCGGCCTCCTCCGCCTTTATCCGTGCAGACCCGAATGATCGGAGATGGGGATCGTCTTGATCGTTCAACTGATCAATGTTTGAACACCCGCTGACCGGTGAAGACCATCGTCACTTTAGGATTGGCCTCGTTACAGGCCGTGATGGCATCGAAATCGCGATCAGAGCCGCCGGGCTGAACGATCGCCGATATCCCCTCCTTGATACCCACATCAACACCGTCCCTGAACGGGAAGAAGGCGTCCGAGACCATGACGGACCCGGTGAGGCCGCCCTTGTCCTTCTTGGTCAATTCGTCGATCTCGCGGAGAGCGGCTTTATCCCTTTTCCCCTGGCTCGCCTCGAGTTCGAACTGCTTGTACGGGATGCCATGCTTCCTGAAGCAAAGGGCGTCGGCATATTTCGTATAGGCCTTGAAGATGGCTATTTCGGCCACGCCGACCCGGTCCTGCTCGCCCGTCCCGATGCCTACGGTGACACCGTCCTTCACATAGATGACCGAGTTCGATGTGATCCCCTGCTCCACATTCCAGCCGAACAGCATGTCGTCATACTCCGCGTTGGTCGGTCTCCGTTCAATCTTATATTCCTTCCCCTTGTATGTAGTCTTCGCCTCCTGGAAATCCTCTTTTCTTCTTATCTTATTCGCCTGTGACTGCTGGACGATAAGGCCGCCGTCGATGAGTGCTTTGAACTCGACAAAGTTCTTGTCCCGGTATTTCGCAAGCTCACTGATCTTCTCGAGGCGAATGATGCGAAGGTTCTTCCGCTTTGAGAGAATTTCGACCGCGCCGTCCTCATAATCCGGCGCAGCAACGACTTCCAGGTAGTTTGCGCTCGCCATTTGAGCAGTCTGCCTGTCGATGGGCCTGTTGACGGCCAGACAGCCGCCGAAGGCGGCGATGCGGTCGGCCATGTTCGCCCTGTCGTAGGCCTCCGCAATGGTCCCGCCATGGGCGACGCCGCAGGGGTTATTATGCTTCATGATGGCGGCTGCCGGACGATCCATTAGGAACTTCAGGATGTTGAGGGCATTGTCGAGGTCCGTGAAGTTCGTCTTGCCGGGGTGCTTGCCTGCCTGGATCATCTGCTCTTCGGTGATGCTGCTCACGAGCCCGTTGCCCGGTTCGATAAATTTGACGCCGGCAAGCACGAGATTGCCGGCGGCCAGCTCGTACATGGCTGCCTGCTGGTCTGGATTCTCTCCGTACCGAAGGCCCTTCTCGATCAGTTCTCCCGTGGTTTCGTCGGACAGTTTCCATGCCCTTTTTCTGTACACGAGCTTCTGATCGCCGAACCAAACGGTCATTTCAGGCGGAAAATTATCAGCCATAATGGTCTTGTACATTTTCTTGATATCAGACACGGAAACCCTCCCTATGATGCGTGGAGCCAACATTTCACGGCTCGTGCTCGTGAGATCGCGCTACCTGCTATTGGCAGCGAACGATGACCTATCCTCCCTGATCCGTGACCCGATAGCTGCCGGCCGTGGGACCCTTGCATTACACTTTGTCCAGGGACTTCTGGCCGAGCAAGCCCGAAGGGCGAATGATAAGGGTAATGATAAGGACCAGAAAGGCGAAGGCGTCCTTGTAGACGCTCGAGATATAGCTTGCGCCGAAATTTTCAATGAGGCCGAGCATGAACCCGCCCAGCATGGCTCCAGGGATGCTGCCGATCCCGCCAAGCACCGCGGCGGTGAATGCCTTGATACCGGCCACATAGCCCATGAAGAAATGCACCACGCCGTAATAGAGCGTCACCATCACCCCGGCCACGGCAGCAAGCGCTGATCCGATCATGAACGTTACTGAAATGACCTGATTGATATTGATCCCGACAAGGCCGGCCATTACCCGGTCTTGCGATGTGGCGCGCATGGCCTTGCCTATCCTGGTTTTGGCTACAAATAAATTGAGGACGACCATGAGCAGGATTGAGGCTATCAGAATGAAGATCTGCACAGGCGATACGATGGCGCCGAATAAGGTAAAACCCTCAGAAGGAAGAAGAGGGGGCAGGTTCTTGTACTCCTTCCCCTGCGTGAGCATCACAAAGTTCTGAAGAATGATCGACACACCCACGGCACTGATGAGCGGAGCGAGCTTTACCGCCTGCCGGAGAGGACGGTACGCGGCACGCTCGATGGCTGCGCCGTAGGCAGCGCAGAAAAACATGGGAACGAGGATCGAGATAAAGATCGTAAGGGCGAGGCTGTAGGCTGGGAGCCCGGCTGCGGTCAGCAATCCGAGGACGATGATCCCGAGATAGGCCCCGAGCATATACACCTCACCATGGGCGAAGTTGATAAGCTGGAGGATGCCGTAGACCATTGTATACCCGAGCGCGATGAGCGCATACACCGCACCCAGGGTAAGGCCATTGATAAGCTGTTGTATAAACATAACCGCGGAGTGATAAAGAAAATATTCAGGATAAAGGCGTTTACTCCATATCCACGTTCATGGTGCTCTTGCTATCTTGCGATCTAATCACGGTAACTGCTCGAACCTTCCGTTTTTCACCTGCCACACCACATAGGGCGCTTTGGTCACGTCGCCGTTCTGGTCAAACGCAATGTCGCCGAACGCGCCATGGAAGATCGTCCTGGAAATGAACTCCGCGAGCTTGCTTCCATCCGTGGTCCCGGTCTCTGCAATGGATGTAAGAATGATATTTGCCGCATCATAAGCGTATATTGAATAGGGGCCGGGATCACCGTAGCGGGCTTTGTATCTTTCCAGGAATGCTTTCGCCGACGAGAGGCCGGCCGGCTCCCGACCGAACGTTACGTAGGTGCCTTCGGCCGACTTGCCGGCGATGCTGATGAAGGTGGGGTCAAATACGCCGTCCCCGGTCATCATGGGGATGTTCATGCCGATCTCCTTCGCCTGTCTCACGAGCCTGCCAGCTTCAGGATAGATGCCTCCGAAGAAATAGAGCTCCGGTTTGTTCTCCTTGATCGTCGTGAGCACGGCCTTGTAATCGGGGTCACGCTGGATGATCCCGCCGTAATAAACGACCTGGATCTTGTCACCGAGGGCCTTCTTGAAGAAGTCGGCCAGCCCCTGGCCGTATGCGGTCTTGTCATGAATGATGGCGACTCTCTTGGGATGGAGCGTTTTCAACACGAATTCAGCGGCCACCCGGCCCTGCTGGTCATCGGTTCCGCAGACGCGGAAAACCCTTTTGAAGCCCTGCAAGGTCAGCTGAGGGTTCGTCGTAGCCGGCGAGATCATGACGACGTTCGCGTCACTGTAATATTTCGATGCGGGGATCGAACAGCTCGAATTCCAGTGGCCGACGACAGCAACGATCTTCTGGTTGATGAACTTGTTCGCGATAGACACTGCCTGTTTGGGATCGGCCTGGTCATCGCCCGCGAGCATCACGATCTTTTTCCCCAGGACTCCTCCCTTTTCGTTCCACTCTGTCACGGCAAGCTCTACGGCATTCCTGAGATCCACGCCCATTTTGCTCTGGTCGCCGGTCATCGGCCCCGCTGCTCCGATCCTGATCACCTGATCATCCTGACGGGTACAACTGGAAGCCGCGAGTACCGCAACAAACGCGATGAAAACAAACTTAGTCAACCTGTTCATCATTCATCCCCTCCCGACTCCCGGCTCCAGATTTTTGCTGCGCCGGATTTTCCGCATCAGCTCTTCTGCCGCGGTCTTTCTGTCAGGCGCGGAAAGGATAGCTGATATTACCGCCACTCCATCCGCGCCGGCAGCTATCACCTTATCGACGTTTCCGTGCGTGATGCCGCCGATAGCGAAGACGGGCACCGCGACGGTCCTTTTGATCACGGGTATCATTTCGATCCCTTGAACTGGTCCAGCGTCTTTTGTCGAAGTCCGGAATATAGGCCCGAATCCTATGTAGTCGGCGCCTCCGGCCTCTGCGTCCTTCGCCTGCTCGGGGTTATGTGTCGAGACACCGATGAGTTTACCGCTCCCCAGCAGGCCCCTGGCATGCTCTATCTGCAGGTCATCCTGTCCCAGGTGGACCCCGTCCGCGTCCACCGCAAGCGCGATATCCGCGTGGTCATTTACGATAAATAGGGCCCCTGCCCCCCGCGCCAGGAGGGCCAGCCGCATTGACGTCTCGTAGATTTCACGCCTTGTCCCGCTTTTGTTTCGATATTGGAAAAACCTCACGCCTGCGGCAAGGGCCTGTGACATGGCCTGCGCGGGATCGGCGCGAAGCACTGCCTGGTCAAGGATCAGGCAGAGCCCGCTGAGCTCATTTGGCCGGGTTATTGTATCTCTCCATGAATTTCGTTGATATGTCCCCGTGCTGGAAATCAGGGTCTGCGAGTATCTTCATGTGCATGGGGATCGTGGTCTTTACCCCTTCGACGATGAACTCATCGAGCGCCCGCTGCATTCTCCTGATCGCATCATCACGCGTGTCCGCATGCACGATAAGCTTCGCTATCATGGAATCGTAGTACGGCGGGATGACGTACTGGGTGTAGGCGAATGTATCCACGCGTACACCGGGGCCGCCGGGAGGATTGAACGCGGTGATGGTGCCCGGCGAAGGGGTGAATTTATCCGGGCATTCCGCGTTGATCCTGCACTCGATGCTGTGACCTTTGATCCTGATGTCTTTCTGGGCGAAGGAAAGCGGCAGGCCGGCCGCTATGCGGATCTGCTCTTTCACGAGATCAATGCCTGTCACCATTTCGGTGACGGGATGTTCGACCTGGATCCTGGTGTTCATCTCCATGAAATAGAAGTTCATGTCCTCATCCATGAGGAACTCTATCGTGCCCGCGTTGCGGTACTTCACGCTTTTGGACACTGCCACTGCCATCTCACCCATCTGCTTCCGAAGACCGTCGTCGACGATGACCGAGGGGGCCTCTTCAATGAGCTTCTGATGTCTCCGCTGGATAGAACACTCCCGCTCGCCCAGATAGACCGTATTGCCCTGTTCGTCGGCCATGATCTGGATCTCGATGTGACGCGGCTGGAGTATGTATTTCTCTATGTACACATCAGCGTTGCTGAAGGCCGCAAGGGCTTCGGCTTGCGCCATGACAAAGGCGTTGGCGAAGTCCGCTTCGTTCATCACGACGCGCATGCCTTTGCCCCCGCCACCGGCCGCGGCCTTGACGATCACCGGGAATCCGAGCTCTCGCGCGATCTCTATGGCGCTGTTTTCCTCGGTCACCGCGCCGTTGCTCCCTGGCAGGACGGGGACGCCCGCCTTCTGCGCCGTCTCCCTGGCCTTGGCCTTATCCCCCATGAGCTTTATGCTCTCCGGGCTCGGACCGATGAAGCGAATTCCGGTTGAGTTGCATACCTCGGCAAAGCTGGCATTCTCGGCCAGGAAGCCGTAGCCCGGATGGATGGCTTCGGTATCGGTGATCTCGGCGGCACTTATGATGCTCGGAACGTTGAGATAGCTGTCAGCGCTTTTGGGCGGCCCGATGCACACGCTCTCATCAGCAAAACGCACGTGAAGGGAGTCCGCATCCGCAGTGGAATGAACGGCAACGGTTTTGATGCCCATCTCCTTGCACGCCCGTATGATACGGAGCGCTATCTCGCCCCGGTTGGCGATTAGTATTTTCTTAAACACTCAGACACCTCAATGGAGATCATGTTTCATTTTTTTTTGAGACCTCATTCCAAGTCGGTCTACCTTAATTTGGATCGTGAACCTGGGATATCCCCCACTCGTGCGGCGTCATGCCGGTTCGATCACGAAGAGAGGCTGCCCGTATTCCACCGGCTGTCCGTTCTCGACAAGGATCTGAACGATCTTGCCGGTTGTTTCGGATTCGATCTCGTTCATGAGCTTCATGGCCTCGATGATGCAGAGGACCTGCCCTTTTTTCACGATATCGCCGGCTTCGACATAGGGAGGCTTTTCCGGCGAACTGGCCCGGTAGAACGTCCCGACGATGGGCGAGGTCACTTTGATCTGGTTTGTTCCTGCCGGTTCAGGCTGCGGTTCAGTCGGGGGAAGCTGCGGCTCGGGAATCGCGGGGGCAACAATCGCCGCCGGAGGATACTCCATGCGCGGCATGGCGGGATGGAACGTGACGTCACCGCCTTTCCTGAGTCTCACCTTCACGCCGGAACGTTCGATCTCGAGTTCCGATATGTCGGTATTTTTCAGCATCTCTATCAGTTCCTTGAGCTCTTTCAGGTTCATGATCACTCCTTTTCCGCGTCGCAGTATTGATAGTGATGGAGACTCACTTTTTGACCCGTTCGATGAAGGTCCCCGTACGCGTGTCGACCTTTATCACATCTCCTTCGTTCAGATAGAACGGCACCTTGACTATCGCGCCGGTCTCGAGTGTCGCCGGCTTTGAACCTCCTGATGCCGTATCGCCGCGTACGCCCGGGTCGGTCTTGGCGATCGCAAGCTCTACGAACATCGGCACGTCGATATTAATGGGGCGTCCCTTGTAGTAGAGCACTTTGATCTCCATGTTCTCCTTGAGATAATTGATGCTTTCGCCGAGCTGCTGCTCGCTCATGCTTATCTGCTCGTAGCTGCTGGTGTCCATGAACACGCGGTCCTTGTCCGCCGAATAGAGGTACTGCATGGTTTTTTCTTCCAGTTCGGGCACTTCAACCTTCTCGCCCGACCTGAACGTCCGGTCGATCACATTGCCCGACTTAAGACTTTTCATCTTGGTCCTTACGAACGCTCCGCCCTTGCCGGGCTTCACGTGCTGAAACTCTACGATCACGTAGGGTTCCCCGTCGATCTCTATTTTCAATCCGTTCCTGAACTCCGCTGTAGATACAGGCACCTTCTTACTACCTCCCTTTCGTCATCGACAATGACACTATTTTTGTTCTTTAAGGCTCACCCGATCCTTCAAGCCCCTACAAGCTCCTTAGACCGTCCAATTCCCTCGGCAGCGTCGTCAGCACTTTTGCCCCTCTCTCCGTCACCAGCACCATGTCCTCGATCCGGACGCCGCCCCAGTCCGGGATATAGACTCCCGGCTCGACGGTGAATACCATATCCTGCGCGACAGAGTCGCGGGAAAGAGGCGACACAGAAGGCGCTTCGTGGACCATGAGGCCGATGCCATGGCCGGTTCCGTGGCCGAAATGACTTCCGTGATTTGCTTTTTTAATGACATCCCGCGCCGCGTCATCCACGGATTTGCAGCTGACGCCGGGACGCACGCTCTTTATCGCGGCCAACTGCGCTTCCTGGACAAGACCGTGAATCTCCAGCTGCCTGGCCGACGGCCGGCCCAGGCAGAAGGTTCGGGTGATATCGCAGAAGTATCCGCCTGCCTCTGCGCCGAAGTCGAAGGTCACGAGGTCGCCGGCTTTGATGCGCCGGTCCGTCACCGAGGCGTGCGGCATGGCCCCGTTTCTGCCCGATGCCACAATAGTGTCAAATGCCGCCTTACGGGCGCCTTTTTCGCGCATCAGACATTCGAGCGTGAACGCGAGTCTGCGCTCGCGAGCTCCGGGCCGGATATATTTTTTCAATTCCCGAAAAGATTCTTCTGCCCGTCTGATAGCCTTGCGGATGCTTGCGAGTTCCTGTTTGTCTTTCCGCTTCCTGAGTTCCCCCACGATATCTCGGTGCCCTCTCGGCTTCAGCCCCCGTTTCCTGAGCTTCTTCAGCTCTTCTATGGTGAGCGAAGATTCATCGAACCAGAGCGAATCTATGCCTGCGCTCAGAGCGGTCTCCTGCAGCGCCGTGGGAAAATCCGTCTTCTGGATCAGGATCGTCGTTCCCGAGGTCTCCCGGCGGGACTGGAGTTTGTATCGGAAATCCGTGATCAGCCACGACCTTCCGGGAGTGACCAGGAAGGAGCCTGCGGAACCAGTGAAACCGGTGAGATAGCGGACATTCTCCCGCTTCGTCACGAGAAGCGCATCGACGCCTTCTGCCTTCATGAGCCGCCTGAGGTTGTCGATGCGGTCCGGTTTGGGCCTCTTCATCATCGTTTCTTTGCGCCGCCCTTCACGAGCGCAGCAGCGGCCCGGAGCGCGAGAAGGTAGCTGTCGGGGCCGAAGCCGGTGATCTGTCCCACGGCAACGCCGGAAATATACGAATGCTTCCTGAATTCCTCGCGCCGGTAGATGTTGGAGATATGGGTCTCGACGGTCGGGATGCCCGTCGAGGA
>Ga0187778_10000285_pt1 | contig 36796 bp, 32 predicted proteins | sample 1015_Q2_SP5_20_M_FD_132418 | JGI IMG/M metagenome (GOLD analysis project Ga0187778, IMG submission 132418) | Tropical peat soil microbial communities from peatlands in Department of Meta, Colombia - 1015_Q2_SP5_20_MG | ecosystem: Environmental > Terrestrial > Soil > Wetlands > Peat | place...
CTGGAGCGAGCTGGTGCCCTGGAAGCTGCCGTGGCGTTAAACCGGCACGGCATCGCTTTGGACCCGCACGCCGAGTCGTTTCACAACGGTCTGATGCGCGCCCTGATCGCGCTTGGCCGAAAATGCGAAGCAAAGGACGCTTATGAGCGCTGTCGCGAGCTCTTGCGAACGGAACTTGGGATGGAACCATCGGCCGAGACGCGCAAACTGCAATTGCGCATCAACGGTTCCTGACGAGTGCTGTTGAATTGGATTGGTCGACCTTCGCCAACACCCTGCGCACTACCAGGTGCGGCTTAACCCGATCGACAGCGCAACGTAACCGTCCCGTTCCTGGGCGTTTTCGCCAAAAGGCAGCTGGGGGTTCGTGTACGACACCTTCTTCGTAAAAAGATATTCGATACCGGAGTCAAACGACCAAGTCTGCGCGAACTTTCTCGAAAACCCGAACGTCAAATGCGTCTCGCCGATGGCCGCGAGAAGGGGGTTGAGCGTCTGCGGAGGGATCGGATTTTTGCCGTAATTGAGCCCCGCACGCACCACCGTTTTCTCATCGAGCACGCGTTCGGCGCCGATGGCGAACACGTTCTGGTTCTGCCAATTCAGGCTTGCCGTGTTGCTCAAGGTCGAAGGCGCCAGCGGATTGCTTGGCCCGGTGGCCGTGAGAGTCGAGCTCTTCAGGGCATCCGACCAGTTCAGCCAACTCCAATTAAAAGCAATCAACCAGCGGGGATCGGGCCGGTAGGCAGCACCGAGGGCGACCTCAAGGGGAAGCGCCAGTCCGTCGATGCGCACGTTCGAATAATGCACGGTTCCCAGTCCCACCGCGTTCATGTCGACGTCCATGTTGCCGTTTTTTTGCGGCAGCGTTACTCGATTGGAAAAAGTAGCCCCAAACGTCAGATCGTTCAGAGGCCGCCACATCGCGCCGACGCGCGCACCCGCATTGACACCGCTTAGTTCACCCAGGTCATACCCAAAAAATGATGCGCGGGGATTGGCGGCGTTGAATGCCGAAGTGGAGGCAAAAAAGCGCTGCGTAGTTTTTGCGTACAAGGCTCCGATGCTGGCGCCGATCGAGAGCGAATCATTGACGCGATAAGCAGCGCCTGCCGTCAATTCGAAAATGCCAAATAGCGACGACATTTCATCGCGCGTTCCAAAGGCCGTGTTTACGTTCTTGTACACGTCGCCCGCGCCGCCCTGAACGAAAAGGCCGACTCCAAAGACCCAGCCCGAGTCCCCAAGGCGCTCGGCGAACGCAGCATTCCCCACCGGGATGTATTTTTTTGAGACACCCAAATCGTTTCCGTATTGGTCCTGGTGTACGACATCCAGCGCGCGTGCCGTCGAAACGTACAGTTCAAGTGACCGATTCGCAATCTGCGTGAGTCCGCCTGGATTTGTATTCACAGCGCAGGCGTCCCGCGCCACCGCAATGTCGGCGCCGGCCATCTGCGAAGATTCGGAACCGGAGCCGATAAAAAGCAGGCCATTGTTTGCGTGCGCAATACCGGTAACACACGCAAGCGCAATTGCAACGATATGCAGCAAGCTGCCGCGCTTTACGTTCATTCCCCCACTCCGCGACGGATTGGACGGCGCGGCACTGATGTTCTACTTGCCTCTGGGCTCGCGTTTGATTTGAATCAACCTTTGCAAACCGAATTCGGCGGTAAAGCGAGCGCGGCCATTTGGTGGCGTCGAATGCAACAATTGGAAAGGGCGTCATAACGAGAAAGGCACTGTGCCAGGTGGCCCTTCGGGTCGGTGTCGGATCGTTCTACAACGTCGACCCTATTCGATTGAATTCGAACGAAAGGACCATCCGTGCCGAGCTTGGAGCCTATCTCACGCGGCGCTTGTAGTGCCGCTCATGCTAAGGGTCGCGTAGGGCAACCGCTTCCTAGGCTCAATCACCCCGCGGCCCCTACACTTGCTCGGGCGGGCTTCAAGTAGCGCATAACAAATCCGGACAATGCGGCTATGGGCAGATTTCGCGAGGGATGCGTTGCACGACTCGCCCCCGTCTCTCGGCGCGATCGCCGCAGCTTGCGCGTCCGTTGAACGGAGCCTGTTCACCAAAGCCTTTCTGTGTCTCACGCGCGCGCCGTCCGGACACTGGCGCCGAGGGTGGGGCGGCGGTGCCTGCGAATTTGCGTGCATCGAAGTAAGTCCCGCTGGGCGGCGCGTCGCCATTTCGGAATTCCCCCGGTGACCACATTTGCGGACTTCGTCCCTGGTTCCCAAGTGTCATTTTCGAGTTGCTCCCGCGCGTTTGTCGCGCAAGTTTTCGAGCAAACAGTCGCCGCCGACTTCCCGCAGCAGCCATTCGACGACCGCGCGTACGTCGAGGCGGTCCTTCGCGCCGTCCGCGACGACGAGGAAATAGGCCCGAGGCGACGGGAAGCTCTGCCGAAACGGGGCGATCAGCTTTCCTTGGCGCAGGAGCCCACGCACGAGCGCGCTTGACCCAAGCGCGACCCCTTGGCCGTCGACCGCCGCCTGGATCAACTGGTCGTAGTGGCTAAAGTGAAGTGTGCCCGCGGGCTTTACGTCAGCGAGCCGGGCCACTTCGAGCCATAGCGGCCAAGAGGAGGTCGGCCGGATGCCGTTGGGGTCGTCCAGCACGAGCAGCACGTGATGCCGCAGATCGGCGGGCGAGGCGAGTGGGTGCCGCGATCGCCTGCGCAATTGCGGACTGCATACCGGGAACACCTCCTCGTCGAATAGCTTCACAGCGCCGGCTGGCGCCGACTGCGGCACACAGTAGCGGATCGCGAGCTCGATTCGCTCGAGATCCAAGTCCACAAAGCGATTATCGGCGCTGATCCGCAGGTCGATTCCGGGATGCCGCTCCCGAAGCGCTGCGAGCCGCGGGACGAGCCAAAGGGACGCGAAGCCGAAGGAGCACGACACCGTGACCACCCGGGCCTGGTCCAGCCCGCGGATTCGCGACACGGCCGCACCAAGAGTTGCCAAGGCTTCCGCCGACGCACGATAGAGCGCTTGGCCGGCTTCCGTGAGGTGGATGGCCCGGTTGCGCCGCAGAAATAGCGGCACTCCGAGGTCCTCCTCGAGGGCCTTGGTCTGGCGACTCACCGCAGATTGCGTTACGAAGAGCTCTTCGGCCGCCTTCGTGAAGCTGAGGTGCCGGGCTGCGGCTTCAAAGCCGCGGATGAGCTCGAGCGAGGGCAGATGTCGCGGCATTCCGGATCCTCCACGCGAACAGGCCGCCCGGATATCGAGAATGCGGCCTGCCGCGTGGCGCAGATCGGCAGGCCCTCGTTGGTCCAAGGCGGAAACCTCGATGGTACGACGCAAGGGCCCGCGGCGACGGTCGCATGCGTGGTGCGCATGCGAACCGAGCGTCAAAATCGCTTGAGGCCCGCACCCGCGCGGTGGAAGATGCGGCCATCGAGAATGCGCCGGTCGGCGCCGGAGGGTATGGGAATGAAGCTCCAAATCGACCGAGCGAGAATTTGCGTTGAATTCGAGCATCCCGTCGTTGTGCGAGAGGCGGGCGGTTTCGATCTTGTCGGCATCGGCGGCCGGGCGTGGGTGACGATCGACGGCGATCCGCGCGATATCTTGCTGGAGCGCGGATCGACGCTGCACCTCGAACCCGGCAGCCACGTCGTGGTGTCGGGAATGCCGGCCGCGGAGGTTGCCTTTGTCGCGGATCCGTCGCCGCCGTTTCGCCGCGGCTTCGCAGATGTAAGGCGCCGGCTCGAGGCGGTTTGGCGATCGCTGCGGTTCGCGCAGCGACTTCAACGTGCGTGAGAGCGCAATGAACGCCATCGAAGCCCTTGCCTCGATTCGCATTGAAGAGCGGATAGCTGTTTTGCGTGATGGCTCGGCGGTCACCGTGCGCGCCATCCGGCCCGGGGACTACGAGCGCGAGACCGCGTTCGTGCGTGGTCTGTCCTCTGGGACCGGGTACCGGCGATTGTTGTCGGCGCGTCAGCCGACGGCCGAGGACCTACATCGGTTTGTCGAGATCGATCCTTCGCGCGAGCTCGCCCTCGTCGCGGTTTCGGGAGCGAACTCCGATTCGATCCAGGTCGGAGTCGTCCGTTGCGCCCGAATCGACGAAGGTCCCGACTACGACTTCGCAATCGTCGTGGCCGATGCCTGGCAGCATCTCGGCCTCGGATCGAAACTGTTGCGGCGGTTGGTGGAAGTGGCCGCCGCGGCGGGTGTGCCGCGATTGACCGGCCTGACTTTGGCGACGAACGGCCCGATGCTCACGCTTGCGCGGCGCTGCGGCTTTGGGTTGCGGCGCGACCCGCAGGACGCCACCGTGGTCGAACTTACGCGCGATCTTCGAGCGGCGTCGGCGGATTCCCCGGAGAGTTCGCCGGGACCACCGGCGCAAAACCCGGTGGCAGTCGGACGAGTCGGGTAGCGTCCGGCAGTCGAACCGGACTATCGCATTGTTCGTGCGGCGGAACAAGCGAGTAGCATGACTCGCACGGCCGGCGTCGCGTGGTCGATCGCATGTCTTTGCGCCTGATTGCACTTTGCTTTGGCAACTTCGTCATCGGCACCGGAACCTTGATTGTTCCGGGCATGCTGGCGGTGCTTGCCGATGGTCTCGGGGTCGACCTGCCGGTCGCGGGCCAGCTGATCACTGGCTTCGCATTGACGGTCTGCCTTAGCGCACCGGTGCTCGCAGCCGCCACGCGTGGTGTCGATCGGCGCGCGTTACTCGTCGGTGTCCTGCTGCTGTTTTGTCTGGCACACACTTGCGCCACCCTGATCTCAGGCTTTGGCACGCTGCTGACCGTGCGCATTCTCGCCGCAATCGGCGCGGCGCTGTATACCGCGCAGGCCTCGGTCACCGCTGCGCTGCTGGTGCCCGCGCCGCAGCGCGGCCGGGCGATCGCATTCACGTTTCTCGGGTGGTCCATCGCGTCCGTTCTCGGCTTGCCCGCAGGCGCATATGTCGGAGCCACGTTTGGCTGGCGAGCAGGGTTCGCACTGGTCGCCGTCGGTGCGTTGATAGGGGCAGTCGCGCTGCGCGTCGCGCTGCCGTCCGGCGTGAAGGTTCCGCAGGTAGACGGCCGCATATGGCGCGTCTTTCTCAGCAACCGTAACTTGCCTATGGTCATCGCTGTCACCGTGCTGCAGAGCGCAGCGCAGTTTGCGCTGTTTTCTTATCTGGTTCCGGGTATGAAGGTACTGGTGTCCGCGACGCCGGCGCTGACAAGTGCCTTGCTTGGGGTCTTCGGCGTCGTCGGTGTTGCGGGCAATGCGGCGTGCGGCCGCTTGATTGACCGCTTTGGCGCCTCGCCCGTCGTCATGGCTGCGGTTCTGTCGATGGCCTTCGGGCATGCTTTATGGGCGTTGACGCCGGGTAGTCTGCCCGCGTTGGTCGCGGTGCTTATCTTCTGGGGTGCGGGATGTTTTGCCGTAAACAGCGCGCAACAGACGCGGTTGGTCGGGCTCTCGCCGCCGCACGCGCCGGTCTCGATCGCGCTAAACACGTCGGCCATTTACCTGGGACAGGCAGTCGGGACCGCCGTGGCAGGTTCGACCTTGGAATCCGGCGCCGACTGGCACACCTATGCCGCGTTGCCGATGATCAGTCTGCCGTTGTTCGCGGCGGCCGCCGCCGTTTCGATCGCCGCCGCCCAGCGCACCCGCGTGAGCTCTCGATAGGCCGAAATGGGCTGGTCGGCTTGGATGCCCAAATAGGGGTTCTGAAAATTCGAGTTCCGAAACCCCTTCCGAGGCGAAGTTGGCCCGCGCTTGGGTCCGCAAAGCTTCGAAAACGAGGGCGGGATTGCGCTCGTCGAGAGTCTGCCCCCGAAAAAGATCCCGAAACATTTGATCGGACGCGTGAGCACTTCTCTGATACCACGGTCTGCTGTCTATACGCGGCGGCCATTTCCCCATCGCGCGCCGACCGCGGTATACGATCGGTCGCGGACGCTGGCGTTTTCCGACGGCAGCTACGGCAATCGGAAACAGCGAAGGAACCCGATTGGTTCGCGTTTTCCCGCAAGCTCCGTCGACGCATCGCCGTTTGCAAGGCGTACTTTTATTGGACAGCGGTTCTTGCCTTCGAGATCAACAACGGGAAAGACTGCCAACTGAAGGCGCGCTATTCTGACCATTGGAGCAGGCGCAATTCTTAGCCCGGTAGGTCCCCAGCGGGCACAGCAATCCGAACACCTGCCGTGGGACCGTGCCAACTTGCTGGATCGATTCATGGAGTTCAAGGACTATTACGCTACGTTGGGCGTGGAGCGCAACGCCACGCAGGATGACATCAAGCACGCCTATCGCAAGCTGGCGCGTAAGTACCATCCGGACGTTAGCAAAGAGGCGAACGCGGAGGAGCGCTTCAAGGAGGTTGGCGAGGCCTACAAGGTACTCGGTGACCCTGAGAAGCGCGCGGCCTATGACGACGTCGGCCAGCGCTTCCGGGGCGGACAGGAATTTCATCCGCCGCCGGGTTGGGGTTCGGGATTCGAATTCAGCGGCCGCGACTTCGGACCCGGCGAAGCGGAGCAGTTCAGTGAGTTCTTCCAGTCACTGTTCGGTCACCTTGGGAGGGGCGCGCGCGGTCGCGCGCAGGGTGGCAGGCATGGCGAGGATCACCATGCGCGGGTCGTGATTGATCTGGTCGACGCCTATCGCGGTGCGCAGCGCACGATCTCACTGCGCGTTCCGGCACTCGATGCGGAGGGACACATAGTCCTGCAGGAGCGGCAGCTCGATGTCGCCATCCCGAAGGGGATCCGGGAAGGCCAGCATCTGCGCCTTGCTGGCCAGGGCGGAGCCGCCGATGGTGGTGCGCCCGCGGGCGATTTGTATCTGGAAATTGCGTTTCGTCCGCACCCGTACTTTCGTGTCGACGGCGCCGACATTTATCTCGACTTACCCCTGGCCCCGTGGGAGGCGGCGCTGGGAGCGACCGTCACCGTTCCGACCCCCGATGGCCATGTGCAGCTCACGGTACCGACTGCATCGGCTTCGGGCCGTCGTCTGCGACTGCGAGGCAAGGGCTTGCCGGGCAACCCGCCCGGGAACATGTACGCGGTTCTGCGTATTGCGGCGCCGGCGCCCGATACGGCTGCGGCCAAGGAGGCCTACGAGGCGCTTGCGCGCGCTTACCCCAACTTTAATCCGCGCCAGACACTGGAGAGGACGTCGCAATGAACCAAGCCCCGTTTTCCGCAACCTGCGTAGTCGTAGAGGAGGAAGTCTCCTTCTCGCTGGAGCAACTGGCCCAGGCGAGTGGCGCCGATGCCGAGCAGGTGATCGTCCTGGTTCAGGAGGGTGTACTTACGCCGAGCGGCAGTGGGCCGCAGGACTGGCAGTTCCAGGGACCGTCACTGCGGCGCGCACGCCAGGCGCTTCGCTTGGCTCGCGACTTCGAACTCGGACTACCGGGAGTGGCCCTGATGATGGATTTGCTCGACGAGATCGAAGCGCTGCGGGTGCGCCTGCGGCAAGCCGGACTGCGCTGAGGCGGATGCCTTCGAAAGTGGCGTTGCGCCCAAGGGACCGTCGGCGGTGCGAGGATCTGCTGCGTGACGTTGCGGAAGTCGGTGCATGCGCAAAAGGCAATCACGACGTCGAGCTCTTTGTGGAGGATCTTCAGACAGCGGGTCACCCCCGCCTCGATCATCGCGCTTAGTGAGTTCCAGGCGGTCGACATCGATTCGATTGCCCAACCGGTCACGTGGTGGGCCGCCCGGCTCAGGTGCCGATCGATCTTGTGTTTGAGGGGCAGATGCCCGTGAAAGACAGCTACCTCGGCCGGCTCCGCCAAGCCCAGCGCAATTTGGACCGGAACCATTATGTCCAGCAGCTTGCCTTTGAGCACCAGAACGTTGAGGATCTTGCGCTTCCGGTCTGTGGCGTCAATCTTCCGAGGGTCACTGCAGGCCAGGGGTGCAAGGCGCTGTGCATCACGGGTCCGAAGTGCCTGAGCGCGTCACTGCGCGAAGCCCAAGGGATCGCTCGAAAACACAGCGGGCCGATAGTGGGGAGGGGAATCTCGAGAATATCGCCAACATCGCCATAGGCGCCGAGATCGATGCGACTCCGAAATTCGGAAAGATCGACTGTCGTCATCCCGGCGGGCGCGAAGGCCTGGTGGCCGCCAGGCCGCTGGATTGACGACGGCGCACCACAAGTTCAGGAGAAGGCCCATGCCCCGTTTTGCTGCCAACCTCACGATGCTGTTTACCGAGGTGCCCTTCCTCGAGCGCTTCGAGCGCGCCGCCGAAGCGCGCTTTTCTGCGGTGGAGTTTCTTTTTCCCTACCCGTGGCCGGCCGAGGAAATCAAAGCTCGACTGGAGGCCAATGGCCTGAGCTTGGTGCTGCACAACCTGCCCGCCGGCAACTGGGACGCGGGGGAGCGCGGCATCGCCTGCCATCCGGATCGAGTGGAGGAGTTTCGCGCGGGCGTCGACCGCGCCATCGCCTACGCTCGCGTACTGGGCGTGCCGCAGCTCAACTGCCTGGCCGGCAAGGCCCCAACCGGCGTCGCGGAGGACGTGTTGCGCGCCACCTTCGTGGGCAATCTGCGCCATGCCGCCGATAAGCTCGGGCGGGCGGGTCTGCGCCTGTTGATCGAGCCGGTCAACCGGTTCGACATCCCGGGCTTTTACTTGAGCCGTACTGACCAGGCCTTGGCCATTTTGAACGAGGTCGCCGCCGACAATCTATTTGTGCAATACGACATCTACCATGCTCAGCGCACTGAAGGTGAGCTGGCAGCGACACTGCAAAAGCACCTCGCGCGCATCGGCCACGTGCAGCTCGCAGACAATCCGGGCCGAAATGAGCCAGGGACGGGAGAAATCAACTACCCATTTTTGCTCAAGCACCTGGACCGCATCGGCTACAGCGGATGGATCGGCTGCGAGTACAAGCCGGCCACCTCGACCGAAGCCGGCCTCGGCTGGCGGCAACAAATGGTGCGATAAAACCATCTTCTTTCTTGCGAGGACGCGGACATGACCAACAATTCTTTGAAAGTCGGCTTCATCGGCCTGGGGATCATGGGAGCTCCGATGGCGAGCCACCTGATCGCGGCCGGGCACCGGCTCTTCGCGTACAAGCGCGGCAAGATGCCCGACTCGATCCTTCAAAGCCGCGCTACGCGGTGCGCAAGTAGCCGTGGTGTCGCGGAGCGCGCGGACATCGTCTTTACGATGGTGCCCGACACGCCGGACGTTGAAGCGGTGCTCTTCGGTGAAGACGGGGTGGCGGCTGGCCTGAGCAAGGGCAAGATCGTGGTGGACATGAGTTCGATCTCGCCCATCGCGACCAAAGTCTTCGCTCAGAAAATTCGGGCCTTGGGCTGCGATTATCTCGACGCGCCCGTTTCGGGTGGCGAAGTGGGCGCGAAAAACGCGACGCTGTCGATCATGGTCGGTGGCGAAGAAGCGGTGTTCCAGCGCGTCAGGCCGCTCTTCGAACTGATGGGCAAGAACATCACGCTGGTCGGAGGTAATGGCGATGGCCAGACCGCCAAGGTGGCCAATCAGATCATCGTGGCCCTAAACATCGAGGCAGTGGCCGAGGCGCTGCTGTTTGCCGCACGCGCCGGGGCAGATCCCGCAAAGGTCCGCGAGGCGCTGATGGGCGGTTTTGCATCGAGCAAGGTCCTGGAGGTGCATGGCGAGCGCATGATCAAGCGCGCTTTTGCGCCGGGTTTTCGTATCGAGTTGCACCAAAAGGATCTGAACCTTGCGCTGTCGAGCGCGCGGGCACTGGGAGTGTCGCTGCCCAACACCGCCATAGCGCAGGAGCTGTTCAATGCCTGCGCGGCGCAGGGCGGCAAGACGTGGGACCACGCGGCCATGGTGCGGGCGCTGGAGAAGCTGGCCAACTTCGAGATTGGCCAATCTCGATGACAGCCAAGCGGCCGCCGACCTGTCTGGCCGCATGTTCGAGACCGCCAAATTGGGAAACGTCGCCCTCAAGACGCCCAAGCGACCGGAAATCCCTCGGCTTTTTTCGAGGCGATCGAGCAACTACTGAGTCGAGTCCGCCGAGCCGGGTCGCCGGTCTTGTTCTGCGAGCCCGCAGGCGTACTTGAAGTCAATCGCCATCTTTGTGCCCGGTTCTACGAACAGCCACTGACGCCGATTACTATCCTTATCCAATCCATTGGCGGCAGCGTCGGTTGTCTCTTTGAGCACCGTGCCTTGCAGCAAACGAAATTTCCTTTCCGTGCAATCGAATTCGGTGAGGTGTCGAAACCCCGTGACTTGCGAGCCGGCAACAAGGGCTGGCTCGTGCAATTCGTCCTTAAACCAGAGTCGCACCAAATGGCCGACTATTACGAGACTTTGGCTTTCGGCGTATGTCTTGTCGCCATTGGCATGCGTTGCAACCAGCGTCCATTCGGCTTGTGCACCGGTTGCAACCACCAAGAGCAGGGTTACTAGCGAGAATCGGCACATCGTTCGGATGGTGAGCCGTTTGCCGGTGCTATTCATCGTCCGCTCCCGGTTCCCTTAGCCAGAATGCGCACCCCAGTTTTGGCGTTCCTACGACGTAGCGTCCCTCTCGTTCGCAGAGCATGTGCTCGTGGTAGTAGGTGCCGTGAAAGTGTGTGCAGGTAAAGCAACTCGGTCCCCTCGTTGGGGACATTGTACGGTGCGGGGAGAAGTATCTTGGAGCGTCCACTCGTGGAGGATAGCCCCGAAGGGTCGCTGCCTGCCTTCTACCGGAAAGCGCGCTTTTCGATAATGCTCCCGGTGCATCGTGGCCTGTTTCGTTTATCTGCGGTTCACGTCGACCGGAAGAACCGGCCCCTTATTGAATGTGTGGAATTTTCGCGAGGAGGTCTCGCACTTCGCTTTTTTTCGTCGGGAGAAGGTTTCTTGGCCTTCGCACCGAAAAATCGGTGCCAACCATCGCGATTGCCTTTGGTGCGTCCTGCGATCGGAACGTGGTCGGAGGCGAACGAAAATGCGACGCGCGTCATGTCCTAGGCGAAATTTTTCCTGCTTTTTTCGCCAAGACGTTCATTTGCTTTGCGCGGGACTTACGAAGCGGGGAAGGGCGGCTGTCGGTCTGCGATCGATGGTTTCGTTCAAGTTTGCGGACATGCCGGACGTCCCAGCGGCGCCGTTTTTTGTCGAATTCTCCTTCGACGGCTCTGTCCTAGCGCGAAGACCGCCGACTGTTCATCAGGAACCTGCCGCTTCGGCGGCGTACCGAATTTGGCACGACCCCTCCGAATGCCAATCAAGGCAAGTAATTTGCTTGTAGCAAAAGGCGGTGCCGTGCGAGAAGCAAGTCATCCGGTGCAGGACAGCAGAGCGGCAACGAAGGAATGGCCGCCCGAAAAGCGGGTTTTGCGTCTCACACCAAGGAGGTGTCTTCAGGGGCCCAGTGCATAGCCCGCGCGCGAAAGCACTTCGCCGGATCATTTTCCGAACCGGAGCGCGGGCAAAAATCGGTGCCTAGCCGATTCCTGCCGCAAGCTTCATGCTTCGGAAGTGCTGCATTGCGTCACAAAGAGCGCTGCGCCATAAAAAAGAAACGGTCTTCCCGCCACATCGGAGGGGAGCTTCGAGCGCGGCTTGCGGCTGCGTCTTAGGAAACTCGCCTCCTTAGCCGAGCGTGCGCCCGAAGAAGCGCATCGTGCGGTCCCAGGCTTGTTGTGCCCAGACCGGGTCGTATTGTGTGGCCGGAATGCGGCCGGTCCCGACGGCCGTCTCGTTGGCAAACGCATGATGCGCGAGATAGCGGTGAAACTCGAAGCGAACTCCCGCGGCGCGCAACTTTTCCTCCAACTGATCGACCGTACCGATAGGGAAGAACTGGTCTTGCGTGCCCCAGTGGGCCAATATCGGGGCGTGGATTCGACCCGGATCGATGTATTCAAGTGGCGGGCATCCATACCAGATTGCCGCCGCGTCGATCTCGGAGGAGGCGCACAGCGCCAGCAATGCGAGCGCGCCGCCCATACAAAAGCCGCTGACCCCGACCTTGACGCCGCGTGCCTTCAGAAACTGCACGGCGCCACGCACGTCTTGCGAGGCGGCGTCGCCAAAATTCAGGCCGGACATCAGGTGGTTCGCTTCTTCCGCTTCGACCGTCGCTTTGCCGCGGTACAGGTCGGGAACAAGCGCAGCGTAGCCGGCGCAGGCGAGGCGATCAGCAACACCCCGAATTTGCTCGTTGATTCCCCACCACTCCTGAATGACGACGATGGCCGGCGCACCGGCCGCCTGCTTTGACTCGGCGAGGTAGCCCGAAAGACTCTGCCCGTCGGGGCGTTTGAAAGTGACGGTAGTTCCCATATGCCAGCACGTCCTTTCTTGCGAAAAGTTGATCGGACCAAGTGTAGAAGAATCATCCCGCCATAACCGAACACGTCTAGGCGATCCGGCGCACGACGGAGCTGATCGTCGCATTGCGATGAACCAATCTAGCGTACACCTCCGGCAATGCGTTCAGAGCGTTCACTTATAAAAAGGGCGAAATGCGTTGGCACGACGGGCAAGATCTTGTGTGATCAAAACGTAGGCCCAGCAGGGCGGTGCGGGCCGCTATGCGTCTGGTGCCATTGCTTCGCTCTGCGCCATATAGTTGTCTGGTCCGATTGCCCGTAGGTTGGATGTAACGGCGGCGGCGAGCGAAATCGAACGACCACAAAGCCACATCGGTCGTCTTGACAGGCGAACAGCCGATCTTCGCGCGAGAAACGGTCGGTGAAGAAGGGTAACGCCACCCAACTTATAGGGGCGCAGACATCCGGTAGGGAGCCGGGTCGAAAACGTGCTTTACGGCTTTGGCGGAAAGCAGCTGCTTGGGCGAAAACCAAAACACGCGCCGAGGATTCTCATTCCCATCCACGGCGAACTGATTCAAAGATCGGTAGATTGACAGCCAAACGAGCTTGGAACAATAAAAACCGGAGTCGTCATTCAGATTGAAATCAAAAAACTTGTACGGTCTCCCGAGGTATTTCGAGGCTTCCGCCGAAATCTTGTCGCGATCCTCGGCCGAGCGCTCGTTAAGCCGCCCCAGCCAGACCCAATCGTCCTTACGTTGCTCGATCCACTGGCTGTAGGCAATGCGTCGCACACCGACCTTCCATACCGCTTCAATCACCCAGGGCCGATGTTCGGCATCGATCTCGAGGATGCCAACATGCCCGACGTAGAGTCTCCTTATTTGCGTCTTGGTAGTTTCGCCACGTTGCCGATTGCTCTCATAGCGATCCAAAAACTCACGGAACGTCATTTTCTCCAAGAGGCTTTTCCGTTCCTCGTCGAGCGGATCGAGTTTGCTCTGGCCGGATAAAGACCGAAGGTATTCCTTGCGCTCGGTTTCCCACAGTGCTTCATCCAGGGCCTCTTGGTCCGGGCGTTGCGGCTCGGGTCTGGCTACGTAAGGGACATAGTCCGCTGGATTTTTGGGCCAAACAAAGTCCCCGTTTTGAAAAAGTGCCGGATCGGGTTGCTTTTCCTCAGGGCCCGCTTCCGATGAAGCGTCTTTTGCGCACGATGGGAGTATGGGAGCCAGCGACGCCAGTGCAGCGATCTTAAAAATCCTTCGGCGCGATATCATGCTTCTCTCCGGTTCTTTTTTTCAAACATACCCGAACACAGTGCACGCATTGTTGACTTCGATCAGCGGTCAAGATTCTCAAGCGCAAGAGCCATGCTTCGAAGCTTTCAGAAACGCGAAGTGGTCTTGAAAAAACTAAGCGTGATTCTTCGAGCGACCGAATCCGGCGTGTCGAAGGCAAGAGGTCCGGGTCGTGACTTGCGTCGATCGGACGCAAGGGTGGGGGCGCGTGCTTTGCCACTACGTACGGCGTAAACGGTGAGGAAACGAAGCCATGTTGTGCCAAAGATTTGCCTGGTTTCTACCGGTTGCGCTCGTTGCCTGCGCGGACGCTCCGCCGGCACCGGCGTCTACGACATCCGTCCCAACGGCCGAGCGACCCACGATGAAAGTCGGGGACCGATGGGCGTCGACCTGTACGGCGGGCAAAAAAAAGACGGATGTCTTTACGGTGATTACGACGGTGGACGCGGTCTCGATCAAAGGCGATGTCAACGGCAAACGGTTGATTCTCACTCCGGACTTAAACGAACTCGAAGGGCTGCGTTGGTCGCATCGACCGGCAGTCCAACTTTATAGTTTTCCGCTGGAGGTCGGCAAGTCGTGGAGCGGGACCGACGAATGGACGGATGAAGAGAACACGGATGAGGGCTTCGAAAAAGTACGCGTGACGGTCGCAGGCTATGAAAGGGTGCGGGTGCCCGCTGGAGAATTTGACGCGTTTCGGCTCGAGGTTGCGGCGGACTGGTCGTCCAAGCAAGTCTATTCGGGTAAAACGTTGGCCACGGTTTGGTATGCGCCCGCGGCGCGCGGCCAAGTGAAACTGCAGATATCGGTTCAGGGGGAACCCGATATGACGTGCGAGTTGACGGCGCTGCTGCTGCAGTGATGAAAAAATCGGCGTTGGCTCGGTTTCTTGCTTGCGAAGGAGCCGGAGTATTTGAAGGGAGGGTGGGTCCTGTCGCGAAAGCCAGACCGCCTTGCCAATGCGTTTGATGCCATCCCCAAGGTTGCGCCTTCGAATCGAGACGGAACGCTGGCGAACCGGCATCGTGTGAAGCCGAGTCGACAGCCTAGCGGCTGTCCCGAGAACCCCGGCAAGGACGGCGACCGCTCGTTCCCCTATCGCTTGCCGACCATTACTGCCGGGGCTTAAAGCCAAATTTCTGGCCGTTGATGCTCGCCTCGTACATCAAGCCTCCTTTGGCCACGGTGAAGGTCGCCATGCCCTTGTTGTACGAGCCGGCGGTCGTGGCATCGTGCTTGCCGCCGCTTGCGCCGGCCGACGAGCCGCCCGTGTTGGCCCTGGCACCGGCGCCGGCCGTGATGGCGACGACAGAAGCGTCTGCGCCGAATTCAAAGTTGCCGCCGGTAAATTCTTTTAACGACCGCTGGTCCTGGAAAAAGACGATTTCACTGTAGGCCTGCCCGCCAAGCTGCAAACCGACCGAGACCTGCGTCATCGACGAGTCGCCGATATACCTTCCCTGTTCGTACACTCGGCCCGTGCCGTACGCGCCTCCAACGACTAAGCCTCCCTTTCCGATCGTGGGAAATACCGCATAACCATAGGCGGTCTTAAAGAACTGGCCGCTTTCCCCCGCGTTTTTGAAGATGTCGATCGTGTCGGTGTACTCGTCGGCCCAGACGGGCGCGAGGGGAACGGAAAGAACCAGAAATGCGAGAACCGATGCGAGTCGTCGGAACATGTTATTTCCTCCTCAATTGAAGTTCGCTGAATTGTGAAATCGGTTTTTCCAGGACGGCGCGAAAGCGCTTTGTTCTCGCGCGGCGCATCACCAAGCGCGCTCTGTTTTGCAAATTGGCTCCAGGTTCTTGCGGTATGGCGCTTGCGGTTCGATACGCTTTCAGAAAACCCTGCTCGCCTTGCAAGCAGAGAGCGAAGTTCCGGCGGCGCCAAGTTTGGCGCATAGTACATCAGAGCGCGGTACGCAAAGGCGGGCAGCCGTGCGCGCGGGCACCGTCACATCGCTTTCACAATCCGAACGGTGCCCGTGCAAGCTTTTGCCTTGCGCGGCGCCTTCGTCGATTTGCGCCGACGGTTTTTCCTGAACGCCGTCGCGAAACCCGGAATTTCGTGTTCCGAGCGCTCGAAGCCGGAAAGACGTGCGGTTGGTTTTCTCGCGCTTGCGAAAGATGTCGGAAGGAAACACCCCTTGTCGCTACCCGTAACATTGGGGTGGAAGAAATCGGCGGCACCTGTGGGCAGCGCGAGGACCCAATCGGCCGAGCACAAGATTTTTTCGCCGATTTAACCCCGCTGGGCCCGCTCGCTCGTTTATAGAGCAGTCCCAACCCGCCGGAGATCCTTATGCCGCGACGCAACCCCCGCACATTGCTCGTGCTGCTAGCCGCCTGCGCTCTTTTTGAGTCCGCGCAGGGATTTGAAGTTGCCCCGCCCCTTTTTCGCACGCTCGGGGAGGTGCAGATACTCGACCGCGACTCCGGAGAAGTTTTGCCGGTCTATCTGCACAACGGTCAGCGTTGGGTCGCAGGGCTGCCGGGTCACAGGTATGCCGTACGTCTTTCGAATCGCACGTACGGTCGAATCCTGGCCGTTGTTTCCGTCGACGGAATCAATGCTGTCACCGGCGAAAGCGCCGGCTGGAGCCAGCGCGGATATGTACTTGGCCCGTGGCAAGGCACGGACGTGCTCGGATGGCGCAAATCCCAAGAGCGGGTCGCCGACTTCGTTTTCGGAAACCTCGAAGATTCGTACGCAGCGCGCACCGGGCGTCCGGACAATGCCGGGGTCATTGGGGTCGCGCTTTTTCGGGAAGCCGTTGCCGGCACAATCGGTCCCCCGATGCCGCCTAGCCCGGGCGCGGAAGATTCCTCCCGCGCCAAGCAGTTGCCCGCAGCACCCGAAGGCTCGAGCGCCTCAAAAGGCGGTTCGATGACGCAGAGTGAACGGGCAACCCCGATGGGCCGCTTAGCCACCGAGCACGGTCAAAGCGAAAATTCGCCCGTGCAAATGGCGAGCTTCGATCGTGCACAGGCGGCCCCGGACCTCATTATCTCGATCCGGTACGACCGGCGCGAGCGCTTGGTGTCGATGGGCATCATTGCTGAGCCTCGCGCGCCGACGCCGTTTCCCGAATCGGCCCAATCGGGCTTCGTCCCGGATCCGCCCGCCCGTTCCTGGTAGCCTTCGGCGTCGGCCGATCGTTGGAACAAGACTTTCGTGGCCGATAATCGGTTCATGCGCCAGAAATCGTCCGCGTACTGTGCTGCGCCCATCCAGGCAGTGGAAGGGGAGACGGTCGGCGTACCGAGCGACGAGGCCCTCATGCGCGCATACGCGCAGGGTGATGTCGCGAGTTTCGAGCAACTGTACGTCCGGCACGAGCGCGCCGTATATCGGTTTTTACTGCGATCTTTGCGCACGCCCAGCATGGCCGACGAAATGCTGCAAGATGTCTTCTTGAGCGTGATCCGTTCGGCCACCAGTTACGAACCGACCGCGCGCTTTACGACCTGGCTGTACCGAATCGCACGAAATCGCCTCGTCGATCACTGGCGGTCGCACGATGCCGTAGCTCTCGAGAGCCTCGACGAGGTCGACGGTTGTGACGTGCCCTATGTCGAGAGTCTTGTGGCCGCCACAAGCGATCAGCCAGAGCAAATTGCGCTGGATCGCGGCCGAGCCCGGGAGTTTGCTTTGGCCGTAGAAGACCTCCCTGCGGCCCAGCGCGAGACGTTTTTACTGCACGCCGAGTCCGGACTGACGCTCGACCAGATCAGCGCGGTGACGGGTTGTCCGCGCGAATCGATCAAGAGCCGCTTTCGTTATGCGTGCGCGAAGCTGCGTGCCCGGATGTCCCACTGGAGCGAATCGTGACTGACGACCCGAGTTCGGAGCCGGCGGTACGGGCCCTGCGTCAGGCTCACGCCTTGCTAAACGAGTTGCCCTCGTCGGGCGCGCGCGCGCGAATTCTTCAGGCCGCCGCATCCGTTGGGTCGACGCCGCCGCGCCGTGCGCGGTTTGCCTTTGGGGGTGGATCTTTCCTTCCGCGCTGGTTTCGCGGACCTTCGTTTGCCGGCGCCGCGGCGCTGGGATTTGTGGTGGTCCTGGCAATCTCCCTTGCGCTTTACGTGGATCAATCGCAAAAGACTTACGAGCCAGGCGCAAAAGGAATCGAGATCGCGCAAAACTCGAGTGGCATTGCCGCGACGCCGGCGGCGCCCCAGATGCCTAGCCGAACCATGAGTTCGGATCGCGGCAATTTGGTGGCGGAGGCGGGGGCAAGGGGGGCTGCGGCGCTTTCCGGTTCCGAGAAAGAACGTCTCGCGGTGCCCGATCATGCCTCGGACTTGCCTTCCTTCGCATCGAAACCGCGGCAGGACGCAGCTTCCGGTGCGGCTGGCTCGCCGGCGAATCGTGCGCTTGCGCTGCAAGAAGCGCAATCGGCTTCTGGCGCAGTCGCCGCTCCGGCCAAGGAGGCTCGGATCGCTTCGGTTCCCGATTTGTCGCGCAATTCGGTGGGTCTATCGACCGCACGGACGTGCGCGCAAAGTGCGGCACCGGCGGTCGCGACGCAAGGCGTGGCATCGGAGGAGCTGCAGACAAAGGCCGGCTCGCCCGTGTATCGCAGCAGCGCGAAGTCCTGGCTGGAGCGAATCGAAGCGCTGCGCAAGGCCTGCCGCGATGACCAAGCCGACGCCGAGCTTAAGCTTTTTCACGAGACGTATCCGCAAGTTCCCGTTCCCGAGGACCTGCGCGGGCCGTAGTCGATGTGGCGATCGCGGGGAGGGCTCAATCCGAGCGCAGGTTCAAATACTGTTGCCGAAGTAGTCGGCCGCGCGACTGTCATCCATGTTATCGCAAGCGACGCCGGCGTTCGCATGCGGCGTCATGCATCCCGGGCTCCGAGTTGCTCGGCCGGCAAATGTGGCAGCCGAACGACGCATTCGACGCCGGTGACGCGGTCTGTTATTCAGAAGCCCAGCATCACGGCAAGTAAGCCGGCCGCGATCCCGAGCGCGACAATCGCTATGCCAACAAGCAGGAGTACCCGCCATCCGAATGTGGGGACGAGCATGGCGACCGACGGTGCGCTGATCGGAGGCAAGGTGAGAAGCAGCGCGGCGGCAGGACCAGCACCCACGCCCAGCAGCAGCAATGCCTGGACAATTGGAACTTCGCCGGCGGTAGGCACCACAAATACGGCTCCCGCCGCGGCAAAGGCTACGATCCATGCCAGTTCGTTGTTGACGTCCGGACCGGCTTGCGGAAAAAGCCATGCGCGGGCGGCACCCAGCAACAGCACGAGGATGAGATATTCCGGTATCAGACGTATTGCCATTTGCAGCAGCAGACGAAACCAGCGCGCAAGCGCGTTGCCGGCGTCCGCGGTGCGCGGGTCTTGGGTGGCTGGCAGCTTTAACGATTCGGGTGACGCGTGGCCCATCCGGTAGTTGATCAGATACCCCAGTCCGAACACCATCACCGCACTAAAAACCAATCGTAATGCGGTCCAGTTCCACCCCAAAACGAATCCCGTGAAAACGAGCGTCGCAGGGTTGAGCATCGTATTGCCTAACCAAAATGCAACGGCCGCCCCGGGCGATGCCTGACGCGACCGCAAGCCAGTAACAACCGGCGCGGCACAGCACGTGCACATCATCCCGGGCAGGGACAATAGGCCGGCGACGGCGACGCTTTGAAAACCCGTCGCGCCCATAGCTTTGAAGATCCACTGCGGCGGCAGCAACACCTGCACCGCAGAACCCAGCAAAAGGCCCAGTGCGAGGGCCTTCCAGACCGCCTTGCCGTAGGCCCACGCATAGTCAAGCGCAGCGGCGACCGAGGGTTCAGGTGGTCGGGGCGCGGCACCCATCAGAATGGATCCTCCAATGGAGTGATGGGATGCCGCAAAAAGCGTGCGCTGGTAGTACGGATACCATTTCACGTACGCCAAACCCAAGACGGCAATGAGCAAAAAGGCCATCCACCGTAACGTGAGATCTGTTTTTTCCGCTGCTCGCATTGTGCTTTTGCTCGTGCGTGGACGAAGGAAATACGAGGAATTCTTACACGGGCAGTGGCGGCGAAGAAACTGCGCTTTCAATGGCGAATGCGCGCACGACGGGTACCGCATATCGCCGTAGCGTAAAGGCCCGATCGAATCCGCTGCGGCGGCCGGGTTTTCGAGCTTGCATTTTAGTGCCCGACGGGAATATTTTCCGGATCGACGGCGAGTGCAGCGTCCCTGCCGATTGGTGCGGGAGTGCTCCTTTCTCGCCTTTCCGAGTGGCCAAGGCGCGTGTTGCATCCAATTTCATCTGCCGAACAACGCTCCATTGACGAAAATCGCGCGAACAGAACGGCACGGCAATGCGAGCGGGCTTGCGATCTGCGTCAAGCCAACGGATAGGACACGCAATATTGCGGTGCACTGCAACGAAAAAGCGAAGCGCTTTCGTCAATAGCCCCGTTCGGTTCTCGTGCTCGATTGTCAATCAACGAGAGGGGCCCTATAGTGTCTGAGCCGCAGCGAAAACGGCCATAACGCGGCAGGGTGCTTTGTGGAGCGTTTCGGCGCTGATCGTTACTTTTTGTGTGCCGCATGGCGCTTATGTCGCGAATCGTGAAAGGTGATGTCAATGGACGCTAGCCGTCGACAATTCTTCCGGGCCTGCGGCGCGGGTCTTGGGGGATCGAGTCTCGCGTTGCTGGGGTTTTCTCCCCAGCTGGTGTTGGCAGAGACGCGAAATTTCAAGCTCGCGCGTGCAACCGAGACACGAAACACGTGTCCCTATTGCGCGGTGGGCTGTGGCGTGCTCATGTACAGCCTGGGTGACCGGGCCAAAAATGCGCGATCGACAATCATCCACCTCGAAGGCGATCCCGATCACCCCGTGAACCGGGGCACGCTGTGCCCGAAGGGTGCGGGCCTTCTGGACTTCATCCATAGTCCCAACCGTCTGCAGTACCCGGAGTACCGCGCCCCCGGGTCTAACGAATGGAAGCGCGTTTCCTGGGATGAGGCACTCGACAAGATCGCCCACCTGATGAAGACGGATCGTGACGCCAACTTTGTCACCAAGACCGACGAGGGTCTGACCGTCAACCGCTGGCTTACCACCGGCATGTTGGCCGCGTCCGCTTCGAGCAACGAATCGGGCTACCTCACGCAAAAGGTGATGCGTAGCCTTGGGGCACTGGTATTCGATAACCAGGCGCGCGTCTGACACGGTCCGACGGTGGCCAGTCTGGCCCCGACGTTTGGCCGTGGAGCGATGACTAACCACTGGGTCGATATCAAGAACGCCGATGTCGTCCTGATCATGGGTGGTAATGCCGCGGAGGCGCACCCGTGCGGCTTTAAGTGGGTTACGGAGGCCAAGGCGCACAACAAGGCCAAGTTGGTTGTCGTTGACCCCCGATTTACCCGTTCGGCGGCCATGGCCGATTTGTACGCTCCGGTGCGGCCGGGCACCGATATCGCTTTTTTGGGCGGGGTCATCAACTACCTGCTAACCCGAGACAAAATTCAAAAGGAGTATGTCAAAGCGTTTACGAACGCCTCCTTCGTGGTCCAGGAAGACTACAAGTTCACGGACGGCATATTCAGTGGCTACGACGAGGCTAAGCGGCGCTACGACTCGTCGACATGGAGTTACGAGAAGGACAAATCCGGGTTCGCGGTGGTCGACGAAACGCTTCAGCACCCACGCTGCGTCTTTCAGATTTTGAAGACGCATTACGCCCGTTACAGCCCGGAGATGGTGTCCAAGATATGCGGCACACCCGAGTCCCTATTTCTGGCGGTCAGCGAAGCAATAGCCTCAACCGCCGCCCCGAACCGTGCGATGACCATCATGTATGCCCTGGGGTGGACGCAGCACTCGACCGGATCGCAGATGATCCGGGCCGCGGCGATACTGCAACTGCTGCTGGGCAACATCGGGATTTCGGGTGGTGGCATGAATGCCTTACGCGGTCACAGCAACATCCAGGGACTTACCGATCTCGGGTTGCTGTCCAATGCGCTTCCCGGGTATTTCAATCTGCCGTCGCAGAACGAGCAATCCTTCGACGATTTCGCAAAGGCTCGTACCCTCAAACCGTTGCGACCGAACCAGATGAGCTACTGGCAGAACTTCCCCAAGTTTTACGTCAGCCTCATGAAGACCTGGTACGGCAAGGCGGCAACGAAGGAGAACAACTGGGCGTTTGATTATCTGCCGAAGATCGACAAGCTCTATGACGTCCTGCAGACGTTTGAGCTCATGAGCCAGGGGAAGATGAATGGCTACATCTGCCAGGGTTTTAACCCGGTCGGCTCCTTCCCGAACAAGGCCAAGATTGTTGGCGCTCTTTCCAAGCTCAAATTCCTGGTCATCATCGACCCGCTGGCGACGGAGACCTCCGAGTTTTGGAGAAATTTCGGACCGTATAACGACGTCGATCCGTCGCAGATAGCGACGGAAGTACTGCGTTTGCCCTCGACCTGCTTTGCGGAAGAAGACGGTTCTTTGACCAATTCGAGCCGCTGGTTGCAGTGGCACTGGAAGGGCGCGGAACCTCCCGGAGAGGCTCGGGGTGATCCGGAAATCATCGCCCAGGTCTTTGTGCGGATCCGGGACCTATACGTGAAGCAGTCGGGGGCTTTCTCCGATCCCATTTTGAACCTCACTTGGCCGTACAAGATCCCCGAGATTCCTTCCCCCGAAGAACTGGCGATGGAATACAACGGCAAGGCACTTGCCGATGTCACGGACCCGAAGGATCCCAACAAGGTGCTGGTCAAGGCGGGCGAATTGCTGCCGAGTTTCGGGCTGTTGCGCGACGACGGAACGACCGCCTGCGGATGCTGGATTTATTCCGGTGCGTGGACCCAGGCAGGCAATCAAATGGCGCGGCGGGATAACAGTGACCCGTATGGCGATGGGCAGACCCTTAATTGGGCATGGGCTTGGCCCGTGAACCGGCGGATCTTGTACAACCGCGCTTCGAGCGATCCAGCGGGCAAACCCTGGGATCCGAAGCGCAAGCTCGTATTTTGGAGCGGCAAGTCCTGGGTCGGGGCCGATGTCCCCGACATGCGGCCGGATGCCGCCCCGGAAGAGCAGATCGGGCCGTTCATCATGGCGCCGGAAGGCGTGGCCAAACTCTTTGCTCCGGTTGGTTTGGCGGACGGGCCCCTTCCGGAACACTACGAGCCTTTCGAGTCCCCCATCGGAGTGAACCCGATGCACCCGCAAAATCCCTTGGCGCAAAACAACCCGGCCGCGCGCGTCTTCGCCGCGGACCGAAAAGCGTTCGGGACAACCAAGGACTTTCCCTACGCAGCGACCAGCTACCGCCTGACCGAGCACTTTCACTATTGGACCAAGCACGTGCTCTCCAATGCGATATTGCAACCACAACAATTTGTGGAAATCGGGGAGGAACTGGCCCGGGAGAAGGGCATCGTCGACGGCGGCAAGGTGCGCGTGCGCTCTCATCGAGGACATATAGAGGCCGTCGCGGTTGTTACCAAGCGCATCAAGGCGCTGCAGTGCAACGGCCAGACGGTGCACACCGTGGGTCTTCCCAACCACTGGGGATTTACCGGTGTTGCCAAGAAAGGCTATCTCGTAAATACCTTGACGCCGTTTGTCGGCGACGCGAACACACAGACGCCGGAGTTCAAGTCGTTCCTCGTGACCATTGAAAAGGCGTAACCGCAACCGCCATGTCCTCACTGCAATCTCTCGACGTTAAGCAGCGCTCGGCCACGACGTTGCCTTCGCCGTCGGTGCGTTCGACGGCAGAAGTCGCGAAGCTCATTGACATCTCCAAGTGCATCGGTTGCAAGGCCTGCCAAGTCGCCTGCGGGGAATGGAACGACATACGAGATGCCGTCGGGATCAACGTGGGCGTATACGACAACCCGCCGGATCTTTCGGCCAGAACCTGGACGGTGATGCGCTTTACCGAACGGGAGACCGAAGGTGGCAAATTGGAATGGCTCATCCGCAAGGATGGCTGCATGCATTGTGCGGACCCAGGATGCCTGAAAGCCTGCCCATCTCCTGGGGCGATCGTCCAGTATTCCAACGGTATCGTCGACTTCATCGAAGAGCACTGCATCGGCTGCGGCTATTGCATCAGCGGGTGTCCCTTTAATATTCCGCGCATTTCCAAAGTCGACAACAAGGCGTACAAGTGCACTCTTTGCTCCGACCGCGTCTCGGTTGGGATGGAACCGGCGTGCGTCAAAACTTGTCCGACCGGCGCGATTACCTTCGGCAGCAAGCAGGACATGATCGAGCACGCCGCCGAGCGTGTGGTCGATTTGAAGCAGCGCGGCTATCCGTACGCGGGCCTGTACGACCCGCCAGGGGTGGGCGGAACCCACGTGATGTATGTGCTGCAGCACGCCGATACGCCCGAGGTCTACCACGGTCTACCGGCAAATCCACGGATCAGTGCCTTGGTGAATCTGTGGAAGGGTGCGATGAAGCCGCTCGCACTGCTGGCCATGGGTGCCGCCGTGCTCGCCGGTTTCTTCCATTACGTGAAAGTCGGACCGAACGATGCGGACGCGGACGCAGGCGGTGGCGCAGACGCGGAAGACGAGAAGGCGAACCGGAAGGTCACGAGCTAGGAACGAGGAGCGAGGAGAATGGATCCCAAGGTGCCCATCGTGCGCTACTCCGACGGCGAGCGCATCAACCACTGGACCGTGGCGATATTGTTCGTCCTCGTTGCGATCTCCGGTCTTAGCCTGTTTCATCCGGCACTCTTTTGGCTGAGCAGCCTCTTTGGTGGCGGTCCGTGGACGCGCATCCTGCATCCGTTTTTTGGGGTAGCCGTATTTGTCTCGTTTGTCGCCGAGATGTCGCGATTTTGGCGTGACAACCGGATCGAAGCGCATGACCGTCAGTGGCTGCGCCAGTGGCGCGACGTCTTGGCCAACCGGGAAGACAAGCTGCCGGAGGTGGGTCGTTACAACGCCGGACAGAAGGTGCTTTTCTGGGTGATGGTTGTCGGCATGTTCGCGCTGTTGGTGACGGGCATAATGTTCTGGCGGCCGTGGTTTGCCTATTCCTTTCCCATTGGGCTCGTACGCCTCGCCTCCCTGCTGCATGCCGCAGTAGCTGCGATTTTGATCGTTGCCATCATCGTTCACGTATATGCGGCGATCTGGACGAAGGGCTCGTTTCGCGCCATGATCCGCGGTACAGTCTCACTTCGGTGGGCGATGAAGCACCACCGGGCCTGGACCCAAGAAAAAATCAAGCAGGGCTGATTCGAAGTTCCTTTCTGCCGGGGCCTGAGGCAGGTCCTGGTTTGACCGACGTTGCGCGTGTCGCACGGGATGGCCATGCAACAAAAGCTGTTGACGCCCGAAGAGATTGCCGCTCAGGCGGGAACAGCAATTCCGTACCTGCTCTTGCCCCATCGTGCGAGCGTATTTGCCAATCGCGCGGCCCGCTTGCGCGGCCTGGCCGAGGGTCACTCGATGGCCGGGTATCTCCAATTTAGCGCACAGATCGCCGATGTGCAGCAGCGAATCTTGAACGATGCAAAGCCTTTACCGCTGCCCGACGCCGCGGCGATGGCCCTGTGCGCCGAGCACGGCTTTGCCCCCTTGAACTTTCGCAACCACCTGCGTGACGCACGCTGGCGCTCGGGGCTGCGGCGCCTGTTGCGCGACCTTGCCGATCAGACCTCGGGAGTGCCGCACGAGGTGGTCACCGCGCTCGAGCGAGAAGGCGATGCGTTCTATGAGGAGCAGGCCAATTGGCTGCTTGCCGGACGGCGTGCGGGCTTGCAAGTGGCAAGTGCACCTCTGATCGGGGCGGCGTTGCAAGCGTACTTTACGCAGCGGGTCATCGAATTGGGAGAGACATCCTTTCCGCGCACGGCCACGGCAACACTGTGTCCTTGTTGCGGCAGCCGGCCGACGGCGAGCGTGGTGCGCATAGGCGCCAAGGAAGCCGGTTACCGGTTTTTGCACTGTTCGCTTTGCAACGCGCAGTGGCACATGGTGCGCATCAAGTGCAGCAACTGCGAAAGCACGCGAGGCATTTCGTATCAGCACATCGACGACGGAGCTTCGGTTCCGAAGCACGCGATCGCCGCCGAGGTCTGCGAGGAGTGCGGAACGTATCTGAAGATTTGCTACATGGACCGGGATCCGAATTTGGACCCGGTTGCCGATGATCTCGCGTCGTTGCCCCTGGATCTTCTGATGGGGGAAGCCGGCAAGACCTGCTCCGGTGTGAGTTTCCTGTTGGTCCACGGCATTTTGGATGCGGTATGACGGCGCAAGGGGATGGCGCAACGGTTGATTCGGCATGCGCGCGGTTTCGCGATTTGCCATCGGTTCACCGCGTTCTCGAGTGGCCTGGGGTCGTTGCGTTGGTCGAGCAATACGGTCGAACGCTCGTGCGGCACGAGGCGCGTGCGCTGCTGGAGCAGGGGCGTTGCAGCGCGCAGGCGGAAATCGTCGGCGAATTCTCAGAAGAAGGGATCGCGCACGCACTACGCGAACGTATTGCAGAACGTCTTGCTCCGCGGACGAAGGAAGTTTTCAACCTGACTGGCACCGTTTTGCATACCAACCTCGGTCGTGCCCCGCTGGCCGACGCGGCAGTGCAGTCGCTCGAGAGGACGATGCGTTCCGCGGTGAACCTGGAGTTCGATCTGAAAACGGGGCAGCGCGGAGATCGCGATTGGCTGATCGAGGATTTGTTATGTGAACTTACCGGGGCGGAGGCGGCGACCGTCGTAAACAACAATGCCGCTGCCGTGCTGCTGACCATTTCGGCGCTGGCGGGCCGTCGCGAGGTGATCGTTTCGCGAGGGGAGCTGATAGAAATTGGCGGGGCCTTTCGCATGCCGGACGTTATGAAATGCGCTGGAGCAAAGATGGTCGAGGTGGGGACCACGAACCGGACACACGTGCAAGACTACAGCGATGCGATCGGCCCCAAAAGTGCTCTGATCCTTCGGGCTCACGCGAGCAACTTTGTAATGACGGGTTTTACGGCGTCGGTCGAGGAAGCAAAATTGGCCGAAATCGCGCACCGTGCGCAGATTCCCTTTGTGGTGGACCTTGGCAGTGGCAGTCTGGTGGACTTGGTGCAGTACGGCCTTGCCCACGAACCAATGCCCCAAGAGATGCTGGCACAAGGAGCCGACGTGGTGACGTTCAGTGGGGACAAGTTATTGGGTGGCCCACAGGCAGGCTTGATCGTTGGCAAGAAACAATGGATTCAGAAGATCAAAAGGCAGCCGCTGCGACGCGCCTTGCGCGTATCCAAGCTTACGATGGCGGCTCTGGAAGCCACTCTTTTCCTGTACCGCCAGCCCGAGCAACTGGCCGAACGGCTCCCTGCCTTGCGCATGCTTGCGCGGCCCCAGGGACAAATCGCTGCGCTTGCCCGCCGCTTGGCTCCGATGCTTGCCTCTGTCCTTGGTCCGGCTTTCCTTGTTTCGCACGCACCCGTGCAAAGCGAGATCGGCAGCGGATCGCTGCCCGGGCAAGTTCTGCCGAGCGCGGCCCTGGTTGTCCGCCCTTGCGGAGGCGGTCGCGGTTCGGGCGCAAAACTGCAGCGACTCGCACGGGCTATGTGGGCGCTCCCGGTGCCGGTTATCGGGCGCATTGCCGACGGAGCTCTCCTGCTGGATCTGCGCACCTTGTTCGACGAAGCGGCCTTTGCTGCGCAGTTGCCCGCGCTGAGGGCGGCGGGCGGCTTCTAAAGGCCTTATCGTGGTCCCAACGACATGATCATCGGAACGGCCGGGCACGTCGATCACGGCAAAACGACCCTGGTTCGCGCTCTGACGGGAATTGATACGGATCGACTGCCGCAAGAGAAAGCGCGCGGCATCTCAATCGAACTCGGGTACGCCTACATGCCGCTTGCGGACGGGCAGGTGTTGGGATTTGTCGATGTTCCCGGACACGAGCGCTTCGTACACACCATGCTCTCCGGAGCCACAGGCATCGATCTTGCCTTGCTCGTGGTGGCGGCCGACGATGGGGTCATGCCGCAGACGCGCGAACACCTGAACATCCTTGCGCTGCTGGGTATTGAACTCGGTGCAATTGCGCTGACAAAAATCGATGCGTCAGAAGCCCGACGGGTGGCGGCTGCTGAGCACGAGGTCCGCGACCTGCTGGCATCGCTTTGCCTTTCGCAGCCCCCCATATTTCCAGTTTGCGGTCGCACTGCAGAGGGCATAGACACGCTCCGGCAATACCTTGTCGCGCGCGCGATGGGGTATGTGCGGCGAGAGCGGGATGAGCATTTTCGATTGGCAATCGATCGTTCCTTCTCTCTACCGGGCATCGGCACCGTGGTGACTGGCATGGTGCATTCGGGATGCATCCGCGTGGGCGATCAATTGAGGCTCGTGCCGGGTGAGCAGCAAGTGCGAGTGCGGAGCATTCATGCACAAAACCGCGCGGCAGAGCTCGGTGAAACGGGTCAACGCTGCGCATTGAATCTCGTGGGCGTGGGGCACAAAGAGGTACGGCGTGGCCACTGGATCGTGGCGCCGCCGATCGCGCTTGAGACACGGCGTTTTGACGGAGAGCTGTGTTTGCTGGCGGAGGAACCCGAGTCGCTGACGTCGGGCACCCGCGTCCATGTTCACGTGGGGGCCACGCATCTGCCCGGGCACGTGGTTGTCCTGGATTCCGATGCCCGGTCCGCGAGCTCGGCCGGTCGCCTAAGTCCGGGTAATCGGGGGCTGGTGCAGCTTGTATTGCAGGGTCCGATCGGCGCTTGGCATGGTGATCGCTTCATTTTGCGCGATGTATCGGCCAAGCGGACTGTGGGTGGGGGCCAAATACTCGATCCTTTTGCGCCGGCACGCTACCGCGGAACTCCCCAGCGATTGGCGGCGCTTGTGGCGCTGAAGTCCTCTTGCCCTAGCCTTCGGCTGGGTGCCGCCATCGAGTGTTGCGAGCAAGGAGTCGATCTCGTGCGTTTCGCGCAGGCGGGAAAGTTGCGCGACCTCTTACCCCTGCTGGGAAGTCTTGCAATTCGGCGGATTCAGCGTTCCGGATTGGACATCGCGGTTCCGATCGAGCGCTGGCAGACCTTGCAACAAGGCGCCTTGGATGCCCTTGCGGCATTTCACGCGGCGAACCCCGACGAACTGGGTCCGGACATTGCGCGACTGCGGCGGATCGCCTTCGGGCGGTGGGACTTGGCGGTCGTTCAGGCGTTGATTGGGGAACTCGTCGATGCCGGCAAAATCCTTCAAACGGGCGCCTGGGTGCATCTTGCGGATCTCCGCCGCGAACCGGCAGCGGACGAGCGCGCATTGAGCGAAAAACTTCTTTTGCACATTCTCGAAGGGCGATTTAACCCGCCCTGGGTGCGTGATCTGGCAAGGGAGCTCGCGCAATCCGAGGGCGTTGTGCGGCAAACCCTGCTGCGGGCGTCAAGGCGCGGGCAGGTCTTTCAGGTCGTGCGCGACCTGTTCTACCACCCGATTGCTGTGCAAGAGCTGACTGACATCGTCAACGAGTTGCACCGGAGCGGAGGAGAAGTGAGCGCTGCATCCTTTCGCGACCGGACCGGCTTGGGTCGAAAGCGGGCGATACAGATATTGGAATTCTTCGATCGAATCGGTTTTACACGCCGACTGCATGATCGGCATTTGGTACGTGCCGAAAGTGGCTTCGCGCCTCCCGGGAAGGATATAAATTTGAGCAGCAAGGGGCAAATGCCCACCGTACACGGAAACTAGGCAATACGCGGAAGAGAATCGTCCCCGGTGGGGCGGCCGGGCCTCAAACCCGGTTGGGAGCGCCATGCGCTTCCGGGTGGGTTCGACTCCCATTCTCTTCCGCCAAAGTGCCAGTATCCATGCGGCACAGCGGCGCTTTCCACTAGGCTATCCACCAGTTCAACGGAAATCCGACTTTGACTTCTGGAGTTCGACGGTGGGGTCGGAGTGATGGCGGCGCAGAGATTCGAGGCGAAGCGTAGAGCGTGAGTTGTCGTATATCGCGCTGGCTGCGGCAGCAAGGTGCTTCGGTACGGGAAATTGCAGGATTGCTCAACGTCAGCCGGGAGATTGCCTACAGGGCATCGGGGCGTAGCTGGTAACTATCGAGTAGGGCGGGAGCTTACCCTCCCGCCCTACTCGATGAAAAAAGAGCGAAGGCTACGTGTTGGAGCCGTGTTCCGTAGCCTTTGTGCGATCGCCGATCCGCGTTAGCCGTGAATACAGCCGTAAGTCTTTGTACCCGGGCAATGCTCCACGACGGGACCCGACGTTTGACTTGAAATCACGAATGCAATTTCGGCTTCCGGGAGTACTTCGACAGCAGTTGATCCGCCGCTTCTAGTCGAAGCCGGCATCATGGATGGTCAGCTGCCGTTGCCATCGTACGGCTAGAATAGGAGCGACGCCAAGTGGTGGATTGCGAATAGCCTCATAGGGAAATGCAGTCCGCCCGTTCGGTGCGATTCCGGTGCCGACGGTCCGCAGCTTGGCCGTCGCTTTCTGCGATTATCAGCCCGCGAACCATCGGAGAACTTCCATGCCCAGAACAACCCCCAGCGGACTGCAAATCGAGGACCTGGTATTGGGCGCCGGTGATTCGGCCGCCTTTGGCAAGGATGTTCTGGTGCATTACACCGGCTGGTTGCCCGGCGCCGACGGCATGCCTGGTTCAAAGTTCGATTCGAGCCACGACCGGCAAGAGCCATTCTCCTTTGTCCTCGGGCAGGGCAGCGTAATTGCTGGTTGGGAGGAAGGCGTCGTAGGCATGCGTGTCGGCGGCAAACGACGGCTGATCATTCCGCCTGCCCTCGGCTATGGCGAGTTCGGCGCTGGCGGCGTGATCCCGCCAAATGCCACTTTGCTATTCGAAGTCGAACTTCTGGAAGTATCGTAGTTTTCCGTCGCGGGCGATTCGAAACCCCGCTTGGCCCGCTGCAGCGGCCTAGGCTAAGCAAGTTCCAGGCTTTACTACGATCCCAAGTTGACGCCAAAGCACGTCCGCAACTTGGCAGCTCCCGAAACTAAATCTTCGGGACGAATTTGCACCATAGGAGCTGTCTCGTTGCTAGTGCCGAAACACACAAGCTGCGGCATTTCACGTGCTCCTCCCGGTATGCATACGTGAAATACATGCGCCGATCGCCAATCCGATAAACCCCCAGCACGGAAATCATGCCTGCTTCCATTGTTGAAATGTCGATTCCCACACCGAGCTTCGGATCGGAGCGTCCAACTGCGAGGTAGTAATTCGCGAAGGAGCAGAGTTCAGTCAGGATTGCGCCTGATAAGAACGCAATGGCCGAGGCGACCGACAGTCGAGCAACGTGATCTTTTCTAGGGATTGACCAGCAATCCCGGCGGTCATCCCAATTACGAAAATTTCGAAGCCGCGGCTGGGAGATTGAAAGGGACGAACTTTCGCGAAATCACAAGGCGGCATTGTGCGTCGCCCGGATGGGCGGACGGACCGGGCGATCTGCGCCGATGCGCTCGTCGAGGTTCGCCGGTGCCCCGCGAGCCAACGATTTCTTAGCCCATCCAGTCAAGGACAATTCCGGCTAGGGGTGGAAGGGTCAGCGCAAGCGAATACGGACGATCCATCCAAGGGTGCTCCTCGGCCAGCAAGTGATAAGCGCCATTGCCGACATTGCTTCCGCCGTAAAACTGCGAATCGGAATTCAGAATTTCACGGTACCGTCCGGCTAGCGGAACGCCGATTCGATAGCCCTTGCGCACGATCGGGGTCAGGTTGAGCACGACCACCAAGATTTCGCCCGCATTACCCTTGCGCAGAAAGCTCAGTACCGATTGCTGGGCATCGTGGCAATCGATCCATTCAAAACCCTGCCAGTCGAATTCGTGGCGATACAGAGCGGGCGTCGAGCTGTAGAGGCGATTCAGGTCCCTGACCAGACGCTGCATGCCCTCGTGCAATGGGAACTGCAGCACATACCAATCCAACACGCCCGCACTGTTCCATTCCAGACCCTGGCCGAATTCGGTTCCCATGAACATGAGTTTCTTGCCCGGATGCGTGAACTGATACGTGTACAGGGCCCGCAGGTTGGCGTGGCGTTGCCATTCATCGCCTGGCATCTTGTTGAGCATGGATCCCTTGCCGTGCACCACCTCGTCATGGGAAAACGGCAGAACGAAGTTCTCGGTGAAGGCGTAGAGCATGCTGAACGTAAGAAGATCCTGATGGAACTGGCGGTGCACGGGATCGTGCGACATGAAGCGCAAGGTATCGTTCATCCAGCCCATGTTCCATTTCATATCGAAACCCAGGCCACCTACGTAAGTCGGGCGGCTAACGAGAGGCCAGGCGGTGGATTCTTCCGCGATCATCAACGTGCCGGGGCATTGTTCGTGTACGGCGACGTTGAGTTGTCGCAAAAAGTCGATGGCCAGCAGATTCTCGCGTCCGCCATACTCGTTGGGGACCCACTGACCTTCCGAGCGCGAATAGTCAAGGTAGAGCATGCTGGCCACGGCGTCGACCCGCAGCCCGTCGATGTGCATATCCTCCAGCCAGAACACGGCGCTCGAGATGAGGAAGCTCTTGACTTCGTCCCGGCCGAAATTAAAGATCAACGTGGCCCAGTCCATATGCTCGCCCAGACGAGGGTCTTCGTGCTCGTAAAGTGGCGTACCGTCAAAGCGCGCCAATCCGTGGGCGTCCTTGGGGAAGTGCGCGGGCACCCAATCCAGCAAAACCCCGATGCCATGGCGGTGGCAGTAGTCGACGAAGTACCGGAAATCCTCAGGTTCGCCAAAGCGCCTCGTCGGTGCAAAGTAGCCGGTGGCCTGATAGCCCCAGGACAGATCAAACGGATGCTCCGTGATCGGCAGCAGTTCGATGTGGGTAAAACCCATCTTTTTCACGTACTCGACAAGGCGGTGAGCCAGTTCGCGGTATCCGAGAAACACGCCTTCGATGTCTCGTTGCCACGAGCCTAGGTGGACTTCGTAAATGGCCATCGGCGAGTGCTGCCAGTCGGCGTGCCGGCGCTTTTCCATCCATTCCCGGTCGCCCCATTGATAACCGATGGCGGTTGGAATGACCGAGGCGGTACGCGGACGCAACTCGAACTGTTGCCCGAAGGGATCGGCCTTGAGCAACACTTGCCCCGTGTGGCGATTGCGAAGCTCGAACTTGTAGAGGTGACCCGGTTCCAAGTCGGGTAGGAACAGTTCCCAGACGCCGCTGCTTCCACGTACCCGCATGGGGTGACAACGGCCGTCCCAACGGTTGAAATCTCCTACCACGCTGACGCGTTCGGCGTTCGGCGCCCAGACCGCAAAGCGCGTTCCGGCGACGCCTTCGATTTCCTGTCGATGCGCGCCGAAAAAGCGGTGGGCATGGCGGTGGCGCCCCTCGCCAAACAGATGAAGGTCGAAGTCCTGCAATTGAGGCCCGTAACTGTACGGGTCGTGCCCGATGTGTTCGTAGTGCGCCTCGTCCCGCCAAACCAGTCGGTAATGATCCGGCAGCCGTACACGTTCGCCCCGCCACTGAAAGAAAAAGGCTTGTCCGGCAAGGCGTTCGAGGCGCATGCCACCGTCGGCGATAAATACCTCGGTTGCGTGCGGATTGAAAACCCGCACCACGACCTGATCGCCTTCGGTGTGACGTCCAAGCACTCGAAACGGATCGTGATGGCGGGCTTCGCTGATGCGCGACAGTTCGGCGGTAATTTCGGAGTCGGTCATGGCAGTTTCGAAAGGGGCGATACGCTTCAAAAATCGTTGTCCAAGATCGCGCCCGTTCTGCGGCAAAGCTCACGACCATAGTCCGTCCAAAGGCCTTGGCCCCAGTAGCGGTAACAACTGGTCTGCGAGCAGAGCAGATGAAACAGCGCGTTGCGATAGCGGACATCCGAAGTTGGGACGGCTCGCTGGATTACGACGTTGAAAAAGCGCGAGCTGACTTCTTCCATCGGTCGGAGGACCTGTTCGTAGCCGCGCACCCAGGACATGTTGTTGGTCCAGCTGCCGCCCTCCATGTGAAAGCGGCTATTCTCGCGGCCGATTTCCGCGATCGCTTTGGCCAGCCGGTCCGGTCCGTCACCCGGCGTAATGCGCTCCCAAATCAATTTCTGGAGCACCGGCTGGATGACTGGCAATTCGGCCTCGGTTACCCCCAGCGCAAAAAGATGCTCCAGGTACTCGGTGACGTTCAAAGCCGGCGTCCGGGAGCCGCTGCATTCGCGCACGACATCTTTGTACTTGGGTGGGAACTCATTCATCATCACGCCGCCGTTTTCTCCATCGGCAATCTGGGTGACCAAACACGGCACTCGACGCGCGCCAAGCTCCATAGGAGCGATGCTGCGCGCCTCGTAGTAGGGTTGCATTTGACCTACGAGCTTGGTGTCGGAGCCTTGCGTCTTGATTACGGCAACGATGCTCGCGGTCTGGCCCCTGGAGTTGGTGCAGACCAAGCGGTGGGGCAGGTGGGGATGCCGGGGATGCGCCCCATCTTGTGGGTGTTCGACACTGTGCTCTTGGACCAGCACCCACTGATAGCCACATTGGCGCAAGGTGGTTACGAATTCGTATGCTACGTCCGGATGATTGGGCAGAGCCATTTCGGAAGGCGAAAACCCACGTACCCGTGCCAGCGCCTCCCAGCCGAAGATGGCGGCAAAATGGTGCTGCCAGGCGCGCACGTGCAACCGGTAGTCCTGCGTTGGAGTACTCGGCGCGACCGCATGTCCCCAAGGAGCCCCTAACCACTCCACGCAGCAACGGTACTCGGGTTTGCAGGTGACGGCCGCAAGGCTGTCAAAGACGTCGTTCAAACCCTGTTTTCGCAATCCGTGCAACAAGGTCCCGGAATACTCGAGCATGATGCGCGGCTGTTTTCCTTCGCGCACCAGTTCCGGAATGAACTCGCCCATGCGCCGGTAGCACCAATGAAAAACCGGGGCATTGTGGTTGTCGCCGATGGTCGGGTTCTGCGCCATGTACTGCAGATTGCCGATGATTTCGGCGGTCTGCAGGTTCTCCCCACCGGCGGGAATCAGGGGTTGATGCATGTGCAATGCGCAAGAAAACGCGCTATGGATTCGGCCAAAATCGATTCCGCTGTCGGGCAGAAAAACGGCTCGCCCTTGCGCCTCGGCAATGACGCGTTCGATTTGCGCCTCCTGCCCGCAGATGTTGGGCAGGCCGTCAATGTACTCGGGCAGCGGTGCCATCGGATCGTGTTGTACCGTTAAGGGGCGGATCGCTACTTCGCACGGATCCATTCGTAGACATTGAGATAGTCCGCTCCCGGGCGGTTCCAGGAATAGTCGCAGCGCATGCCGTTATCGGCCAGAGCGCGGAATTCGTCCGGGTAGTTGAACCACAAGCCGATGGCTCGATCCATCGCCGATTCGATCGCGGCGTTGTCCGTCTGGTAAAAGACATAGCCGTTGCGCTCTTTTGGTGGGCGTTCAGAGTAGTCGCGATCGAAAACGGTATCGGCCAAGCCGCCGACCGAGCGCACGATGGGTACCGTTCCGTAGCGCAGCGCAATCATTTGCGTAAGTCCGCAGGGTTCAAAAAGGCTGGGCACAATAAGCATGTCGGATCCGGCGTAGATCAAGTGCGCAAGCTCTTCGTCGTAACCGATTTCCAGGTGGCAGTCGGGATTGTCGTTGTGTTCGTGTTTGAGCTGCCAAAATTCCGCGTTGATACCGAGTTCTGCGCTGGCACCCAGCAGCACGAACTGCGCGCCGCGCTGCAAGGAATAAAACAGCGCGTGCCGAATCAGCGGAACGCCTTTTTGCATGTCCAGGCGCCCAACGTAGGCGACCACGGGTTTTGCTTCCCGCCGCAGCCACATCCGTTTGCGCAGCGCCTCCGTATTTTTGCTCTTGCCTTCGAAATCGCCCGCCGCATAACGGCAAGCAAGGGACGGATCCGTTTCCGGATTCCACATGTCGTAGTCGATGCCGTTGAGGATGCCCCCGAATTTCTTCTGGTACACGTACAGAATATGGCCCAATCCGTAACCCCACTCGGTATGACGGGCTTCCCAGGCGTGTCGAGGGGAAACGGTCGTTACGAAATTGGAATACACGACCGCGCCCTTGGTGAAGTTGAGCGCGCTGGCGTTAAAGTCATCGCCCATGCGGTTGCGGTCGAAATAGTAGCCAGGCCGTCCCAGACCGGTCAGCCACAGCACGTCTTCGCCGGCAATTCCCTGGTGTTTGAAATTATGGAGCGTATGGCAAACGCGACAGTTGTCCATGCCGCTGAACTGGTAGATCTCAAAGAGAAGGACGGGCACGAGAGCCGTTTGCCAGTCGTGCGTATGAATGATGTCAGGCCTTTTTCCGGCCCTTAACAAAAACTCCAGCGCGGCTTTCGAAAAAAAGGCGAAGCGAATGTGCTCGTCCGTGGCACCGTAATAGGCGCCACGCTCAAAGAATCTTTCGTTCGAGTGCGGTTCGATGAAAAAGCATTTGCGACCGTGGACAAAACCAAACCAGACCGTGCAGCGAATGCGGTAGTTAAACCAGGGCACCCAAAGGTTTTCGTAACTGACCTGCAGACCCCAAATGTGGTCGTAGCGCATGCAGTCGTACTTCGGAAGAATGATCTCCACGGCGTGGCCGCGAATTTCGAGCTCGCGACTTAACCCGAAGACGACGTCGCCCAAACCGCCGACCTTGGCGACGGGTGCGCACTCGGATGCGACCATGACGATGTACATAACGGGCTGCCGAAATCGGGGTACTGTCCGGGAGTTTCCTTCGAAAAAACTGTTGAATAATGACATCCTTATCAACTAGTTGCTTGATCGGCGGCAAGCAAACGGCAAATGCCACGCGCGCCAAAAGCGAGAGGCGCGGCGGTTCACGGACGTTCTGGGTGCCTCGTGATGCCGGTGCATGCGCCGTCCGGACATAGCGCAGGTCGCAAAGCCGACGCCACCGTGCGGCGGGCATCGCGGAGGGATTGCCTTTGCCGGTCTGTGGGGCGTACGGCGATGCGCGGCAACAAGAGCACGCGCTGGCCAGGCAAGAGTTGCGCGGTCCTCATAGGAATACGCATTTTGCGTTTGGGGGCATAAGGGCAGAAGGACTCGTTATTTGTTAACCGCGCTTGCTGCGCCTACCATGGGAATCCTGGCCGTTGGAGGCAAACTATGTCGCTGCGAATTGGAGATGAGGCGCCGAACTTTCGGGCCGAAACGACCGAAGGACCGATCGATTTTCATCAATGGATCGGTGACAAGTGGGCGATACTTTTTTC
>Ga0187778_10000286_pt1 | contig 36735 bp, 33 predicted proteins | sample 1015_Q2_SP5_20_M_FD_132418 | JGI IMG/M metagenome (GOLD analysis project Ga0187778, IMG submission 132418) | Tropical peat soil microbial communities from peatlands in Department of Meta, Colombia - 1015_Q2_SP5_20_MG | ecosystem: Environmental > Terrestrial > Soil > Wetlands > Peat | place...
CAGATCACGGTCGTCGATCCACTGCCGGGTTACGGCGACCACGTACGGTGAAATTTTCTTTCCCCCGCAAGGGGGAGGTGCCGAGCAAAGCGAAGCCGGTGAGGGTCACCCGAGCTGAAATGAGCTCCGCGGCTGTGTGACCCCACACTACCATCCCCCTTTCAGGGGGAGGGAACATTCGAAGCCGCGAGTACGTACGTAAAATGTGCTGACGATCGATGACCTCGCGCTCTGTTATTTTGACATTGGGTAATCCCGCTGCCGCCAACGCCGCTTTGGTCGGACCGAAAGCGGCCAACCTCGCGGCGCTGGCGCGCGCCGGCTTGCCGACGCCCGGTGGCTTCTGCATCACGGCACACGCTTATTGGCGGCAGATCGAGCATCTCGGCCTTGCCGGCATGGTGAACGCATATGACGGCGCCGATCAGCCGGCGCAGCGCCGCCTCGCCGTTGAAATCCGCCTGAAGCTTTATCAGAGCGACCTTGCGCCCGACGTCCTCGCCGACGTTCTCGCCGCCTGGTGGACCGAGCAAAAGCCGGCCGCGGTGCGCTCCTCCGCGCTGATTGAAGATCGCGCGGACGCGAATTTCGCCGGCCAGTTCGAAAGCTTTCTTGGCGTTGCGGATGACGCAGAATTCCTGACCGCGCTGCGCGCCTGTTGGGCGGCGTTATGGACCACGAACGCGCGCCGATCAATGGCCCAGCACGCGCAAAGCCCAGCCGGGACGGCCATGGCCGTTCTCGTGCAACCGCTCGTCGCCGCACAGGTCTCGGGCGGCGGCTTGAGCGAGACCGCGGACGGCCAAATGCTGCTCAGCGCGACCTGGGGACTGGGTTCGGCCATCGCGCAAGGCGAAGTGGTGCCGGACCGCATCGTGCTCAGCCGCCATGGCTTCGTGCGATCGAACGAAGCGGGCCGCAAACATCACCGCGAAACCTGCGGCCACTTGGCTGGAAACAGCGCGGGAACCGCGCCGCAAGCCGTACCGGAAGCGCTCGTTCGCGCGCCGTGCCTCGAAGCCGGCCAGGCTACGGCACTCGGGCGGCTGATGCGCAAAGCCGAAAGCGTGCTTGGCATGCCGCTCGAGATCGAATGGGCGCTCGATGAGACCGGTTTCAAATTGTTGCAAGCCCGCCCGCTCAACGTGCAGCCGGCGCAAGTGCCGGATGAAATTTGGCTCAAACATCCCGGCCTCAACGGCCATCCCGCCGGAATCGGCTGGAGCTCGGGCCGCGCCGTCGTGGTGAATTGCGAATGCGAGCTCTCGCGCGTCGCGCCGGGCGACATCCTGGTGACGCGCGTCGCCGGTCCCGCGCTCAGCCACATCCTGCCGCGCGTCGGCGGCGTGGTCGCCGAGCTCGGCGGCTCGACCTCGCATCTTGCCTCGCTGGCGCGCGAGCGGGGCATCCCGATGGTGCTCGGCGTACTCGATGCGACGCGCCGGATTCCCGACGGCGCACAGGTCGCGGTCGACGGGGTGGCCGGCGTCGTGCGGTGGCTTGCCTGATGGCCAAGAGATCCCGACGAGCACGCATCTTCGTCACGCAACCGATCTGCGCGCATGCGCTCGACCGCTTGCGCGCGGCGGCGCATGTCAAAGTCTTTCCCGATGCAAGCCGCGTCATTCCCAAGCGCACATTGATCGAGGCCGTTCGCGAAACGGACATTCTGTTTTGCCTTCTCCACGACACGATCGACCGCGCCGTGATCATGGCCAATCACGATTTACGCATGATCGCCGCGCAATCGATCACGCCATCCAACATCGATGTTGCGACGGCAACGGCGCGGCGCATTCCGGTGACGGTGACCGCGCCGATCACCACCGAAGCGACCGCGGACCTCAATCTCGGGCTGATGCTGGCGGTGGCGCGGCGGATCCTGGAGGGCGACCGCATAGTGCGCGCGGGAGGATTCCCCGGCGGCCAATCGGCCCATCTGATGGGATCTTATGTCTGGGGCAAGACCATCGGCCTCGTCGGCGGCGGCGGCTTGATCGGCAAGGCCGTGGCGCGCCGGGCCCATGGATTTTCCATGCGCGTTCTCTACTGGACGCCACGGCGCAAACCCCAGCATGAAGAACGCGAGGCCGGCCTGATTTACGCGCCCTTCGAGCAATTATTGCGCGAATCCGATTTCGTCTCGCTGCATTCACCGCTGAATGCGGAAAGCCGCCATCAAATCGGCGCGCGAGAACTGCGTCTCATGAAGAAGACGGCATTTCTTATCAATACGGCACGGGGCGCGATCGTCGACGAGGCGGCGCTCGTCCGCGCTTTGCAGAGGAGACAGATCGCCGGCGCCGGGCTCGACGTTTTCGAATACGAGCCGAAGGTCGACAAGGCGCTAAGGAAGATGTCCAATGTGGTGCTCACGCCGCATCTCGGCAGCGCAACTCCCGAAGTGCGCGAGGAGATGGCGAACATCGTGGTCGACAATATTCTTGCCTTTCTCGAAGGCCGGAAATTGCCGAATTGCGTCAATCCGCATATTTTTGCGCTTTAAATGTCATGCCCCGCACATCGATCGCCATCACCGACAGTCCCTTCCCTTCGCTCGATCCGGCCAAGAAGGCGCTGGCGCGGCTCGACCCCGAATACCGGATGGCGAAGAGCGCGTCGGCCGATGACATTCTCGCGGTGGCGCGCGACGCGGACGCCATTCTTGTTACTTACGCCAAGCTTCCCGGCGAATTGCTGCGGCAATTGACGCGCTGCCGCGCGATCGGCCGCTTCGGGCTGGGCGTCGACAATATCGACTTGCCGGCGGCAAAGGCGCTCGGCATCGCCGTCAATTACGTGCCGGATTATTGCCTGCGCGAAGTGTCGGATCACGCGATGGCGCTCCTTCTTGCGCTCGTGCGCAAAGTGACCTTTGCCAACAAACTCGTGCAGTCCGGACGATGGGAAGTGCCGCCGATCGTGCCGTTGCAAAGGCTTGAAGGCCAGGCGTTGGGACTCATGGGCTTCGGCAATATTCCGCGCACCTTGGCGCCCAAGGCCAAGGCGTTCGGCCTCAAGGTCCTCGCTCACGATCCTTACGTGGCAAAGGACATATTGGCCGTGGCCGGCGTGGAAGGCGTGAGCTTCGACGATCTGCTCGCGCGCTCCGATTTCATCTCGGTGCACGCGCCGCTTTTGCCGGCGACGCGCGGCATGATGAACGCGAGCGCCTTTGCCAAAATGAAAAAAGGCGCGTTTCTCATCAATACCGCCCGCGGGCCATTGATCGACGAGACTGCGCTGGTTGCGGCGCTCGATTCGGGCCATCTCGGCGGCGCCGCACTCGACGTGGTGGCGGTCGAGCCGCTGGCCAAGGACTCAGCGCTTCTTGGCCGCGACAACGTGATCTTGACGCCGCACATCGCCTATTATTCGGTCGAGGCGCTGGAAGAATTGCAGACCAAATGCGCAAGCGACGTCGCACGGGTCCTGTCGGGCGAGAAAGCGATCTATCCGATCAGCGCGTAAATCCGTAACGCTCGGCGCCGATTCCATTCGCCTCACTCGGCGGTCCATCCGCCATCAAGCATCAGCGCGGAACCCGTCATCAGCGACGATGCATCGGAAGCGAGGAACACGATCGCGCCGGTAATTTCGTCGAGCTGTCCGAGGCGCCCGAGCTTGATCTTCGACAACACTTCGTCGCGGAACGCCTTGTTCTCGAAGAATGGCCGCGTCATCGGCGTTTCCAGAAACGTCGGGCCGAGGCTGTTGACGCGGATATTGTGCGGCGCGAGCTCGATCGCCATCGCCTTGGTGAAGCCCTCGACGGCATGCTTGGACGCGCAATAGACCGTGCGGCGCGCGGCGCCGACGTGTCCCATCTGCGACGAGATGTTGATGATCGAGCCGGGAAGCTTCGCTGCAACGAGCCGGAGCGCCACCGCTTGCGCCGTGAAAAACGCCGCGCGAACGTTGAGCGCGAAAATCGCGTCGAAATCCTCGATTGTCACGTCCGGCAGATAGGCCGGCCGGTTCATGCCGGCATTGTTGACGAGAACCTGGAACGGCTCTGTCTTGGCAACGGCTTCTCGCACCGCTTCGATATCCTTCACATCGAGAACCAAGGTACTGGCCTTTTCGCCGCGGGCGCGGATCGCCGCCGCCGCTTGCTCAATCTCGGATTTGGTGCGCGCCGCAAGCGTCACATCCGCACCGGCCGCCGCGAGCGCCGAGGCCGCCGCAAGCCCGATGCCGCGCCCGCCGCCGGTGACAAGCGCGCGCTTGCCGTCGAGGCGAAAGGACGGAGTTCTGGCAAGATCGGTCGACGTCACGCGCCGTTGCCCTTGGCGTAGCGTTCTAGCCGCTCGGCGAGCGTTCCCGTATACAATTCGAACAGGTGATTGTCGCTGTCGTAAAAATAAATCGACCTGCCCTCGCCCGATACGCGCTCGCGCGGGCGGCGAATTTCAAGTCCATGCGCTTTGATCCTCGCCTCGTAGGCCTCGAATTCAGAATCTTGGATCTTGAACGCGACGTGATTGTAGGTTCGCGACGGCAACGGCTCGCCTTCCATGATCGCAATCCAAAGACCGCCGACCTGAAAGAATTTTTCCCGCGCCGTCGAGAAGGTCTCTTCACCGCTTGAATAGACTTCACGTGCATCGAACACGCCGGTCAGAATCGCCGTCATCCGCTCCAGGTCGCGAACGATGAAAGTCATATGTGAAAGGCCTTCGATCATTCCGCCGCCTCGCCGTAAGGCACGTTACGGCCGCCGTAACGGCGCACGCGGATATTGGCCTGTTCGGCATGCGCGACGAAACCCTCGAGCATGCACAGCCGCGAACAGGCTTCGCCGATCGTGGCACTGGCCTCGTCGGTCATCACTTTTTGATAAGTGCAGGTCTTCAAGAATTTACCGACCCACAGTCCGCCGGTGTAGCGCGCCGCCTTTTTGGTCGGCAGCGTATGATTGGTGCCGATGATCTTGTCGCCGTAGGCGACATTGGTGCGCGGACCGAGAAACAGCGAGCCGTAATTTTTCATAGTGTTGAGAAAATAATCGGGGTCGCGGGTCATCACCTGGACATGCTCGGAGGCGACGCGATCGGCCTCGCGCGCCATTTCGGCCTCGTCCTCGCAAACGATGACCTCGCCGTAATCGGCCCAGGCTTTACCGGCTGCATCGGCGGTCGGCAGAATCGCAAGGAGCCGCTCGACCTCCTTGATCGTCTCGCGCGCAAGTTTTTCCGAATTGGTGATGAGGACGGCCGGCGATGTCGGCCCATGTTCGGCCTGGCCGAGCAGATCAGTCGCGCACAGTTCGCCGTCCACCGTGTCGTCGGCGATGATGAGCGTTTCCGTCGGCCCGGCGAGGAGATCGATGCCGACGCGGCCGAAGAGCTGCCGTTTGGCTTCGGCCACATAGGCGTTGCCCGGCCCGACGATCATATCGACCGCGGCGATTGTTTCGGTGCCGAGCGCCATCGCCGCGACGGCCTGCACGCCGCCGAGCACGAAAATCTCGTCGGCACCGCCGAAATGCATGGCTGCGACGATCGCGGGATGCGGACCGCCCTTGAACGGCGGCGCGCAGGCGATGATGTGTTTCACGCCGGCGACGCGCGCGGTAACGATCGACATGTGCGCCGAGGCCACCATCGGGTAGCGGCCGCCGGGCACGTAACAGCCGATCGAGCTTACCGGGATATGCCTATGGCCGAGCACGATTCCGGGCAGCGTCTCGACTTCGAGATCGTGCAGCGTTTCCTTCTGCTTCTGTGCGAAATTTCGCACCTGCGCCTGGGCGAATTTGATGTCGTCGAGATCGCGCTTGCGCACCTGACTGATCGCGCGCTCGATTTCGGCCAGCGTGAGCTTGAAAGAGGGCGGCGACCAGTTGTCGAACTTGCGCGACAGTTCGCGTACGGCCGCGTCCTTGCGCACCTCGATGTCGGCGAGGATCTGTTCGACCGTTTCGCGGACCTTGGCGTCGGCGGCCTTGATCGCGCTCGCATCCATCCCACGCTTGAGGTGCCGGGCCATGTGTTCCTCCAGACTGGACGGCGGCGGAGGGACGACAGACGGCGGACATCAAGAATGCTCCAGTCGATGCCCTTGTCCGTCCTCCGTCGTCTGTCCTCTGTCCTCCGTTATTTAATCGCTTGCGGATTGATCGGCGAGCCGGTGCCGCCGGTGATGATGAGCGGCGGCCCGCAGAAGAAGAATTCGTAGACGCCGTCCTCGACGCAGTCCTCCGCGAGTTCCTTCAAATAGAAAATCTCGCCCATGCACAGGCCCATGGCCGGTATCACGACCCAGTGCCACGGCTGGTTCGCTTCAACGGTTTCATTCGGCCGCACCTCGACGCCCCAGGTATCGGTGCAGATCGCCGCGATTTCCTTTTCCTGGCACCAATAGCAGTTCTCGAACTTGACGCCGGGCGCGTCGCCGCCGGCGTAACCGCCCCATTTCTTTTCGGCGAGGCAGCGCTCCATCTGGCCGGTGCGGATGATGACGAAATCGCCGCGACCGATGGAGACGTTCTGGTCCTTGGCGCATTTGTCGAGTTCGTCGTTGGAAATGCTCTCGCCGTCGGCCATCCACTTCACGCCGCGAAAGCGGGCGATATCGAGGAGCACGCCGCGGCCCACCATCTTGCTCTTCGAGTGCTCGATGCCGAGCACGTTGAGCCCCTTGGAGTCGATCAACTTGGCGTCGTGGCCGTTGTAGGCCTTGTCCTCGTAGAAAACATGGCCGAGCGCATCCCAGTGCGTCGCGCCCTGCACGCACAGCGTGAGCGTGTCGTCGGCGTAGCGGATCTTGTTCCAGTCCTGCCGACCGGCGATTGCATCGGTGCCGGTCGCGAGCATCTGATGGATCGGGTTGAAACGGCCGCCGAATAAACCGGTCTGTGGACCCGTAGCGTCGAGCGGAATGCCGAGCGCGAAGACCTTGCCGGTGCGGATCAGGCTTGCGGCCTTGACGATATCCTGCGGCGTGACATGGTTGAGCGTGCCGACATGGTCGTCTTTGCCCCAGCGGCCCCAGTTCTTGAGCTCCTCCGTCGCCTCGGCGATAGCCTTTCTACCGACCTTGATATCCATTCTCCCATCCCTCGTCCCTGCCTATTTCCCTGACGGCTTAAACGTCGTTTCGGATTTGGCGAATTCAGTGTGGCACAAATGCCTCGTGTCGTGCGTATAATATTTTCGGCAAGCTCATGCCACCCGCGGCAAGAGGAAACTGGCGCATGAAGCTTTTGAGCTTTGCCGCCGACGGCAAGGAATGGTTCGGCGTGGCGCGCGACGACGGCGTTGTCACGCTAAACGACAAGATAGGACAGCCGGATTTGCGGGCGGCCCTTGCCGCCGGCACGATCGAGGCCATCCGCCGCGCGGCGAAAGTTGCCGCGGCCGACCGCAGGCTCGGCGAAATAAAATTTCTGCCGGTGATCCCGCGGCCGGGGAAGATTCTTTGCGCCGGTCTCAATTACCGCTCGCACGTCGCCGAAATGGGCCGCGAATTGCCCAAGCAGCCGAGCATGTTTGCCCGTTTCAGCGATACGCTGGTCGGCCATGGCGGCGAAATGATCCGGCCTTCGGTTTCGGACAATTTCGATTTCGAGGGCGAGCTCGCACTCATCATCGGCAAGGGCGGACGCCACATCAAGCCGGAGGCGGCGCTCGACCATGTCGCCGGCTATACCTGTTTCGTCGACGGCAGCGTGCGCGACTTTCAGAAGTTCTCCGTGACCTCGGGAAAAAATTTTCCTTCGACCGGCCCGCTCGGGCCTTGGATCGTCACAAGTGACGAAATTCCCGATCCGAGCCACCTCACGCTGACGACCCGCCTCAACGGCCAAAAAGTCCAGCACGCGACGACCGATCTTTTGATCTATTCTATTCCGCAGATTATCGCGTTTTGCTCCGACTTCACCCCGCTTTCCGCAGGCGACGTCATTGCGACCGGAACGCCCGAAGGCGTCGGCCATGGCCGCAAGCCGCCGCTTTGGATGAAACCCGGCGACACGCTCGAAGTGGAAATCAGCGGCATCGGCGTGCTGCGCGCGCTTATCGTCGACGAACGGAGCTAAAAAATAGCGGCGCGGTTGGAACGCGCGCGCTATTCCTCGTCGCCGCCGTCGCCGCGCTCGACCGGCGTATTCATCGCCACATCGCTGCGCCTCTGGTTGTCGGTTTCGCGGCCGAGCGCGAAATAATCACTCGCCGCGGCCATGCGCGCCTGGCGATCGAGTTCCGCCGGCCAGTAGCCGAGCTCGTAGCCGTGCCAGGGGCTCTCCGGCTTGAGCGGCGGCAGCCCGAGCCGTTCCCAGATCAGCTTCGCCTGCTCCATGAATTCGCGCTTAGGCAATGCGACCGGCGCGTAAGTTCCTTTCAGCGTCGCGTTGATCAGAACCGCCGCGGTTTCGCCGCCGTCGCGGGGCCCACGCGGGCCATGGCCGGGATGTTTGTGCGGCACGACCAGAAGGTCGTGCTGCGGCTGGCAACGATACGACATCGCCCAGAACAACGCGTCGGCGTTTTGCGGATCGATATCCTCATCGACCGCGATGATCCATTTCCCGGCGAAGCGATGCAGCGTCGAGGCGCCATCGAGCGCGCGCCAGATTTCGGTTTCCGGCGCGCCGCGCGCGAATTGGATGCCGATGACGGCATAAAGACTCGTGAGCGGCTCATGCATCGCGACGCGATTGATCGATTTGACCCCGAGCACCGAGCGCAGATGATGCAGATAGAGCGGCTCCATCGCGACGCGGCGGATCACGCTCGACTCGCTCGGCGTCACTTGGCTGACAAACGACGTCAACACGGCGTGGCGGCGCCGCGTGATCGCGGTGACATTCATGAAGGCGTTATATTCCTGCAAATTGACGTAGCCGTGGGATTCGCCGAACGGCGCCTCGGGTTCGAGAAATTCAGTGTCGATCAATCCCTCGATCACGATTTCCGCTTCGGCCGGCACTAAGAGATCGACGGTCTTGCCCCGCACCACATTGATCGGCGTGCCGGCGAGCGCGCCCGCAACAGACAACTCATCCAGATTTTCCGGCAGCTTCTGAACAGCGGCATAGGATATCAGCGGCGGGCAGCCGACGACGACGGCGCACGGCATCGGTTCGCCGCGCGCCTTGTATTTGAGCCAATGGGTGTAGATCCCGGCGCGCAATTCGACCGATGGATTCATGCCGAGCCGCCGCGGCGCTTTGAGCTGGCCGCGATAATTGCCGACATTCTGCCGGCCGTTGTCCGGATCCCTGGTGATGTAGTGGCCGGCGGAGAGATACGGCGCATTGTCGAAGCCGGGCGTCGAAATCGGCACCGGCAGCCCATCCAAGGCGGCGCCCGCGACGTCGAGCGCGTCGCCGAGAATGCAAATCTCCCGGCATGGCGCGTCGGTAACGACGCGCGGCTCGATCGGAGCCGTCAGCGCCTTGACCCAAGCGGCGCCGATTTCATCGAGCGGGCGGCCGAATCCGATCCGGTAAACGTCCGGGTTGGCGGCAAGGCCGGCGACCAGTACCGCCACATCGTAGCGAGCGCCCTTCCTGTCGGTCGGCTGTGTGAACAAAAACGCCCGGCGGTCGCCTTCGGCGATGCCGCCGCGATATTGCCAGCGGACCAGCGGATGCATTTCGGTATCCTTGTTGATCGGCTCATCGACAAGGACCAAGAGCCCGGCGCGGTATAGCGCGAGAATATGATCGTGCAGGTCGGGATAGCCGCGCTTGGAATGCGGTTCGCCGCGGTAGCGTTCGAGCACGCGGGGAATTTCGCCAGGCGCCGTCATGCTGGTTCCGTCAGCGCGCCTGCGCCAGCACGGACATGAGCCAAGCTGCGGCGGCGAATGCATCGGCGTCGCGATCGCGATAGCCGACCACCTGCAAGCCGAGCGGCATGCCGCCGACTTCGAACAGCGGCAGCGACAGCGCCGGCACGCCGAGCAGCGAGGCCGGCACGGCAAATTCGGGATTCCCCGTCGAGCCGAGCCCTTCCGGCGCATGGCTCGGCGCGGCGAGCGTGATAAAGGCATCGCAGCTCGCGGCAAGTTCGGCATGCACTGCGCGCACGCGGGCGCGTTCCTTGAGGGCGGCGCGATAATCGGCAAGCGTCATGTCCTCGTATTTCCCGGCGCGCTCGGTGATGTTGCGGCTTAATGCGCCGGCATCGCGATCGCGCATCGAGTGGAAGAACCAGCGCGTCTCCCAGCCGTTGCAGCGGTTCGACAGTTCGGCCGTATCTATCGGATCGGTTTCGAGCGCGGCTATCTTGTCGTCGTCGTGACGCGTGTGGATTTCAATCCCGGCGGATTTCAGTCGCTGAACGCAATCATCGAGCGCTTGCTTGGCCTCGGCCGAAGCGACATGCCATCCGGCGGTTTCGAGCACCCCGAGCCGCCGCGGCTTCGCGGACGACGGCATTGCATCCGGACCTTGCAGGCCGGGAGTGCCGGCATCGCCGCCGACTCGCGCGACGATTTCGCGGGCGATTTGCCAGGCGTCTTGCAGCGAGGCGGCGAGAATGCCGGTGCAACTCTGGCTCTGATAGTCGTGACTGCCCTCTCGGTTGATCGCATTGACGGTCGGCTTGAAACCGATGCAGCCGCAAAAGCTCGCCGGGCGGATAACCGAACCGATGACTTGCGTACCGAGCGCCGCGCTGACGATGCCGCACGCCACGGCGGCGGCCGAGCCGCTCGAAGATCCTCCGGGCGTATGCGCCATATTCCAGGGATTGCGCGTGCCGCGCGGTTCGGCTGCGGCGAATTCGGTCGTGACGGTTTTACCGAGGATCACGGCGCCGGCATCGCGCAACGCCCGCACGCTGGCCGCGTCTTTCTCGGAGCGCCAGCCGGAAAAAAGCGGCGAGCTCATCTGGGTCGGCATATCGCATGTCTCGATCACGTCCTTGACGCCGACCGGCATGCCGTCGATCGGCGACAGCGATCGACCCGCGCGCCAACGTTCCGTCGAACTTTCCGCCGCTTTGCGCGCTTCGGGCAGATTGGTGCAGACGAATGCACCGATCCGCGGTTCCCAGCTTTCCAGCAACTCAAGCGATTCTTCGAGAAACTGCCGTGGCGTCGCGCCGCCCGATGCAAAGCTCCGCGTCGCAGCGAGATACGGCCGCAGTGCGGGCTTTGTCCGCTCCTTCGTGCGCGTCAATTTTTCCGCCGATCGCATTCGATCTCCGCAGCCGGATCTATTTGCCGCTTTCGTCGTAATAGTGAATTTCGTAAAGCAAGCAGCCGCGCTCTGATCTGAAGGGACCATGATAGACGCCGGGTGGACGGCACGCATAGGTCGGCGCGTCGAACGACTCGCCACCCTTGCCATTGACGTCGTTGCCGACGATCAAATCTCCGGAAACCAGATAAACCTCCTCCCAATGATCGTGCACGAAAGGACTTTTGGTGTAGATGCCGGGCGCGAACCGCAACAGGCGGGTCCTGCTGCCCATCTTGCGCGTTTCGTCGAGATCGCTCGCCAGGATTTTTTGTTCGATGCCGGCCGGATAACCTGGCGGCGTCACCCAGCCCTTATCCATATCGACTTTGTGAAACTCGAGATGCGGCTTGTTCATCGGCATGATTTCTCAACTTCCTTCCTTCATCCGAGAATGGGCGGTTCTTTCGTGGCGTATCGGAGGTCTGGCCGGCGCTTGCGTGCAGGATCAAGTGGCGGAACGCTCGCTCACCCGCCAGCGCAAACGAAGATGCAGCGCCTGCTGCGGCCCGTTGCAATGGCCTGTTGCGCATTGTACATGGGGTGAAAGCCTAAGCAATCGAGCGACATTTCCGCCGATCGGGCCGCGGTTATGCCGCGTCGCGGCACGGCCGCGAATTTCCGCGTCGTCGCGCGCGAGGGCGGAGGACGCAAAGAGGACGCCATTATGCATGAGATCGCCGGCCAGGTTCATTGGCACGAACCGTCGGGCTTCAAGCGCGCCGGGTTCGGGAAATTTGGCCGCCCCAAGACGGCCTACGATCTGTTCATGGAATCCGACGGCATTCCGATTTATCGCGACATCGGCGTCAGCAAGGTGCAAAACCTGCCGCTGCAGCCCTGGCCGCGCATGGGCGGCCGCGGCAGCTACATTCAGCTCCATGGCACCGAGGGCAAATGGGGCGCTTACGTCGTTGAAGTGCCGGGCGCCGGCGCGCTCAATGCCGAAAAGCACTTATACGAGGAAATTTATCTTGTCGTCGAAGGCCGCGGTTCGACCGAGGTCTGGCTCGAAGGCGATAACAAGCGGTACGTCTTCGAATGGCAGAAAGGCTCGCTGTTTTCGATTCCCGTCAATGCGATGCACCGGATCGTCAACGCGAGTTCGACGCCGGCGCTTCTGCTTGCCGGCACGACCGCGCCCAATCTGATGAACCTCATCAACAATGTCGACGTTATTTTCAATTGCCCCTACCAATTTCGCGATCGATTTTCCGGCGCCGAGGATTTTTACAAATACAAGGACGACATCGAGCCCGATCCGGTGCGCGGATTGGCGATGCGGCGGACCAATTTCATTCCCGACATCGTCAATTGCGACTTGCCGCTCGACAACCGCCGTTCGCCCGGCTGGCGCCGCGTCGAACCCTTCATGACCGGCAACACCTTCTATCTGTGGATCGGACAGCATGAGAACGGCCATTATTCCAAGGCGCATGCCCACACTTCGGCGGCGGTGCTGATCTGCGTGAAGGGCAAAGGCTATACTTATACTTGGCCGGAGCAGCTCGGTCTGACGCCGTGGAAGGACGGCAAGGCCGATCAGGTCAAGCGGGTGGATTACGAACCGGTCGGCATGGTTTCGGCGGCGCCGGGCGGCGCGCGCTGGTATCACCAGCATTTCGGCGCGTCGAAAGAACCGTTCCGGCTGACGGCCTGGTTCGGACCGCACAATCCCGGACGCGAACCCGGCCCGCCTGGCGAGAAACACATCGACTATACCGCGATGGATATTCCCGAGGGCGGAACCGCGATCCCTTACTACATGGAGGATCCATTCCTCCGCCAGGAATATGCCGAGCGAATGAAGCGCGAAGGCGCCGAGAATCGCATGCGCCCCGAATATTACGAGCGCGATTACCGCGGATTGTTGCCGAAGGAATGATTTGGATCTGCTATGTCGTCATGCCCGGCCTTGTGCCGGGCATCCCGAGTCGCAAAACATGGAGCTGGACGACCGGGATTGCCGGGACATGCCCGGCAACGACGCAAACGAGAGCGCCCCGCATGACCGAACAAACCGGCGGCCGCATCTTCTTTTCCAATACCGGACGCACGTTCGGCGACGAGGACGAATTGTGCCTACTGTCGGTCGGCGTCGATATCGGTTCGTCGACCTCGCATCTGGTGTTCTCGCGGATCGTGCTGGAACGGCTCGACAGCCGCTATGTCGTGACCGAACGCGAGAGCTTTTACCAGTCCGAGATCCTGCTGACGCCGTACGCGGCCGAAGACACGATCGACGCCGATGCGCTCGGCGCGTTCATCGAGCGTCAGTACAAGGACGCCAAAGTCGATCCCGACGAGATCGACACCGGCGCCTTGATTCTGACCGGCGTTGCCGTGCGGCGGCGCAATGCGCGGCGCATCGGCGAATTGTTCGCGCGGCAAGCCGGGCGGATGGTCGCTGTTAGCGCCGGCGACAGTTTGGAGTCGGTAATGGCGGCTTACGGCTCGGGGACGGCGGCGCGCTCGATTCGCAACGGCGCGCCGGTCATGAACGTCGATGTCGGCGGCGGCACCGCGAAAATAGCGATATGCGCCGAGGGCAAGGTAACCGATGTCACCGCACTCGACGTCGGCGCCCGGCTTGTCGTCGTCGACGAGGCGCGGCGCATCGTGCGGCTCGAAGAGGCCGGAGGCCGTTTCGCCGCCGCGCTCGGCCTGAAACTGGAACCGAACGCCGTTCTTACCGAGCAGCACGCTCGCGCGCTCGCCGCCCGCATGGCCGACAGTCTGTTTGAAGCAATGCGCGGCGGTTCGCCGCGCATTGGCGGCGCCGACTTGCTGCGACTCGATCCGCTGCGTTTCCGCGGCAAGATTTCGGATGTGAGTTTTTCCGGCGGCGTTTCCGAATATATTTACGGCGGCGAAGCCAAATCGTACGGCGATCTCGGCCCCGAGCTTGCCGTCGAACTGCGCGCGCGATTGCAGGGCGGACCGGCACTGGCGCGGCCCGATGCGCGTATTCGCGCCACGGTGATCGGGGCGTCGCAATATACGATGCAGGTTTCCGGCAGCACCATTTTTGTTGCGCCGCTCGGCACCCTGCCGCTGCGCAACGTGCCTGTCATCGCGCCGGCGCTGCCGCTCGCCGAAGAGAAGATCGATTCGGCGGCGGTCGCTGCGGCGATCAAATCCGCACTCAAGCGTCTCGATCTGGACGACGGCGAAAGCCCGGTCGCGGTCTTCGTGCCGTGGCGCGGCTCGGCGACATTCCATCGGCTCGACGATTTTTGCAAAGGGATCGTTCAGGGATTGGAAGCGATCCTGGCGCGCGGACATCCTATCGTGCTCGCGGGCGACGGCGACGTCGGTGGGTTGATCGGCATCCATTGTTGCGAAGAGATGAAGATCGGCAACGCGATCGTCTCCATCGACGGACTGGAACTCAAAGAGTTCGACTACATCGACATCGGCAGAATTCTCGACGCGTCGGGCGCGGTGCCCGTCGTCATCAAGTCGCTGGTTTTTTCCAAACGGCACGGGTCTCGGCAAGGATTGGCAGGCCGAGCGAGCGATGACGAGCGCCGGCGTCTGATCCAAACTTTTTCCTTCTGCCGTCGGTTGCATAGATTTTGTGCGCTGCACAAAACGTAGGCGGATAAGCAACCTAAACAGGCAAGCATCTGCCATCAAGCAGGGCGGCGAACCCGCCATAAGCCCCTCAAGAAACTACCAAAAGCCGATATCGCCACACACTCAGGGCCTGGCACGCATCTTGCGGTTCCCAGCGATAGCGGATGCTGCGCGCTCCGATGCAAACGGAGCGCAGGTGCACCGACGCAGGAGAGAACGAATGGACACGGTTGATTATGTGAAACCCGCCGATGTGGCGCTGGCCATGGTCGAGGGCGGCAGGCGCAAGCTCGCGCTGCCGCCGCGCGACCTGCTGATCCGCGGGATGCTATCAGGTGCCATCCTCGGTGTTGCCACGAGTCTTGCCTTCACCGGGGCGGTGCAGACCAACGTACCTCTCGTCGGCGCGCTGATCTTTCCGGTCGGACTCATCAGCATCGTGCTGCTCGGTCTCGAACTCGTCACCGGAAGCTTCGCGCTTGTGCCACTGCCGTGGCTTAACCGCGAGGCCAGTGCGTCCGCCGTTCTCGTCAATTGGGGCTGGGTCTTCATCGGCAATCTGATCGGCAGCGTCGCCTATGGTGCGCTCATTGCCATTGCGCTCACCAATATGGGCACGGCTGCGCCCGCGGGCGTTGCCGCGCGCATCGTGCAAATCGCCGAGCTCAAGACCACCGGCTATTCGGCCCTCGGGTTCGCCGGGCTCGTCACCGTCTTCGTCAGGGCGATACTGTGTAACTGGATGGTCTGCCTCGCCATCGTGCTGGCGATGACCACCAACAGCGTCATTGGCAAGATTGCCTGCGCCTGGATGCCGGTCTTCATCTTTTTCGCCCAAGGCTTCGAGCACTCAGTCGTCAACATGTTCATCATTCCAACCGGCATGATGATGGGAGCAAAAGTCACGGTCGCCGATTGGTGGCTGTGGAATCAGATTCCAGTCACGTTCGGCAATCTGGTTGGCGGCTTCACCTTCACCGGCCTTGCCATTTACGCCACTTACAAGCCGCGGGGCGTTTCCAAGGTCCTGGCGCCGACGCCGACCGGCGTGCCTGCCGAATAGGAGAGACTGACCATCCTTCCCCGCGCGGGAAGCGGTTGGACAAGAGCGATCCGGACACAGACGGAGGTCTTTCAACAACGGAACACGCAATGCCGGGCGATTTCGAACCAGAACAGAAGCGCTATCTCGAAGGCTTCATGGCCGGCCTGCAGATCGCACGAACGGTGCGGCCCAATGGCGTCGGCGCCAGCGTGCCTTCGGCTCTCGCGCAAAATGGGGCGGCCAGTTCAGCCGGCATGGCGGAGCCGGTCGGGCCCGATGCGGCGGCATTGCGCGCACAAAATCGCGTCATCCAAGCGGGCGGCAAGCTTTCCGATCCGGAAAAATTCAAACGCGAGCTTCACCCTTTCGACGCTTACGAGCGATTGAAGGATCAGGCCGCCAAGAACGAGCCGCCGAAAGCCGACGATAATTTCCGCTGGCGGTTTTTCGGCCTGTTCTACTGCGCGCCCGCGCAAAAGACCTATATGTGCCGGCTGCGCATTCCCAACGGCATCCTTGCGCATTGGCAGCTCGCGGGCGTGGCCGATCTCGCGGAGCGCTATGCCGGTGGCTACGCCCACGTGACGACGCGCGCCAATCTGCAAATGCGCGAAGTCGAGCCGAAGAACGCGGTCGTCATGATCGAAGCGATCCAGGATCTCGGCCTATGCTCGCGCGGCTCGGGCGCCGACAATATCCGCAATGTCACGGGTACGCCGACCGCGGGCATCGATCCGCAGGAATTGATCGATACGCGGCCCTATGCCCGCGAGTGGCATTTCCATATTCTCAACGACCGCTCGCTCTACGGCATTCCGCGCAAATTCAACGTCGGCTTCGACGGCGGCGGCCTCATCCCGGTTCTCGAAGAGACCAACGACATCGGCTTTCAAGCAGTCGAGGTGAAAGACGGACACGGCATCGAACCGGAGGTTTGGTTTCGCCTCATGCTCGGCGGCATTACCGGCCACCAAGCCTTCGCCGGCGACACCGGCGTCATCGTGCAGCCGTCGGAAGCCACACAAGTCGCCGATGCGGTGGTGCGCGTCTTCATCGAACACGGCGACCGCACCAATCGGGCGAAAGCACGCCTGAAATACGTCCTCGATGCTTGGGGTTTCGAGAAGTTCGTTGCGGCGATCGAGGAAAAGCTCGGCCGCAAACTCGTGCGTGCGCCCGCAGAAGCCGTCGCGCCGCGGCCGGCCTGCGATCGGCTTGGGCATATCGGCGTACATGCGCAAAAGCAGGAAGGCCTGTGCTGGATCGGCGTCGTGCTGCCGGTCGGCAGGCTCACCGCCGGCCAGATGCGTGGGATCGGCAAAGTCGCGCGGGAATTCGGCGACGGCGATATCCGTCTTACCGTCTGGCAAAACCTGCTGATATCCGGCGTGCCGCAGGCGCGCGTTGCGGAAGCGGAAGCGGCCATCGCAGCGCTTGGGCTGTCGACGAAGGCGACATCGATCCGCGCCGGCCTCATCGCTTGCACCGGCAATGTCGGCTGCCGGCTCGCAATGTCCGACACCAAGGGCCACGCGGAGGCGATCGCGCAGTGGTGCGAGAGCCGCGTCCAGCTTGACGCCCCGCTCAACATTCACCTCACTGGCTGCCCGAATTCCTGCGCGCAACACTACATCGGCGATATCGGGCTCCTCGGCACCAAAGTGCAAGTGTCAGACGATGGCGATCAGGTCGAGGGCTATCACATTCATGTCGGCGGCGGCTTTGGGCCGGATGCGCTATGCGGCCGCGAGATTTACCGCGACGTCAAAGCCGAAGACGCTCCGCGCACGATCGAGCGCATGCTCAAGGCCTATCTCGCCCATCGCGCCGCGCCGCAGGAGAGCTTCGCGGCTTTCACGCGCCGTCACGAGATCGACGCGCTGAAGGAATTGTTCGCAGCCGGGACCAGCGAATGACGCACACTGCGCCACCGCCAATCCCGATCTTGATACCGGAGAGCGCGCCGTTTTCCGCCGAGCAGCGCACCTGGCTCAATGGCTTTTTCGCCGGCCTCTTGGGAATCGACGGCGGCGTTAATCCGCTGTCGCCAGCCGAAACCGCAGCGCTGATGCAGGGCGTCGCGTCGACGCCGGCGGAGCGCGGCCCGCTCGACAATGGCGACGACGGCAACAAGCCATGGCACGATCCGGCCATGCCGCTCGGCGAGCGGATGCAGCTCGCCGAAAACCGGCCGCTGCGGCGGCGGATGATGGCGGCGATGGGCCAGCAAGATTGCGGCCAGTGCGGTTACAATTGCGAGGACTACGCCAACGCGATTTTTCTCAGGAGCGAGGAGCGGCTGAATCTGTGCGTGCCGGGCGGCAAGGAAACAGCCCGGGTGCTCAAAACGCTTTATGCCGAATTCGGCGCGATTCCCAAACCTGCCAAGCAGCCGGCGGCAAACGCGCCGACACCGGCGGTCGTCCCGACCGCCAAAAGCGCCGCGACGAGCCCGTCGCGCGACCGTCCCGCCGCGATCACGTTTGTCTCGCGCACGCGCTTGAACAAGGCCGGGTCGAACAAGGAGACCTGGCATATCGACCTCGATCTTGGCGAAGCCGGCATGGACTATGCAGTTGGCGATTCGATCGGCGTTTTTCCCCGCAACGATCCCGCGCTGGTCGATGCCGTGATCGCGGCCATCGGCGCACCGCCGGACTTTCCTATTGCGGACCGTTCGTTGCGCGACGTGCTGACGGACGATTCCTCGCTCGGTGTCGCGCCGGATATGCTGTTCGAGCTTATCTCCTACATTACCGGCGGCGAGCGGCGGCAGAAGGCGAAGGAACTTGCGCGCGGCGCCGATCCCGACGGCGACGCGGCGACGCTTGACGTTCTGGCCGCCCTGCAAAAGTTCCCCGGCATCCGGCCCGACCCGGAAGCTTTTATCGAGTCGCTCTTTCCGCTCCAGCCGCGGCTTTATTCGATCGCCTCATCGCCGAAAACCGCGCCGGGCCGCGTGGCGCTGACCGTCGATGCGGTGCGCTACGCAATCGGGGAAAGGCAGCGCCTTGGCATCGCTTCGACTTTCTTTGCCGACCGCATTGCGCCGGGAACGAAGCTGAAAGCCTATGTGCAGAAGGCGCAAGGATTCGGCCTGCCACGCAACCATTCGGCTCCAATCATCATGATCGGCCCAGGCACCGGTATCGCGCCGTTCCGCGCCTTTCTCCACGAACGCATGGCCATCAAGGCGCCGGGTCGCAATTGGCTCTTTTTCGGGCATCAGCGTTGCGATTGCGATTTTTTCTACGAGGACGAGCTCGCCGGCATGAAGGCCGCCGGCTTTCTCACCAGGCTGTCGTTAGCGTGGTCGCGCGACGACGAACGCAAATTTTATGTGCAAGATCGCATGCGCGAAGTCGGCCGCGATCTTTGGAGCTGGATTGCCGAGGGCGCCCATGTCTATGTCTGCGGCGCGATCGCCATGGGTAAGGACGTCGAGCGCGCTTTGCTCGACGTCATTTCGGCTCACGGCGCGCGCTCGGCCGAAGAGGCCGCCATCTTCCTCGCCGAACTCAAGAAAACCGGGCGTTATCAGACCGACGTATACTAAGCCGTTTACTGGAGCGCGGCCGCTTTCGCTTCGGCTTTTCTCCGATGACATGCGCGCCACGGTCGGGCTAAATGGACCGGCGGAACCGGGGAGAGCCGCCGATGCGTACGGGTGCCGATTATCTTCGCTCGCTCAAAGACGGCCGCCGCGTTTTTCTCGACGGCGAGCGCGTCGAAGACGTAACGGCGCATCCAGCGTTCCGCGAGGCTGCGCGATCGATCGCAAATCTCTACGACATCGCCGCGGCGCCCGAGCTGCGCGAGCGCATGACCTTCGTTTCGCCCAAGACCGGCAAGCCGGTGCAGCGCGCCTGGCAGATTCCGCTCACGCACGCCGATTTAAGGGCGCGGCGCCTATTCTCGGAGACCTGGGCCGAAGCCACCTTCGGGCTGATGGGTCGCGCGCCGGATCACGTCGCCGGCTTCTTCTGCGGCTATGCGGCGACGCCACAGTTTTTCGCCGCCGCCGGGCAGCAATTCGCCGACAATCTCGTCGCGTTCTACGAATTCATGCGCGACAATCACATTTATTGCAGCTATGCGATCGTGCCGCCGCAAATCGACCGCTCAAAGCCGGCCCATCAGCAGAGCGACCCGACGCTTTACGCCGGCGTAGTGAAGGAGCGCGACGACGGGATCTTCATCAAGGGCGCGCAGCAACTCGCCACCGGCGGCGCCCTGTCCGATTTCATCCAGCTCAGTTGCATTCACCCCTTGCAGCCGGGCGACGAGAATTACGCCAATTGCCTTGCCGTCCCGGTCGACGCGGAGGGATTAAAGCTCTACCCGCGCCGGCCGTTCTCGCGCGCCGGCAGCGCCTTTGACTATCCCCTATCGAGCCGGTTCGACGAATCCGACAGCTATGTCGTTTTCGACAATGTCTTCGTGCCGTGGGAGCGCGTTTTCATCTACCGCAATGTCGAATTGTCGCGCGATCAGTGGCGCAAGACGCCCGCGCATCTTCTCGGCAATCACCAGGCGCAGACGCGCTATGTCACCAAATTGCGGTTCATGGCGGGACTTGCTCAGCGCATGAACGAAATGACCGGTAACGCCGCCAATCCTGCGGTGACGATCATGATGGGCGAACTCGTCGCGCTGGTATCGATCTACGAGTCCATGCTGCTCGCGCACGAGACAATGGCGACGATCGAGGACGGCGCGCTGTGGCCGTCGCGAACGGCGTACTACGCCGCAAACGCGATGCAATCCGAATTCAATGGCCGAATGCTGGAAATCATCCGTGAAATGGCGGGCGCGGCGTTCATCACGCTGCCGTCGTCGCAAGCCGATTTCGGCAACCCGGAAATCGCGGCCGACATCGAGCGCTACATGCGCTCGGGTTCTGCGGACGCGAAAACGCGCGTCAAGCTGATGCGGTTGATCTGGGACTTTTTAGGCTCCGAATTCGGCAGCCGGCATCAACAATATGAGAAATTCTACGGCGGTCCATCATTCGGGGCGAAGCTGAACCTTTATCGCAATTTCGATTTCAAGCGCGCCGGCGCCTTGGTCGACCGCGCGCTGAATTTGCCGCCGGTGGAGTGAGCGTCATTCCGGGGCCGAGCGCCAGCGCGGAACCCGGAATCCATAAGCATGATCCGGGCGGTTGCGTCGTGCTCTTCCCACGAGAACGAGATTCGCCGCTTCGCAATGCCGTGGAATAACAATCACGCCTCCGCGCCCGCGAGGTCCGGCACGGCGGCCGGGGATTTGTCGGTCTTGCGCGGCTCCAAAGCCGCGGCGACCGCCTCCTCGACGCGTTCGAGCCAGATGAATTCCACTTCCTCGCGCGCGATTTCGGGAATGTCGTCGTAATCCTTGCGATTGCGCGCCGGCAGCATGATGCGCTTGATGCCGGCACGGTGCGCGCCGACGACCTTTTCCTTGATCCCACCGACCGGCAGCACAAGGCCGCGCAGGCTGATCTCGCCGGTCATCGCGGTATCGCTGCGCACGGTGCGCTCGGTCATCAGCGAGACGAGCGCCATGAACATGGCGACGCCGGCGCTCGGACCGTCCTTCGGGATCGCGCCCGCCGGGACGTGGACGTGGATATCGCTTTTCTCGAACTTGCTCGCATCGATGCCGAGCGCCGCGGCGCGGTTCTTCACGATCGAAAGCGCGGCTTGCGCGCTTTCCCGCATCACCTCGCCGAGCTGACCGGTCAGGATGAGCTTGCCGGAGCCGGGCACGCGCGTGGCCTCGATGAACAGAATGTCGCCGCCCACCGGCGTCCAAGCGAGCCCGGTGGCAACGCCCGGCACGCTCGTCCGCATCGCCGTTTCGCTTTCGAACTGCGGCGCGCCGAGAATCGCGGGAAGATCGCCGCGCGTAATCCGAATCGGCCCAGACTGGCCCTCGGCAATGCGCACCGCCGCGTTACGCAGCGCCTGACCGATCAGACGTTCGAGACTGCGCACGCCCGCTTCGCGGGTATAATACTGGATGATGTCGCGCAGCGCGTCGTCGTCGATTTCGGCCTGACCCGGCTTGAGTCCGTTGGCTTCCATCTGTCGCCGCACAAGATAACGGTGCGCGATCTCGAGCTTCTCGTCACCGGTGTAGCCGGCAAGGCTGATGATCTCCATGCGGTCGCGCAGCGGGCCGGGTATGGTATCGAGCATGTTCGCCGTGGTGATGAAGACCACGCGGCTCAAATCGAACGGCACGGCGAGGTAGTTGTCGCGGAACGTGTTGTTCTGCTCGGGATCGAGCACTTCGAGCAGCGCCGCTCCGGGATCGCCCTGGATGCCCGCGCCGAGCTTGTCGATTTCGTCGAGCATCATGACGCAATTGCGCGAGCCGGCCTTGCGGATCGCCTGGATGATGTTGCCCGGGAGCGCGCCGATATAGGTGCGGCGATGACCGCGGATTTCCGCTTCGTCATGCACGCCGCCGAGGCTCACGCGGACGAACTTGCGGTCCATGGCGCGCGCGATCGACTGGCCGAGCGAGGTCTTGCCGACGCCGGGCGGGCCGACGAAGCACAGGATCGGCGCCTTGCCTTGCGGGCTGAGCTTGCGCACGGCGAGATATTCGACGATGCGCCGCTTGATTTTCTCAAGATCGTAATGATCCTCGTCGAGGATGCGGCGCGCCTCGGCAATGTCGATCGGCTTCTCCTCGGGCAAGCGCCACGGCAATTCGATAAGCCAATCGAGATAGGTCCGCACCATGCCGTATTCGCCGGCCGCTTCGGGCATGCGCTGCAGCCGTCGCAATTCCTTGCGCGCCTGGTCCTCGACCTCCTTCGGCATGCCGGCATTGGCGATCGCCTTGTCGAGCTCGGCGATTTCGGCGGCCTTGCCCTCCTCGCCTTCGCCGAGCTGACGCTGGATCGCCGCCATTTGCTCGCGCAACAGCGCTTCGCGCTGGCGCTCGTCCAGCGCCGCCTTGGTCTGACGGCCGATTTCTTGCGACAGGCGCAGCACTTCGATGCGGTGGCCGAGCATCCGCGAGACTTTGTCCATCCGCGCCGTGATATCGACCGTTTCGAGAATCTCCTGCTTCTCTTCCGGCTTGATGTCCATGTAAGCGGCGGCGAGATCGGCGAGCGCCGGCGGCGCTTCGACGGATTGGACCGCCGCCAACAAATCGGCCGGCACCTGCGGCAAGAGCTGAACGGCTTCGACCGCCTGCGCCTTCAAATTGACGAAGCGCGCTTCGATTTCGGGCGTGCGCGTTTCCGATTCGGGTATCCGCAAAACGCGCGCGACCAAAAACGGCCAGCCGCTGAGATATTCGACGACCTGGAATCGCTGTTCGCCCTGGCAAACGAGGTGATGACTGCCGTCGGGAGTCGTGACATAGCGCACGATATTCGCGAGCGTGCCCATACGATGCATATCGATCGCGCTCGGGTCGTCGACCTCGGCCACGCGTTGTAAAAGGATGCCGACTTGGCGCTGATCGCGCACGGCCTGTTGCGCCGCCGCGATCGATTTCGGGCGGCCGAGCGTGATCGGCAAAACCATGCCGGGAAACAGCACCGTGTTGCGCACCGGCACCACGATCAGTGCATCGGGCGGCAATGGCGGCGACGCAACGCCGCCCGGAGAGGCGCTTTCTTTCGCGGTTATTTGTTCGTCAGCCACGGTTTACTCCGGCCTTTTGCAATGTGACCACCAAGCAACCGGCGATCGCGGCGCGGCGAACGCCGGTATAGCGCCCGGCTGGCAGCCGCAGCCGCCGGTAAAAACGCCCCTGCGGAAGTTCGAGCCGATGAATGGTCGCGGTGCGCAATTGTTCCGGCAGAACGCGCGTGCCGGCGATCACGAGATCGCCGTCCTCGATAACGGCTTGGGCATTGTCCGGATCGACGCCCGGCAGAGCGACCAGCGCCAAAACCTCGAATTCGGTTTCCAGGATGTCAACCGGCGGCTCCCAAGCCGGCAACTGCGCCGGCGCGCCCGCCGGGCGAAACAGCTCACGATGCATACGTTCGGCGCGCGCGAGCATCTCGCACGCCTCCGACCACATCCAATCGCGCGCCGTATCGCGGGCCATGCCAACCCCTCCAGTGATCGGTGTTATGTGTGGAGGGAATTTACGGAATTCAACCTGGGGCGTCAGCCGGCGCCGACACGCGCGCCGCGTAGGCCTGCGGCAAGCTCATGGACGAGCCCGGTCACTGACGTAACCGTGGACGACGTCGGCCTGGAATCGCTCCCGAGACTTTTGCGTATTGTTTCGACCAGCGCCGAGCCGACGACGACCCCGTCGGCACCATCGGCGATGGCGCACGCATGCGCGGCGGTGCGCACGCCGAAGCCGACACAGACCGGGAGCGCCGTGTGCCGCTTGATCCGCGCCACCGCGGCAGCGACCTTGCCGGTATCCGGCGCGGCGGCGCCAGTAATGCCGGTGATCGACACGTAATAGACGAAGCCGGACGTGTTCGTCAGCACGGTCGGGAGCCGTTTGTCGTCGGTCGTCGGTGTAGCAAGCCGGATGAAATTGAGGCCGGCTTTGACGGCCGGCAGGCACAATTCGGTGTCTTCCTCGGGCGGCAAATCCACCACGATCAGCCCGTCAACGCCGGCGGCCTTGGCGTCGGCCAGGAATCGTTCCACGCCGTAAACGTAGATCGGATTGTAGTAGCCCATCAGCACGAGCGGGGTCGCGTCGTCGCCGGCGCGAAACTCCCGGACCGCTGCGAGCGTCTTCTTCATGTTTTGCCCTGCCTTGAGCGCCCGCAAGCCCGCAGCCTGAATCGCCGGCCCGTCCGCCATCGGATCGGTGAACGGCATGCCGAACTCGACCACATCCGCGCCGGCTTTGGGCAAGCCCTTGAGGATCGCAAGCGACGTTTCGAAATCCGGATCGCCGGCCATGGTGAAGGTGACGAGCGCGGCGCGGCCTTCCTTGCGCAGCGCCGCGAAGCGCCGATCGATCCGTCCCGTCATCGCGTTTTATGCCCCAGATGGCGCGAGACCGTATCGAGATCCTTGTCACCGCGGCCCGACAGATTGACCACCATAAGGTGATCCTTGGGCTTACGCGGCGCAAGCTCCAGCACTTTGGCGACGGCATGCGCCGGTTCGAGCGCCGGAATGATGCCTTCGAGCTTCGACAAGAGCCGGAAAGCGTGGAGCGCCTCGTCGTCGGTCGCCGACAGGAAGGTGACGCGGCCGACGTCATGCAGCCACGAATGTTCCGGTCCGATGCCCGGATAGTCGAGGCCGGCCGAGATCGAATGCGCCTCGTTGATCTGGCCGTCGTCGTTCATCAGAAGATAAGTGCGATTGCCGTGCAGCACGCCGGGCCGGCCTCCGGCGATCGAGGCGGCGTGCATGCCGGTATCGAGCCCGTGACCCGCCGCCTCGACGCCGTAGATCTCGACGTGGGTATCGTCGAGAAACGGATGAAACAGGCCCATGGCATTGGAGCCGCCGCCGATACAGGCGATCAGCGAATCCGGCAGCCGGCCCTCTGCCGCCTGCATCTGCTCGCGCGTCTCGCGGCCGATGATCGACTGAAAATCCCGCACCATCATCGGATAGGGGTGCGGGCCGGCGATGGTGCCGATGCAATAGAACGTCGATTCGACATTCGTTACCCAATCGCGCAACGCCTCGTTCATCGCGTCCTTGAGCGTTTTCGAGCCCGATTCGACCGGCACGACTCTGGCGCCGAGCATCTCCATGCGGAAGACATTCGCCTTCTGCCGATCGACATCGACCGAACCCATATAGACGATGCATTCGAGACCGAAACGCGCGCACAGCGTTGCGGTTGCAACGCCATGCATGCCGGCGCCGGTCTCGGCGATGATGCGCTTCTTGCCCATCCGCCGCGCCAGCAGGATTTGGCCGAGCACATTGTTCACTTTGTGCGCGCCGGTATGATTGAGCTCCTCGCGCTTAAGGTAGATTTTCGCGCCGCCGCAATATTGCGTCAGACGCTCGGCGAAATAGAGCGGCGACGGGCGGCCGACATAGTGCGTGAGATAGCCATTCATCTCCGTCCTAAACGCCGGATCAGCCTTGGCCTCAGCATAGGCTTTTTCCAGCTCCAGGATCAGCGGCATCAGCGTTTCGGCGACGAAGCGTCCGCCGTAAATGCCGAAATGGCCGCGCTCGTCGGGACCGGTGCGAAGGGAATTGAGCGGCTGTGCGGTCATCGCAATGATCCCTAAGCCGCCGAGTGAACACGGCGCGCGGCCGCGGCGCGCGCCGCATGGACGAAGGCGCGGATCTTGTCCGGATCCTTCTCGCCCGGGGCGCGTTCAACGCCCGAGGAGACGTCCACCCCCGATGCCCGCGTGATGCGCAAGGCCTCGGCGACATTGCCGGCATCGAGCCCGCCGGAGAGCATAAAGGGCACGCCGGGATCCACATCTTCCAGCAGACGCCAATCGAAAACATTGCCGAGCCCGCCCGGCCGCGTGGCCTCGCTTGGCGCGCGGGCGTCAAACAACAGGCGATCGGCCACGGCGGCATAGAGAGCAATGCGCTCGAGATCGTCCTTCGCCGCAATCGGTAAAGCCTTCATGACCGGCAGTCCGAACATGCGCCGGACGGCTTGCACGTGCCCGGTCGATTCCGTGCCGTGCAATTGCAAAATGTCAGGCTGCAACGCTTGCACCACCGCGGCTAGGAAAGCTTCGTCGGCATCGACGGTGAGAGCCACCTTTTGCGCGCGACCGCGCACGCGGCGGCCGAGCGCCAGTGCTGCTGCGAATTCCAGATGGCGGGGCGATGGCGGAAAAAACACGAAGCCGACCATGTCGGCGCCGGCTTCCAGCGCGACATCGAGGGTCTCTGGCGTCGAGAGGCCGCAGATTTTGACGGTCAACGACATTTTTTCTCGCGCCGCCCGAACCGGCCTGATCCTTTGCTTTCCCGCTTCGGTCGGTGCCGTTCTACATCGCCGCGCACGCTTTGTCTTGCTGGCCGAATGGCCCCATTCACCGCATGGGCGCCTGCAATTGCAACCGCTCGGGCGCTTCGGCGGCGCCCGGCGCGCCGCTCCCACCGGCGATCCCGGTGGTCTGCCTGAGCTCTTCGATTCCGGCACGAAGGTCCGCGACTTCGCGCTCCAGCCGGCGCGCGGTGCGCCGCCATTTGGCCTGCCGCAGCCATGCCGCTACTCCGCCGATGACGACCCCCGCGACGAGGAGGACGATGATCAAGGCGAACAGTGGCAGCATTACCGAGGCGGCGGGGTGCTCCGCGCTGAACGGATCGAGAGATACTGTTACGACCTGCCGGTTGGCCACCGCAAACGCGACGATGACGACGGCGAGCGGCACGAGAATGAGCGCCGCGACAATGTTGCGGACGACTCTGCCGGCCGATCGCCGGGCGCCAGTCAACTTTCGCTCGGGCGATTGAGCCGCTCGCGCATTTCCTTGCCGGTCTTGAAGAACGGCACGCTCTTTTTGTCCACGGCGACGTGCGCGCCGGTGCGGGGATTGCGTCCCGTCCGGGCCGGCCGCTGCTTCACTGAAAACGCACCGAAACCGCGCAGCTCAACGCGGTCGCCGCGCGACATCGCGGCGATGATTTCGCCGAGAATCGCGTTGACGATGTTCTCGACGTCGCGCTGATACAAATGGGGATTCTGTACAGAAATACGTTGAACCAGTTCCGACTTGATCATGGCTCGCCCGCGAAGCTCTCTTTAAGAACTGAGGGGCCGACCCAAAACTCCGTCGCTCAGTTCGAACCGGCAGGGTGCCAAAGGGCCAATAGACCGTCAAGATTGAAACGCTGCACCGCGCCGATCGCACCCCAGCTGTCGAAACGCTCGGCGAGCTTGTTTAAGCCCGCTGCGTCGAGGATCGCAAGCGTAGCCGCGTGCAGGAAGGTCAAATCGCTAAATCGGCTGTGCAGACTGTAGTCGCGTACCGGCAAGGCCGTGTCGATTTTCTTCTCTTTTCCAAGCCAAGCGAGCGCCGCCCGCTCGTCGCCGATCTCGTCGATCAGCTTGAGATCGACGGCCTGATGCCCGGTAAAAACGCGCCCATCCGAGGCCGTCTGCAGTTGTGCATCCGTCAAATGACGGCGATCCTGCACGATGCCTTTGAACCAGGCATAGGAATCCTGGATGATCGATTCCAACGCTGCGCGCGCTTCGGGGCTGGTCGGTTCGAAGCCGTTCGGCGCCGCCTTCAGCGGGGTCGACTTCACCGATTCCATCTTCACGCCGATCTTGTCGAGAAGATCGGTGACATTGGGGTACTGGAACAGGACACCGATCGAGCCGACGAGCGAGGTTTGCTGGGCGACAATGTGATCGCCGGCGAGCGCGGTAATGTAACCGCCGGAAGCGGCCATGCTGTCGACGACGACCACAAGCGGCTTTTTTTCGCGCAGGCGCGACAGCGAATCGAACAGCTGCTCCGAACCGGCCGTCGTGCCGCCGGGACTGTCGACATGCACGATCACGGCCCGCGCCAGCGAGGATCGCGCGAGCCGGTCAAGTTGTTCGACCCTGTCCTGGTCGCCCCGGATCAAGCCCGAGATCGTTAGGCGCGCGATGTAAGGGTGCAAGCCGAAGCCGCGAATACGGTTGCCGGCCAGCGCCGCCGCCGCGGCAATGCCGAGCACGATCACTCCGATGGCGGTCGCGCGCCAAAATGTCAGCCTCCGCCGCATCCTGCGGCGATCGACGATGAGATCGGCATCAAGCGACATGGTCCGTTCCTTGTTGTTCCGTTGCCACCCCGCTCAGCGACGACAGATCATTCCTCCGCTTCTTTCTCGCCCTCTCCGTTCTCCTCGCCTTTCCGCTTGAGCGCCGTGCCGAGGATATCACCGAGCGTAGCGCCGGAATCGGAGGAGCCGTATTGCGCGATGGCTTCCTTTTCCTCGGCGACTTCGAGCGCCTTGATGGAGACCGTCACGCGCCGCGAACGGCGATCGAATTGCGTCACCCGTGCATCGACCTTCTCGCCTACGGCAAAACGGTCGGGACGCTGCTCCGAGCGGTCGCGCGCGAGCTCCGACCGCTTGATGAAGGCGGTGTAGTCGGTGCCGACGATCTTCACGTCGATGCCGCCTTCCTTCACTTCGGTGACTTCGCACGTCACTACGGCGCCCTTCTTGAGGTCGCCGGCGGCGGGCTCCGCCGCGTCGACCCCCTCCGCGAGTTGCTTGATGCCGAGCGAGATGCGCTCCTTCTCGACATCGACGTCGAGCACCTGCGCTTTGACCTTGTCGCCTTTCTTGTACTCCTCGATGACCTGCTCGCCGGGGCGTTTCCAATCGAGGTCGGACAAATGCACCATACCGTCGACCTCGCCGTCGAGGCCGAGGAATAGGCCGAATTCGGTCTTGTTCTTGACTTCGCCTTCGACCACCGAGCCCGGAGGATATTTCTCGACGAAGACTTCCCACGGATTGCGCATCGTCTGTTTCAGACCGAGCGAAATGCGGCGTTTGACCGGATCGACTTCGAGCACCTGCACCTCAACTTCTTGCGAAGTCGAGACGATCTTGCCGGGGTGGACGTTCTTCTTGGTCCACGACATTTCCGAAACGTGGATGAGCCCCTCGATGCCCGGCTCGAGTTCGACGAATGCGCCGTAATCCGTGATGTTGGTGACGCGGCCCTTGAAGCGCGCACCGACCGGATATTTCGCCTCGATGCCTTGCCATGGATCGTCGAGCAACTGCTTCATACCGAGCGAGATGCGGTGCGTCTCATGGTTGATCTTGATGATCTTGACCTTGACCTGCTGGCCGATATTGAGAACTTCGGACGGATGGTTGACGCGCCGCCACGCGATATCGGTCACGTGCAAAAGCCCGTCGATGCCGCCGAGATCGACGAAGGCGCCGTAATCGGTGATGTTCTTGACGACGCCGTCGATGACCTGCCCCTCTTCGAGGTTCTGCACCAGCTCCTGACGCTGTTCGGCGCGCGTCTCTTCCAGAACCGTGCGGCGCGACACGACGATATTGCCGCGGCGGCGATCCATCTTGAGAATCTGGAACGGCTGCGGATTGTTCATCAGCGGCGAGACGTCGCGAATGGGCCGGATATCGACCTGCGAGCGCGGCAGGAACGCGACCGCGCCATCGAGATCGACCGTGAACCCGCCTTTGACCTGATTGAAAATGACGCCCTGCACCTTCTCATTGTTCTGGAAGGCCTTTTCGAGCTTGCCCCAGCTTTCCTCGCGGCGCGCTTTATCCCGCGAAAGTACAGCCTCACCCAGTGCGTTTTCGATTCTTTCGAGATAAACCTCAACCGTATCGCCGACCTTGATATCGGCAGAGCGGCCCGGACCGGCGAACTCCCGCAGGGCCACGCGGCCTTCGGTCTTAAGACCGACGTCGATGACGGCGAGATCCCGTTCGATGGCGACGACGGTGCCTTTGACGACCGAGCCTTCCTGCAAGTGGCCGTTGCCAAACGATTCTTCGATCAGCTTGGCGAAGTCTTCACGCGTCGGCGCGCCAGCGACGGATTGAGCCGAAACCTGAGCCATAAATCACTCCCGACCCCGGAAATTAGAACGCATCCAAGCGTGCGGTCGCCACCGACATGCCGGTGGTTGGGGTCAAGGCCGTACGATCGGACGAAGCTTGTATTCCGGACGCGCCCTTAAGCAGCCGAATATGCAGGCAAACTGCAAACGAGCAGGCGAACTGCAACGAAGCGGCGAGCAGGCTTACCTCCGATGACGAAAGCGCCGTCAACGGCGCTTTCGGCCCGCTCGAACGGCCTCGACAATATCGACGGCGGCCCGGAACGCGGCGTCTATACCCAAATGCGTGGTATCGAGCAAGTGTGCGTCGGGCGCGGCTTTAAGGGGAGCCGTCGCGCGCTGCGAATCGCGTTCGTCACGACGCAACAGGTCCGCCAGGACCTCGCGCTCCTCGACATTCTCGCCGCGCGCCCGTAATTCGAGCACGCGCCGGGCGGCGCGCACTTCCGCAGTAGCAACGACGAAGAGTTTAACGTCGGCCCCCGGTGCAATGACCGTCCCGATGTCGCGGCCGTCGAGCACTGCGCCGGGCGGGCGCATTGCGAATTCGCGCTGGTAATTCATCAATGCTTGGCGCACCTGCGGGATCGCCGCGACCACCGATGCAGCCTCGGTAATGGCCTGCAATTTCAACGCGTTCTCTTCGAATTTGCTTGGATCGAGTTTGGCGGCGGCTTCGGTCGCGCGGCCGACATCGTCGAGCGGGTAGCCGGCGTCGAGCATCGTCTTGGCCACGGCCCGGTAAAGCAGGCCGGTGTCGAGATGATGCAGCCCATAAACCAACGCAAGTTGCCTTGCGATCGTGCCTTTGCCCGAGGCTGCCGGACCGTCGATCGCGATAATCACGACCGCCCGCCCTTTGCCGGCACAACGCGGCGAGAAAGACGCCGGGAATGCGTCACGTCTCTCACGACAGATCCGCGCCCAGCGACCGCATCAATTCGACAAACCCCGGAAAGCTTGTCGCGATGAAGCGACCGTCGTCGATCTGGACCGGCCGCTCGGCGGCAAGCCCGAGAACGATGGCCGCCATGGCGATACGGTGGTCCATGTGGGTGGTAACGACACCGCCGCCGGCGGGACGGCTGCTGCCCTGCACGATAAGGTCGTCGCTCTCGATTTCGACGGTCACTCCGTTGGCGCGCAACAAAGCGGCAGTCGCGAGGAGGCGATCGGATTCCTTGACGCGCAATTCCTTCAGACCGCGCATGACGGTCACGCCCTCGGCGAAAGCAGCCGCCACAGCGAGAATCGGATATTCGTCGATCATCGTCGGCGCGCGCGACGCCGGAACTTCGACGCCGCGCAACCCTCCGGCGCACACGCGTAGATCGGCGACATCTTCGCCGCCTTCGTTACGCCGCTCGAGCGTTTCGATCATGGCTCCCATTTCGCCAAGCGTTGTGATGAGGCCGGACCGCAGCGGGTTCATCATCACGCCCGGCAAAACGATATCCGACCGCGGAACCAGAAGCGCGGCGACCAACGGAAATGCGGCCGAAGAAGGATCCGCCGGAACTGCGACCGGCCGCGGTGTCAATTCGGGCTGGCCGGTAAGCGTAATGCGCCGTCCGCTCTCGTCCACCTGCTCAACCCGCAGATCGGCCCCGAAATAAGCGAGCATTTTTTCGGTATGGTCGCGCGTCGCCGCGGCCTCGATCACCACGGTCTCTCCCGGAGCCGAAAGGCCGGCCAATAGCGTCGCCGATTTCAATTGCGCCGAGGGAACCGGCGGTTCGAACACGATCGGTATCGGATCGCGCGCACCGGCTAGCATCAGCGGCAAGCGCCCATCCGCCGATGCAAGCGCGCGCGCTCCCATCCGCTCCAGCGGATCGAGCACCCGGCGCATCGGCCGGCTGCGCAAGGAGGCATCACCGTCAAACGTCGCCGTGATCGGACATCCGGCGACCGCACCAAGCGTGAGCCGGCACCCCGTTCCCGAATTGCCGAAATCGAGAGGACCTCGCGGTTCGGCAAAGCCGCCAACACCCACGCCATGGACCAGCCATTGCCGCTCGCCAGTGCGCGCGATATGCGCGCCCAGCGCCCGCAGGGCCTGAGCAGTATTAAGGACGTCCTCGCCCTCAAGCATGCCGGCAATGCGAGTTTCCCCGACGGCAAGCGCGCCTAACAGAAGAGCCCGAATTGAAATGGATTTGTCCCCCGGCACGCGGGCACGGCCGGCCAGGGGGCCGTTGCGGCGAGCGGTAAGCGGAACAGGACCAGAATGCATCGCGGTTTGCCCCGGTAGGCCAGCGCGGAAGCTACCTCAGGGGCGCCCTCTATCATGAGGGGCGGCAAGCCGTCATCCGGTTGTTTCTCGGGCGCCACCCGCGCCCTATCGACTATTGACAGCCGCCCTGCGACTAGCCAAGTGAAGCACCCGAATTGCTCGGAAGGACCGGACCGTGGCCAAACCCGAACTGGGCACCAAGAGGCTCTGCACCAATTGCAGCGCCAAATTCTACGATTTGAACAAAGATCCGATCCTCTGCCCCAAATGCGGGACAGTATATGAGGTGGCGATCGTGACTAGGCCGACGCGGCCGGAGCCGGCAGCGGCGCCGGTTCCGGTGCGACCGCCCGCCCCCGTCGAGGAAGCTCCCGCGCCAGAGCCACAGGAGGTCGAAACCGTATCGCTCGAAGAAGCCGACGCCGAGGCGCAAGGGGGCGGCACCAAGAAGCCCGCGCCGGCAGAGGCCGAGATCGAAGAGGAAGAAGTCGAGATGGACGAGAGCCTCGACGACAATACTTTCATCGAGGAACAAGAAGAAGAAGACGCCGATGTCACCGATATCATCGGCGGCGATATCGAAAACGAGGAGGAAGGATAACCAGGAAATAGGTTCAGTGATCGGGAATCGGAACTTTTGCGCCTTCTAATTGCTGATTACCGACACCTGATGCCTGATCCTGGAGGGGCCATAGCTCAGTTGGGAGAGCGCTTGAATGGCATTCAAGAGGTCGGGGGTTCGACTCCCCCTGGCTCCACTAAGACTTTAATTCGCCGTCCTTCACTGCCCTTCGCCTTCGTTGAGATATTTCCCAATAATTCAACACAATTGAGCTAACGAGCTAGCGTAGCCCTCCACCGCCCTTCGCCAAAATCCGTCTAGCCTTCGTGGACGGATTTGTATATCCTATCAAGTCGAACCAGTTGGGGGATTCACCATGGCGCGGCAGATCGAGCGGCTCACGGCACTCAAGGTCGATGCAAAAGAGCTGGCGCCCGGAATGTATCCGGACGGAAACGGCCTCTATTTGCGGGTCACAGCCGAGGGTGCTCGAAATTGGGTGTTGCGCTACATGCTCGATCGCAAGCCTCGGTGGATGGGGCTTGGCCCTCTCTCGCTTTATGGCCTTGCAGAAGCCCGTACGCGGGCGCTGGACGCGCGGCGCAAGCGGCACGACGGAATAGACCCGATCGAAGCACGGCGGGCTGAGCGGACTCGGCAACGGCTCGAAGCGGCCAAGGCGATCACCTTCAAGCAGTGCGCGGAAAGCTACCTCACCTCACACCGCGCGAGCTGGCGGAACGCGAAGCATCGGTACCAGTGGAATCAGACGCTGGAACAGTTCGTCTATCCAGTGATCGGATCATTACCCGTCCAGGCAGTCGACACCGGGCTAGTGCTCAAAGTGCTGGAGCCGATCTGGACGACCAAGCCCGAGACTGCGAGCCGAGTCCGCCAGCGCATCGAAAACATTTTGGATTCCGCCAAGGCCCGCGGTTATCGCGACGGCGAAAACCCGGCGCGCTGGCGCGGTCATCTCGACAAGGTACTGCCGGCACGCTCCAGGGTGCGCGAGGTCGAACATCTCGCCGCCCTGCCCTATGCCGAATTGCCGGCCTTCCTGGTGGACCTGCGCACGAGGCCAGCCATCGCAGCCCGCGCGCTTGAATTCCTGATTCTGACGGCGGCGCGCACTGGCGAAGTAATCGGCGCCCGCTGGGGCGAGATTGATTTGCTCGACAAGACCTGGACGGTGCCGGCCGATCGCATGAAGGCCCGCCGTGAGCATCGCGTGCCATTATCAGCGCGAGCGCTCGCCATCCTGCAAGAAATGCAAGTGGTTCGGCATAGCGAAGACGATGACGGTTACGTTTTCCCCGGCCCTAAACGAGGAAAGCCCCTTTCCAATATGCCGTTTCTGATGCTGTTGCGCCGCATGGAGATTAAGGATCTGACCGTTCACGGCTTCCGCGCCACGTTTACGACCTGGGCGAGCGAGCGCACGTCATTTCAGAACGAAATTGCCGAAGCGGCCCTTGCTCACATTATCGGCGATAAGGTCGAGCAAGCGTATCGACGCGGTGACCTGTTCGAGAAGCGGCGCCGGCTGATGCAGCAATGGGCGACGTTCTGCACCACTGAATCAGTGCAAAAGTCAAAGAGCAACGTCACAGCGCTTCGCGCTTCCTGATATTATTACTGAGCGGCGGCTAGGCTGATCCCCGAAACGCGGTTACCGCACCGCGCTGCCGCCGCGACCAATTTTGCGGAGCGCCAGCGGAGGCGCGTTGTGGCCGACTCCAAGTCTCTTTGGATTACGCTCTTGGATGCATCGAGCAGCTTGACTGTGCAATTCGGATTAGACGGCTGGGAAATGGTAAGGCGTGCGGTGCATTCTCGCGAAGTCCCAATTCGCGCGCGAGTAGACTGGATGAATGAGATTCCTGCCCGGATTGAGAAGCTCATAACCTCCGATATGAGTATTGACATTGACCGATCGTCAGAGATTCGCGATCGGTTCAGAGGCATTCTTTGGCGGGATGTTGAAATATCGTGGGCGAATTGCCTCGAATATTGCAAAGCCAATCTGATTCCTAACTCGCAGCCTGCTCTAAACTACAGACGGGCACCCAATTCCAAAATCATTGACGCGATTCGAGCAGAATATGACGAAGCAGAGGCTAGTAGCCGGAAGCCCCCAAACATTAAACAGATTGTCGAGCCCGTCCAAAGAGTACTACGCAGCGAGGGATTCGACGCGAGCGGCAAACACATTCAAGAATTAGCAAAGGGCAACCAATTTCAGAACCGACGCCGGAAGCCGGGTGCGACAGTAAAGAGCGACCGGCACTCACAACGCATGTAGTTTTTGCCGGCACATTTCCTGGTGCTTTCGAGCTTTCTTTGCTCGAAATGTAGCGGCATTTCCGTTCTTCGCTAGCATCTCGCCGCGTTCAACACACAACGCGGAGCATCGTTCATGACGTCAATTCATCCTGGAGTAACTGGCCGCGGCGCGCCGGAGAATTTTGAGCCGCTCGCAGTCTCGCCGCGCCAAGCACGTTTGCTGTTGGGGGTCGGTACCACGCGCCTGTACCAATTGATCGGCAATGGTGAGTTGGAAAGTTACTTGGACGGCCGTTCGCGCCGAATAACTATGGAAAGCATCCGCCGGCGCATCACGCAACTTCTTGCTGCGGCAGGTGCGGCTTGTGAAACCATCCCCCAGCCGCGCAAACGTGGCCGGCCGCGCAAGATCACGGCTGAGTCCCACTCGCTGCCCTTGCGAAAGATTGCCTGAAAAACCAAAGCCGCGCGTCGGATGCGCGGCCTCGGCAGGCAAATTGGTATGGCTGAACACCTGCCAAATAGCCAAGCCCAGGCTGTTTCGCAAGTCCCGCGCGGTGCCCGATCTGGACATCCGCCATGTGCACAACCCAACAAGCCTTCCCAGCCAAAGCCAGGACCGGCGTTTTTTTGTTTCGGTACGGCTACACCGATCTTGAAACCTCGACCGAGAAGCTCAAGCGCTACGCTGTGCGTACGGGCGTTCGCGAACTCGGCGAGGATGCAGTCAAACAGATTTTATCGTCAGCACTCGACGATATTCCGCTGGAGCAGCAGCTATGACCAAGCTGCGCCCATATCAGCACGACGTCGTCGCACACGTCACAGCAGCGGTAGCGCAGGGAAATCGCCACATCCTCGTCGTGGCCCCGACTGGCGCTGGCAAGACGATCATTGCCGCGGCAATTATCAAGAACACGGTCGACAGCGTGCAGCAAGTGCTAGTGCTGGCCCACACACGCGAGATAATCAAGCAGACATCTGAAAAGCTGTTCGCTCAAGGTATCTCGCACGGCGTCATTCAGGCGGGCTTTCCGACACGGCTGTACGAGTCGGTGCAGGTGGCATCGGTCCAAACGCTATGGGCCCGCGCCATGCGAACGAACCGCATCGAACTGCCGCCCGCCGATCTCATCATCGTGGACGAGTGCCACCATGCTACGGCGAACACCTGGCGCAAGACCATCGGCTCATATCCGAACGCGGCAATCATCGGACTGACGGCTACGCCATGCCGCAGCGATGGCCGAGGCCTCGGCGGCATCTTCGATAGCATCATCGAATGCCCGCAGGTGGACGAGCTCATCGCGCAGAAGTATCTCGTGCGAACGCGGGTCTA